>Ga0129337_1246015_pt1 | contig 8702 bp, 2 predicted proteins | sample CPB6_02_RNA1_FD_109913 | JGI IMG/M metagenome (GOLD analysis project Ga0129337, IMG submission 109913) | Freshwater to marine salinity gradient microbial communities from Chesapeake Bay, USA - CPBay_Sum_0.6_0.2_RNA1 (Metagenome... | ecosystem: Environmental > Aquatic > Marine > Coastal | place... | reverse complement strand
GGGTGTTAAAATTAAAAAATATGCCAAGTCCTGGCATATTGATTAAAATAGTATCAAATGCCAGAGTATATTTATACACCCCTCTTGACATTTGGGTGTTCATCTTGTTTGTAAATTTCAAAGCAGATGTTATCTTTGAAATATTTTATTGACTCCATAAAGCTGACGTGTCTGTGTTAGACTTACATGGAGTTTTAGGCTTAGCAGCTGTTTTATTGCTATTTTTGGCTGCTACCGTTGTACTAGGAGGTTTATCCAAAACCTCAGATGTATTATCCATAATTTTGGTTGCCACTGAATCTCCAGATACTTTATCTGGATTAATGAGTTTAGATGCTCTCGCCCCAGATAAGGCTGCTGCGGTTTCTGCGTTCGGATGGCTTTTATACATAGAAGCAGGTAGATACGCCAAATTATCCTGTAAAGAATTGCCAGTATCCACCATCACATATGTTGAAACTCCTCCTGCGGACGCTGTAAACATAGGAGCCAAAGTATGAAATCCAAATCTGGTCTCATCGGCTAAACCTACAGAAATATCTACATCCATCCTAAGTTGTTGAGCTGGCGTAGTTACATTACGGAAAGGACTTTTAACTCTAAAAACTATAGATCCTAAATTAGAAGCCGCGCTCATTAATCTTCCGTCATCGTATTTGTGAAACTTTGTTGGTGACCCTATAAATTTAAACGAAGATATATCAGGAATAAAAAACTCCGTGTACATCTTCCCTGACTGTTGGGAAATATTCAAAGCCCTAGGCACGGCTGGAATTACATCGGCGTATGCATCAAATCTATCAACATTGGTCTTACTATATGAATATGGTTCTACGTCAGTTAATAAAGGCGGAAGCACAGCAAGAGTTGGTGGCACATAAAAGCACTCAACTTTAGACGCAGAATTAGAAACAAATTCAGTATCAGTCCTAAACAAGAAATCTAATCTCACCTTAAAACCCATACCAGTTTTACCGTAATACATACTTGAGATTAATCCTATATTTTTACTAGGATTTACACTCGCTTTATATATATCTTTTCCCCAGTAAGTCTCTGATATTATATCTGACAATACTATCTCCCTAACAAAAACGGGAGTATTATTCAAATTCACACTTTCTAAACTATAAACATTATACATCCTTCTAATCAAAGGTCTAATATCATAGTTAGGTGTTAGTCTATTAAAGTGATTAGGGTTTTCTGTCACTCCTTGAGGAAAAATATCTACAACTGTTTGTTCGGGATCCTGTGGTTCATTCATTGGTTTTACAGTTGGCATACAACTTTGTGAACTTTGAGCAACCCACATGGATTCAGAAGTTGGTGTTACGCTATCTAAACTGACATTCTTGTTTACATATCCATAAAACTGCAATCCCTGCTCTTCATCGGGAGATCCTGACATATACACATTAAATGACACTTCTGTAGGACTACCATCACCAATTATTAATGGTTGAGCTAAGTATACCAGATAAACGCCATGTAACAGTCCTTCAGAAACGTAATCCTCACAACATGGCATTAACTCGTTTCGATGCAAGTAAGGCAAATCCACACAATATTTTTGGGCTCCCGCTGAAAATTCAATTAATTGAGATGGTGCGTTAGACAATGACTGCATAGTGGGAACACTTTCAGCTATCCTTTGAGAAGGGTTGTAATACTTTATTATTTTAAGTTTACAATGCGACTTGTTATTCATCACGGCTTCAATTTCAACATCCAATCCTCCCCTCCAGTAACGATGTAAAGCGTGCATCAATTCTAGATTGTTAGCATGAATTCTAGTCTGTTTAGTATAATCGCCTGATGCGTAATATGGTTGTGGTCCCAGCCCTCCTCCTTGATTAGGAGAAATTGGTCTGGAAAACAACAACGTTCCGGGCGCAGTCGAGGTTGTTACACTAAAAGTACCTAAATACTGTTTCTTGCTACATATATACTTAATAGACATTTCATCCATCTCACTTCCAAAAGCCGGTTCCTTGTATATTCGGTTAAAGTTATGAATAGGATCTAATCGCTCAAAATACTGGGGTATGTCTACAGCGTTGTTAAAATTAGCTCCTGTGGTTATTACTCTATTAGAAATTACGGGAACATTGGGATTGTGCAATCCTGTAAATCTCTTAATCAATCCACGAGCGGTGTCAATTGCATCCCCGTAATAAGGATAAAACATTTTACCTCCGAATTGAGCTAAATCTAACAATCCTGTTGTAATTTGACTCATAATTCCAGATTGTGGTACCCAATCATTATCATCTAAAAATCGTGGAGTTGGAACAGCTAATTCGAATTCATCAAATATAGCTTCAAGTACTAAAGTCAAGGGAACAGAAGCCGTACCAGGTCTCAACGGATTCAACACTAATGCGGCTATTTTAGCGTAACAACCTAATCCTCTACTTTTCGCTGTAGCATCGTAAGTCAAGGCTATAGGTGTATTGGCCTTATCAACGTTTGATGCTGTATCAAAATTTTCCACATATGACTCGCACATATCGGTATTACAATACCACGGAACATCTAAAATGGCTGACGTCGCTTCATTTGCAAATAATCTTATGTGGGGACCTGATAACATGGTATTAACCAAATTAACAAAATTAGTACCCATATTTAATTTAGCGGGTCTTAAATCCACACCAGGAGGCAAAATAGCTACCAATAAGCACCCTGCATGAGTTAGTGTACCGTTCAACGAGACATGTATCTTCAGCGATGGCTTCATTAACGAACCGACCTTAACCGCTTGTTTTAAAGATTTGTTAGACAATATGACATCAGCCGGCAAATTTTCTACCGGTAAGGTCAATAACGAGTATTGAGCTGCTGTGTCTGACCAATTAGCAGACCCTAACCAAAAGGGTCGCTTAATAAATGGCTTCATATCCAATTTATAATCTGGAGGTATTTCGTCCTTAATTATAAGTTGGTTATTAGGTGAATGGACAATGTGTGTTGTTCGGGTGGAAATAGACGCAATTTTATTTTCAACGTGTGTCGATTCTCCATCTTCAATCATGTCCAAATTAGATTGTACATTATTTATAAATTGTTTATCATTATTCTCAAAGTTTTTAGTTGCACAATTCACTTTCAACAAGCTAGTGCAAAAGCTTGTATACCTAATTAAATAAACCGTTTGCAGCATAGCAAAATTTATAGGTGTCAATTTCTTTTGTAACTATATACACGCAAACAGAGTTATGGGTTACCATCCTGCATTATAAGAGTATATTTGCAAAATATACAATCAACAGTTTTAAGTCATATTGAGGACCCAGATATTTAATTGTAAAAATTTTTCTTCAGCATATCCATAACGGATTCGTACCCGTCATCACTATTTAGTATGGATATTACTTTCTCTTCTGTGAATAAACCATTAATACCATTCTTCCGGAAAAATGACACAAACAACTCAAAACAACCAACACTATGTAAATACGCCTCAATTAGCACTGCATTACACTTATCTCTCATTAAATCATCATACGTCAGACTATCTCCCACCTTATCTACGCTATACCATTGTATAGTATTAAACAAGGTGTTAATAGATAAGGCTCCAACGTACCGTTTCAATACTGGATGATACACTATGTTCCGTTTTAAGAAGTTAAGATCCATTAATTTACGAGATGCATTAACTATAGGTGATTTATCACCATTAGTAACGGTCATTCCGAGACTTTCAACTACATTCTTAACTGTTAACAAATTATAATTGGAATTGATCTTACTACCAAATATTTTGTCATCTCCTCCTACATAAGCTTTAACTTTATGCAAAAAATCATCTACAGTAGCGTTGGCATTATTCCTATACAATGTTAATGCAACTAATGCCTTATTTACTAGACAATTCATTAAATAAGTCAACCACGATCCAGAAGGCATGGAATGAGTCGCTGCGTACAATTCATCGGCTATCAATGTCCAGCAGCGCGCCATAGTAACTATAACATAGTTTAAAACTTTGGAATTACTTCCCTGAAATCTTTCCATCAATGCCGTTCTAATTTCTAGCATAATCAACGCTAATAACGATCCATCCCATTCACCATAATCTTCATCACCAAAAATTTCCATATCTCGCAAATTGTTTACCATTTCATCAAAGTCTTTGTACGGATTAAATCCTACGCATACTCCAAACTTGTGTAAATGCTTCTTAAACCAAGGTATTAATTCGCCTAGCAATTTCTTTGACCACCATATATGAGGGAAAGGCATAACTCGAAACAATCGGGGTTTATGAATTTTATGTAATGGACGTAATTCATCTTTAAACGTCTCTCTGCATACAAAATCATCCTCACAAAATATTTCTTGAATGGCATTATCTTTAAACCTGTCAATAACCTTCCTTCCTTCACCAGTTAATCTCTTATTATCAAAATCCAAATACTTATCTTTACCTACTAAACACGCGAATCCATTAGATGTATCTTTTTTAAAACCTTTGACATTAGCACCTCCGAATGAAGTTTCCTCATCACTTAACTCATGAATTTTCGAAGGCAAAATTGCTCCTATACATTCTCGTATAAACCTTAATTCTTCTTCTGTAACGTTTCCTTGATGTTTAAACGACTTCTTTCCTACTCTTAGCATGTTTTCCTTAACTTCTTTAGGGTTATCTCCAAATACAGGAGGTTGTTTAAATTCAACTTCCGCGGGTGCGATCAAATTTTCCATTTGCAATTCATGTATAGTTGAATATAATTTCTGAGTGTGTTCATTAGTGCTAATGTGCATGTCAGATGGAACAAAAGAAGTTTTTATATGTTGGGATCCATAATTATTCCACTTGCTCTCGTCATTGTAAGTTAACCTCACTCCTGAAAACTGAGGCACAACCTTATCCCTAACTTCAAAACTCGATTGCATACCGCTACTACTCATCACATCGTTAAGTTCCGCGCATAACCAATCAGGAAAAATTTGGGCAAACCCTTCTTTTCCATTTCCTGTAACGTGCACTCCTACTACTCTATCATTATCATAAATAGCAGATCCACACAGTCCAGCTCCTTGAACATTGTACTGATACCCTGAACCACTTTCATGAATTATAGTCTTAGTTTCTCCTTTTACTTTGTACTTATATAATATTCGTTCTTTGTTTTTTCCAACGTTTACATTAGGAACCAAAGGAATAATACCATATGGCGATACAAAGGCGTTAACACTAAATTTATTAATATCAGTCCCTCCGAACCTAGCAAAAGTTTTATAAAATGGTACTATGTCTGTGAACTCACAAATACAAATATCACTAAGTAAATAATTTTTAAGAACCTTTACTTTGACACTTTCCATTTCTTTATGTCCCTCGTTGAAATGTTCTATAGATTGATAAACATCCAGCACAACCCCATCTGGGTCAAAGTGGGAATTAGTCAAAAATCTCTTCCCTGATACAATTACACAAGAATGAACTCCTGTTTGTACGTTAACTACTATACGACAATGATTTTTCTTAAAAGCCTCAGCACTTGTAGTATTAAATTTCAAATCTCCATACAAATCTGTAACTCGTTTTTTGGACTCATTAAATTGATGTGAAGTGATGCTGTTGCCTGATCTTCCCAGAATCCAATCGAAAAAACCAGAAAATCCAGCTTGAGGTTCGGAAATTGTCTTCAACATAATTATCAATGTAAAATAATATACTAGTAAAAATATAGTGGTGTCGTCCAAAGACCTGATAGTATTAATAACAGCATTAATAACAGTGTTGTATATACTAAGGGTTTTTTCTGCTACGTAACACAATCCTTCTTTTACATAATTTCTTACGACACTATAAGCTACTCTGTTATTCCCGACATAATAAGCTACCTGCTCCTCTCTAACGTGAGATACATTACGACACATACCGCACGTTCGACTAAGTGAATTTGTAGTCAGTGATTGCAATACAGAGCACTGTGCGCACATAGTATGGCCACATGGAAAAACACATATGGGTATATCTACTGGCCTTCCATGCGAATCAACTTCTCCCATGTCGCTATAATTCGTTAAGCAAGCGTAACAACCACTTGCATTAAATTCGTGAACTTCATTAAAGTCTCCCTTTAGTAAATTTGTAATGAAAGAAAACACTCCTGATGCTAATACTTTGAGCTCTTCACTAACAACTCCAATCCCTTCTATGACAAAAGCACAAACAGGTTTTATAATTTTGTAAAAGAATTTTGTGATTAACGTCGAAAAGAAAGTCTTAACGTATGTTCCTAAATAATTTGTATACTCCAGAAATATATCTCCTCCTCTTAATAATGCATTCCATGACTGATTAAATGAATCATATAACTCGTCAAAAAATTGAGGTCTGAATGAAGCCAACCTCGCTCCTCGCCCTGCTAACACGTCTGATATGATACTATCATTATCAATTTGTCTGTTCACTAAATCCCTATCCATTTTATTAGATTCTTCAAGATGTTTGTACAAAGTATACAACCACTTCAAAGCCACCCCTAATCCATCTTTCCTAGGCGTATCAATAACATAAGGAAACTGCATTGCTGGATCTTCATCACTGTGATGACTTGTTGCTACATCATTAACTCTCACAAAACGCTGTTGCCACTGGTTCACTCTCTCGTCAAACTTGTTATAAGTTAGACGCTGCGAAAATCCCGCGCCAGCATTCTTCTTAACTTCAATCAAATGCACTCGCCTAAATAAAGCTTCAGGGCACGATATACCATCCTTTGATACGAAACCTCCCAAGTGCTTAAAATTATTAGTTGTACACAAAATTACCTTAGATTGGAAAAATTTTGTATTCTTCTTATCTGCTTGAGCGCAATCTAAAGGATATTTAACTGGAGAAACAAAATTAATTATAGTCCTCCACTGAGATTTACCTTGTTGTCCTACGTCGTCCATAACAAATACATCCTGATTTAGATAATCATCATAAAAATCCTTGGACGCATCAATAGGTGGCACGGTGTGAGTAATTACTGACATGTTGTCAGCTTTAAGCAATTCTACAAACTTATTCATCAAAACAGACTTACCACTTGATGGAGGACCATCAAATACTATACATATTGGCTCTTCTCGTTCGGAAGTAGAATATGTTCTGGCAAATTTAACTAAATTGTCTTTATATGCTATCCACGTACTAATAAAATGTTTGTTATCATTATTCTTTACATAATCCTGAAATGACGTATCAACGTTCAGCTTATCATACAACGTTAAAACGTCATTTCTGAACACTGGGTTATGTAAAATAGACTGATCCTTTATGAACTGCGTGTATTGTTCCACAACATTTAATATATGGTCATAATGATCAAAAGGGGCGAACAAATATTTTACTATATCAATAAACGAAGATGCTATCGCTGCAAATTGTGAAAAACAAGGGTAAGAAAATACATATTCTAATACTGATATTATTATGTCCCTTATCTTTGAAAACATCATTGAGAACGAATGAGAAGCGTGAATTTTAGTGCCTGTTAATAAAGCAAAATTTCTAATCTTTTCTAGCAACCATGAAGGCACACCTACAAGAGAAAAACCTGCCATTAATGCTTCTAAAGAAAATGATTGGGGCTCAAACTGTTCATTGTCCCAAACACTTTCACTCGAATCACTCATTAATGATTTAATAAATGATGAAAACTTTAATAAATTGTACAAAAATTGTAAAACTCCATAAATACCACACAAGGCTGTAGACGCACTTAAAAATATGCTAATGACTAAATCTCCTAACTTAACCCAATCAATTTTGTGCAGTATAGAAAACGCTGTTTTAGTTTTAATTACATATCCTTTAATGATATCTATTATTCCCAAAAATTTTGTTCCTAAAGATGCCCCTGCATTACAAATCTCCGTAAAAAATCTTTCTAATTGAGGGAAAGCCTGAGGTTCAAACCATCCTGTTTTATCTATTACTACAAGTAGCGTTTTCAAGCGTTTGGTTTTAATAAATTCACTAGACTCCTTATATTTATTTTTAATAAACTGTTTTGAACATTTAATGATAGTCTTGCGCCTTAAATTGACGTAATAAATGTCATTGCTGTCAGCGTGATTAATAAATTTGTATTTATCGGAATCTCTGTCGAAAAACTGTACATATGAAATAACAACAGACAAATCAGACGACTTCACTCTATTATTATTTGATTCTGCATATTCATATCCATGTTCGTTGTTTATCGTTTTTCCGCTACGGCCAATCGATCTACAACTTAATCTTTGTTTAAATCCTAATACGGGCTCATTGTTGCTTAGTTCCAGACCAGTCTTTGATGAGTGCAATAAATTGATTTCATCTACTGGCGTGTTAGTCTCACAACAATGGGTTTGGTTCTGTATACATACTCGGTCATAATTTTCGTTATGGGGGGAAGCGACTAGTAAACTTGCAGACTTTAAGGTTAGTCGGACCATTAAAATCTGTGATAATATCGAAAATGGCGCGTGTATACGCACTAACGGCACGTTCATATTATCGCGTCCTGGCAATAAGTCAAAAATTTCCATTAAGCAAATCAATGAAGACAGTATAAAATACTATATTTCTTGAAAATACGTTCAAATTAACTCAAACCACAATATCGCTATTCTATATTAATAAGATTCTAAAATCTTACCAATATATTTCGCAATACAATGAAATGAGTGAATAAATACAACGTAAT
>Ga0129337_1315438_pt1 | contig 8761 bp, 1 predicted proteins | sample CPB6_02_RNA1_FD_109913 | JGI IMG/M metagenome (GOLD analysis project Ga0129337, IMG submission 109913) | Freshwater to marine salinity gradient microbial communities from Chesapeake Bay, USA - CPBay_Sum_0.6_0.2_RNA1 (Metagenome... | ecosystem: Environmental > Aquatic > Marine > Coastal | place... | reverse complement strand
CTACACCTCAATTTATCTAAAAAATGTAATCAAATAAGGTACAAAACCTTTAACCACCTAGCCAACCACTCATACCTGGCCAACCAGTACCTACATAGCCAGTCCCTGAACGAGAAGCAGCATAAAAATCGCCCGAACGTGGCGGTCTCAAAAAATGGAATGAAAAATCATCTCCTGCTGCTTTACCAAGATAAAGTTGATAAGCTTGAGGAATTGTAATACCATTACTACCACCAATTGTACCATCCTGGGAATTGGTTGTTTGCTGAAACAAAAAATCATTATAATATGGGAGTTCAACTTCAGTAACCCTATTAGTAGAATTCTGAAAGTTACCCCCCATCAATGGATTACTATTTGCATCAATCATGCTAACAATACCTATATTTGTGGTATTGTCAGGCTTACTGTGCACTTTCAAGCGAATTGATCCACGCCAAAAACGATATATTTGGCCCCATTTCTCAATACCAATAAACTTTTTATACGGAGATGGTAAGCCACCAGCAGAATTATATCCATAAAAAGTACCAACTAAAGCACCCACCGGAATAGGATTGAAATATGGTTGATAACGATGAAGAACTTCCCGTAAAGTTTCATACTTTTCTCCCAAAACTAATTTTTCTGTCTCATAACCCTTCATAGTATCATGAAAAGGTTTAAAGCTACGTGAGAAATCAGCACGTGGATTGGACTGAGGAAAAAAGTCTGGAATAAAATAATTATCCCGATAAGCCCCAACTTGAAAATCTGAAGCAGCTGCAACATAAGTGTTAATATAAATAGGAGTGTTTAAAGCAAAATCAGGCTGAGACCAAGTAAGAAACTTGATAACTAAAGCCGTATTTTGATAATCACCATATCTCCTTACAACATTTTGATCACAATATGGTACAGTCCATTCAAATTCACAAGATCCCTGAATATCAATAACAGTGTGATAGCAATTCTCCCAAACATTACCTGACAAACCATTATCAGGGTCTAAATATACCACAGCACGAATAGAGTGGAATATAGAAGCTTCAACATAAATCTTAATTTTGACAGAACCCCAATGATACTTAAAATTGGCTTTCACCCAATCAAAGTAAGTGAGAGGGGGCCCAAACACCTCATCATTATATAGCGCATATTCAGTACCTACATCTCCAATGTTAACAACCAAAGGATCACCAAGAAGCATGGGAGTACCCATAATATATTTCAAATCCATCTCATCAACATTGAAACCTCCAACGTTTGGCTTGACGGTGATAGAATTTTCCGGATCCATACCCAATTTCTCCGAGTTATCAACACCCTTACCACAGTTGTAACCAGCAGCAGCAACCAAATGCGTTTTTTGTGCAACCTGAACACTAGTAGGCTTACTCAAACCTAAAGTACGTGTGACAGCAGCAACCCCGCGTGCAATGTCGGCATAAGTGTCAACATATTGACTCATAAAAGGTATATTACGCAAAGTCGACGAAAGCTGAGCAGTCCGAATCAACGCATTGCTCACAATGCCTTTCTCACTCTTTACAGTAGCCTCCTTACTTTGAGTTTCAAACTGTTGTTCAACAACTTCTTCTTGTTTCTCAATTGTCTGCAAAATACGATTTGCATAAGTAATACGTGCAGTTGTAGGAGCATAAGAGTGAGGTAAAAAGACTTCCGGTTCCAAAAATTGGGCAGTAACAAAAACTTGACAACTATCACCACCAGCGTCTTGCACGTTAACCAAAGGATTTAAAACCAACACTTTAACCCTAGCCATTTCACCAACACCATATTTCTGGATAGCCAGAGCTCGAAACGGGGAAATGAAAGGAATGTCAAATACAACAGCATCACCGCTTGCGGCAGACATTATAACATGAGGGTAACCACTAGCAGCCACAACAAAATCTGTTTGAGAAGGAACCGAATCAACGTACGCAGGACCAGAATAATAATTCAAACATGGTTCATATAAAACCAATAACTTTCCGTATAAAAAGCGATTAGAAGTCACTCGAAATGACATTCTAACACCGCCACGGAAAAATTTGAAATCCTTTATTTTTTCAGCTATAAAAGTCTGTGAAAAAAGGTCATCTGGAAAATGATATTGGGCAATAACAGTGTTAACAGCTTGTCCAGTAGTCCAACTAATGATGTTCATCTGATACTCTCTACTAAGAGCTCCGTTCAAATCGTAAACTTCTAAATTACAATTTTGATGTGGTTCTTGAAAAACCACACTTCCTCCAGCACTAGTGTCGATAGGGGCAACATCTTGATAAGACCCTAATCGTACGTGTTGCGAATCACCGGGAACATTTGTAGCCCGATCAGTAAACTCCTCATGTCGAGAAGTAATAGAATTTTGAATATTGTCAGCATTATAAGCTTCATAAAGTTTTATGTCCTTCGACTGTACTTCAAAAAAAGATACTCGTTTGTCAGGATGATATTTCGCATCGTGATAATAAAAATACGAATGTACCCTCTCATCAAAGAAATCCAACAAATGTGGAACTCTCTGAGACACAGCTCTACGAAATCTTGATACTTGCCTTTGAAACTCCTCATAAGAAAAATGAGACATCTCTTGAGCAAATGTATCAAAACACGACAACAAAACCAAATCTTCTGGCACTTTACTCTTATACCAGTAAGTTGATTCTATCACAACCTCTAACTTTAAAGGTGCTTTATAAACACTATCTTCATACACGAAACTTCTACCCAAATAACGTATGTCTGATAAAGTATCCATCCCCTCATGTATATCTTTACTCCAATGTGTATATGAAATACAAAAACGTCTCATATAATGAGGAGCTAAGGTAGAGCTTGTAACACCGGGTTTTTCTATAGTTATGACATTATCGTCTCCATAAACACACATTTCAAATTGATCATCACGTAGTAATAAATCTTCAGACAAAATTATATAAGTCATAGCTATATTTTGTAATGAATTATATATGGCGGTCATAAAATTACCACTTGGATTACTATCCTTAACAGTATAAATCTTATCGCCACAAATATGACGTGCGTTAAAGATATGTTCAAATAACAATTTCCGAACTAAAGCATTACACTCTCCATCATCATACCATTCATTTATATATTCCAAAATTACCCTTCCTATATAAGCTCGCACACTTCCATCAAATTTGGAATAATCACCAGCAACTACAGAACCCCCAAATTTATCCAAACGCTTGAATAAATAAGTCCAATCATTTGAATGCACATTAATCCCCACATTTATGGGTTTCACTGAAGCAAAGCTCTGAACATATGAAATGAAGTCCAAAAAATATCGACGACCCAAAAACAAAAAATATATGTCGCAACTAGAGAACAAACGAGCCTTACCCTCCATCACTTTATGCACTGGTAACGTTTCATCTTTCAAAATATCTGCCCATAAAACATCAATTTGTTGGCCAGAACGCAATCTTTCCTCTTTTTGCAAAAGGTGTTCAAGAAAGTCTGGCTTGTAAGCGAATGAATCGTCTACTCGTTCAAGATAATAGCCCTTTCCTTTAACTTGCATTGCTATTCTTGGCTCATCAACAACATAACCAGGCGAGGTATTAAAATTAATAGATGGTACAACACCATCACCAGTACCATTCAAACACTGGTCATAGTCAAATAATCGCGTTGATTCTTTTTTAGGATATAATTTAAACAAATATGCTTTCAATCTAGCCCTATCAAACGGAACCTCAGGCATCTCTACTTGGTCAAATTTTGCCAATGCTTTGTTTAAAGGAGATATTTGCTCCCCACTTTCTGACACAAAATCACACAAATGTGTAGGAACGCAAGTCGGTGCCCCAGACCATCCATACAACAAACTTCTTTTAAATTTGGAACGCTTAGGATGGTGATACGCCAAGTCTGACGACACAATCTCATCAACCCTCAAAGGAAACTCACAAACATTACTTTGGACTTCAAAACCCAAAAGCATGTTAAAGAACTCCTGTGTAATCGGCATAGCGGAACTAAATCGAGGACCTTTTCCAACATGCATCCCTATAATTTGAACCTGACCCTGAGGACCTTGAATAGCTATTAATGAACCAGATTGTCCTTTAATTGTATCATAATAATAATTAATAGGTGATTGAATAACAAAAGTAGTACCAACACTATGATATGATAATACAGTAGTGTCTATCGCTTTATTAGCAATCAAAACATATGGAACCAATTCCTCATCAACATGCAATATTTTCAAGGGATATCCAGGCTCAATAGCAAATGTGTGTTTCTCATCAATTAAAAACTTATAAAGTGCAGGAGGTAGATTAATCTTTCTAGGTATTCGACCAATGACCATGTCTTGTGGCTTATCATTCTCATCCAACACATGCAAAACATCTTCAAACTCAGAAAACTCACACGAACCGGTTTGCCATCTTAATTCAAACTCTGCATGATCTCCTTCAGTAATGCTAAAATAAAAATGAGCAGGCATAGCTACATACCCATCTTTAATATGAAATGCATTGGTAGTCTCGCACTTATATGAATTATACTCACCATCATTACTTTTCCGATATGCCCATCCCTCGATAAGAATTTGGCATTTTGCAACATTCTTAATGGCACTATTCATAAAAGCACCTTCATCAGCTTGAGTCTCAAAACTTTTATCTTCAAGCTTCTTAGCTTTAACCTTGCGTACTCTCATAGCTTTATTTCGTGGATGCTTCACATTGAACTTCTTATCAAAAGTTTGAGTAACCAATTCTGGAAACAACAAATTATAAAGATATGTACCAAAGGAACTTAAAGAATAATATATCAACGCCAACAAAATAAAAACAAAAATCCAAATAACACATTCTTGCTCAGGTGTGACACATCCAAAACATTGTCCTATACACCAACCAATCATAAACAGACGAGCATTAACCTCCTGCATAAGACCTTCATGTGTATCATTCTGAACTTGGAAGTCCGGATACAATTCACGCAAACGGCTCTCAGTATATTTATACGTTGCATTTTGTTCAATTTGAACCTTACGCAAACGAATAATTATAGGCAACAAATCCTGAGCCGTATAATAATGGCCTTCTAAAGAGGGGTCAAAAGTGCATTTATCTACTCTAAATGCATTATTATGCGCCTCTTTTTCGTGTGGAATTTCTCTATGTAAAACTAAATGAAAACGCCGAACCATTGCTTCAGGATCTGTTAAACCAACACAAAATTTGGTTAAACCAATTCCCTTATTCGCTATATTGGTGGACCCAAAAATAAAATCAGAATCAAAAAACACTGTGCCTTTAGTACCAAAAGCTTGTGGCAAATTATATGCTGAAGTATTAACCATATTAATTACGGCAGCTGCTTCAGCAGCACGCTTTGTTACATCCATTTGTACAAACATATCATCTAAATCCACAAATTTTTGTTGAGCATATTTCTCCCAAAAGTCATCATCCTTATTATAAACATACACCATTTCTGGCGAAAAAACTTGCTTGTAATAAAATAATGACAATCCACTCTGAAAATAGTTTTTAGTGGAAGTTTTTCCAACATTAGGAGGTCCAGTAAATAAAATGAAAAATGGTTCTATTCTATTATGAGTAGATCCAATTAAAGATGAACACATTTTAAAAATCTTTTCAAATTTAACCATCTTAACACTATAAATCTTCTGCAAATACATTGGCATGGTTTGCATACGGACATCAACCAAATGCTCGTTTGCAACTTTATAATCAGCTATTACTTTCTGCATAAGTTCTTTACTAACAATATACTCCTCTTCCCGAGCAGGCAAAGCATCAATAATTTTAATAATATTATATAATTTTAAGCCGAATTCAGAAAAATTAGCATCTAAAGGGTCATAGGCTATAAAAGTGCGGACCAACATCCTACATATAGAAACAAGAGTTTCTATTGTTTCAGTAGTGTTACGTTTTACATGATTCATATAAACAAATTGAGCATTGGCTTGTCTAATTTCTGATTCAGACATATTATTAAGAAAAGAATTACCAGAACACAGATTAGTAAAACTGGTTAAAACATTATGAATTACATTATTCTGTGTTTGAAAATTACTTGACGATACTATACGCTCCAAATCTTCACTCTTGCGATTGACATCACTCTGCCAATGTCGATATTCCCAATACTTTTCCTTATCAAAACAAACCTCTTTGCCATCAATAATAACTGTAGCCGTAGGTTTTTTGAAAAACTCAAAAACAGCTTCAAAATTAAAAAAGGACATGTTCATAATTGAATCAGAACGAGAAATAAGAAAATTAGACAACCACTCCATACAAGCAACCTTATTTCCTTTAATTGCATGATACAAGGCATGTAAAACGCTTTTAACCTCCAATAATATAACTTTGTATTCAGGTTTAAATATATTTCTCCAATCCTCAAAAATACTCATATGAGACTTCATTTTGTCTTCAATAACTTCAACCTTTTTACAAACACTATTAAAACGAGACAACCATAACTGACATCTATTTACAAATTGTCGACACTTATCAAACTTATTAATTAATAAAACCATCGACAGCACGTAAACGAAAAAGACCCCAAAATATACAGTATTGCTCTGACACTCAAAGTCTTGCTGATATTTTTCAAATCTCATCCTTTTAATGTTAATAGATTTCTGTTTTTTCGAACCCTTCAAGTTTAACTCAATCACTTTATTATGATTTTTAAAATCATGCCAAAAAGTACGGATAACATCTCTATTAACATCATCAGTTATTTGTTTCACACTTTCTTCGTTAATAAAACGTGCTTGAACACCAGGTGATCGCATATGATTTTTAAACACCTTTATGCGCTCCAAACGCATATCTTCAATCTGAGACTTAGACATTTTGGATATTTCAAAATATTCTTCACTATACTCCAAAATTTGTCGCCTAACGTCTAACAATGCTTCTAAAAACAACGTAAAGGCTTTGACTTCATCATTAATCTCATAAAAGAAAATCGAAGGGGGCAACCAAGGTACAACCCATGACATATCACTAACTTCGCGGTCTGTTAAATTAGAAATTATTGTTCCCACTTTTGGAACAAAACACTTATGCCTCATAAGTTTAATAATATCTGACGTATTCATATTTCTAGAGACGTAATCCTTAAAAATACTTTTAATTTTCTTAAAAGGCAATTGCTTACTACGAACATTCATTCGTCGCAACAAATCAAAAAGAACGTTTGTTTGTTCACCACATCTATGTTCAAAAACAGGAACTATTCTTTTACCTTTAGAATCAACATAATCAAAATATTTAGAAGCAAATTTTGGAAAAACAATCCTAGGATGACTCTCATAATTGTGGAAATCAAATGTTGAACGCTCAGCGACTGGCTCTAAAGCTTCACTATAATCACCATATAATCGAACGAGCAAATCACAACAAAAATTTCTTCCACTCATAACATCATCAATCTCTTTACCATCTCTAATTGCTTTTATTTGATCTTTTAACCAAACATTAACAAAATTAATTTGGCGCTGAATTTCCTTAAACATCTCAGCTTCTTCTTTATTAGCAAAATACTTCTTCTCAAATGTAACTAACGAACCCAAAAGTGAACGCAATTTCTCATAAGTCATATCAGACAACAATTTTGGTAAATACTTTCTACCATAACTTTCTCCGTCAAAAACGTTCATTGCCAAAAAATCATCTACTTTACCCTTTGTCACATTTTGCCGCTTCAATTTTACTGTGTTAACAATTTTTTTTGAAGCAAACTTATGCCACGAAACATCATTATCAGCATAATTTTCATCAAAATGGCGCTTTCTCTCTTTACCTTTCTTGCTTTTTGATTGAACTTCAAACGCTTCCTCACGATACGAAATTAATCTCGTTGGGAAACGATAAGCAGCATCAACACACCGGCATAGTCTATCAATAATTAAATCACATATTAATATAAACACCACAAAACCACAAGGAACAAATAACTTAACACATAAAATACCCAAATTCATACGTACAAAATTCAACAAATATACACGAGATTTTAAAAGCAATGCGTTGCCAACAGAAGCTGCAATAAAGATTTTCTTAAACCTTCTAAACGTGTTACTTCCACCCCACAATCCAACAAAATGAATCCGTAACGTTCTAAATAGAAAGATCCATCTTGGACTAACACTTCGCAAAACTATAAAGTGTACACGTCGTTGAAATTCTAAGTTAATCGTTTCAAAAAGGTGCTTATAACACGTTAAGCGCAACGATAAAGTTATGACCATTTTAAATAACAACTCAAAGTCTTTCGATCACAAAAAGCTAAAACAACTTGTTATAACTATAGTCAAAATAACCTTGGAAAACCAATTAGTGAACTCGTACTCGATCTTTTCATAAAAGCATCTGCACGTTCTGCACAAAAGAGTGCTAGAAATCACAAGTAGGTAGTTATTTCAAAACTTCATGTCTACAGACTGAATAACTAACGATTTTCTACTATTTTTTTATATTTTTATTTTAAAGAAACATATAACAACCACTGCACCACAAATACAAATATTTAAAAACATAAAAAACCACAGTTTTTTGAATACGATAAACTCTATAAATTTGTTAAAAATCAACGCTTAACTACCAGAGTATAACATCAACTCTACAAAAAACAGAATTGCTCCAGGCATAACAATATATTTATCGATTCACCATTCAAAGCATCAAATTAATGATGCAAATAAAATTGCCTGGTTTAAAAATTAAGTTGGAGATTATCT
>Ga0129337_1486416_pt1 | contig 8778 bp, 14 predicted proteins | sample CPB6_02_RNA1_FD_109913 | JGI IMG/M metagenome (GOLD analysis project Ga0129337, IMG submission 109913) | Freshwater to marine salinity gradient microbial communities from Chesapeake Bay, USA - CPBay_Sum_0.6_0.2_RNA1 (Metagenome... | ecosystem: Environmental > Aquatic > Marine > Coastal | place... | reverse complement strand
CTCCAGCAAGCTTCTTCAGCTCCGCACACTGGCAGTACTCTCTTGCTACCAACTGCAAGAGTAATACTAAGCGTCTTTTTTCTACTGTGTGACACTCAATTTCACAGATATAGGCCAACGCTCTACGTCATCAGCCTTTGTTAACTCGAATTTGGGGTATATAAATAATACGTAGTAGTTGAGTTAGTTCTACTGCATATAGTTTGTTTTTGATCAAGTCGCTAAACCAATGACTGACGATACACCGTATAGAAATCTACTCCGAAGAGCGTTCAACGGTTTTGAAGCTATCGTGCTACTCAATTTGTGGGTGGTAAGTATTATCTAACAAGTGCCCCGCTCTATGTGTATCTTAAGAATTAATTAATGATGGCTTCAATCATCTTGCTTTCGTTAATTCCGGCCTATAGCATCTTGTTATAAAGTCTGTCTACGTACTCTTTTACTTCTTGTTTTGTGTAATCGTCTGGTAAATCTCTCCATACAAGGTCAGAGCTCTCGACATACTTTAGTGAGTTGAATGGTACTAATGTGTATCTGAGTTGCATTTAATTCCAATCATACTCATTCTGTATAGCTTCTAAATAAATAGTTGGGTCATCATCTACAATCCAACATTATTCAGCTTAAACTATGCAGTTTATTTTCATGTGGTGAATCTCCCATGTATCATCTATTAATGGCTTTACTGTTCCTGCTACGTAGGACCCTATATTGTCACGTCTAAATTTATCTAACAATTCGTCTACATCTTCAGGAGTCCTAAAGTCTACTTCCATTAATTAATTTGCCAATAATATTGAGTTTTAATTTGATAAGCTTTGTACCCATGGGTGATTAACTAATATTCCAACAATCATTTCTCTTGTCCTTGGTGTATTTGAAGGGTAGGATGGGTTATATAACGCTCTTGCACTAACTGTTGGTATTATTTCAAACATAGTGGTTATATCCAACTATGCTATAACTGATCCTTGAGCTTAACCCGTGAATCCAGCGAATATGATTTAAACTATAGGTGTCTCAACAACTCCAGCTTATTCAGCGGCTTTGTCGGCGAACAATTCGGTGAATTCGTTGAAGGGGACTATCATTCTATAATCTGATGTTGCGTTGCCTGCTATGTAATAAGTGGAGGATGGCATCTAAGCTCTAGTGATTGGATAAGTGTCCTAGGCAGTCGAATTATTATTTATGTTTCTTCTAGTGTAACACATTTCTACGCTACCATTTTAATCTCTACCGCATGTTACTCTTACGTTCAGTACCATAGCTGACACTCTTAATTATTCAATTGAGGATTCTGTAGAATAAGGTCTTATTAAATTTTAGTTCCATGATGCCCCGTTCGTACCTGCTTCTATGTTAGTTGTAGCTGATCCTGCTCCTAAGCAAAAATTGTTCACTGATGAAGGACAGACACGCACTATTGCATTACCTGAGGCGTTTACTATTATTGAAGATGTTTATGTGACGCCCGATATGGATACTTTTCTTGGATTCAATACTGGTATTTTAGCCCTTACAGCTTGCGGTGCTATGTAACATGCTAACGCTTCTGAATCTACTTTCGCATAATTTGATGTTTTATGGGTTTACCATGATTAATCATAATCTGTCATCCCTTATATCTTTGGCAAATAAGATTATTAACCTTACAAATTACCTTATACTGATTATGAACCAATCCATTGCTAAAATTTTGGCAGTAATTCTTGTGCTAATGACATAAGTACTGGCATGCCGTATTACCCTATTAAACCCATAGCTCTTTGTCCTATTAATTTCCAATCATCAAGTACTATTATTTCTCTTAACTAGCTTTTTGTCATGTCTGGGTATTTCTCTTTTAGTTTATTAACTTGCTTATTGAATTCTTAAAACATTTCTGGCGTAGGTCCTTGATTAAACTGTTCTTAATCAACAATTCTACCATATTTATCAATGACGCCTCCTGCCTTAAAAGCTCCAATATCTTGTAATGCTTAGAATCCATAGCTGTCTATTTCTTAGCGCTTTTCCCATGTCATACTTGGGTCAAGCTCTTTCTTAATTTAACCAGTTGACATATCATATAAAGGGTTTACAGTCTTATGTATCTTGGCTAACAATTCTTTAGTTTCCTAATTGTTCTATTTAAACATTTAAATTAAATCTTCTGGTGACTTATCTTTGGTTTCTGATTTAGATTATTGTATATCTAATAATTTTTTCTCTAACCCCTATATGTAATCTTCTGTTGATTTCTTCTTCTAGTACTCTTATAATGCTCTCTCTACCTACTCTTTTACATACTTGTCCTGGTTCTTATAAGGGGCGGCCCTTCTTGCCCCTCTTTTCGTGTTTGTTGCTTACATTTATTCTGTTTCTTCTACTTCGTTTTTCATATTAGCCGTGTAAAATGGAATATTACTGCCTCTAACAGTTGCTTCTCCTTTGTCAATTAGATGAGTCATAATTAATTATTAGTCTTATTATACATCATGATGCTTATAATTTATGTTTGGTAGTACTTCGTCAATAGTATAGTTGTCCCAATTTAATTCATAAATAGGTGCGGCTATGTAGGATAAGTATTGATCATATAATTCGCAATCTTAAATTGTATCATACTTGTCATTGGCGTTCATGTTATTAATTGTATTGTAATCAAAATTTTTACCATTAATTTAACTGACCTTAACTTGTTTATGTGCTAATAATCTTCTTCTTTCTTTTATCACTCCTTTTATAATGGGGTGTTATGAATGTCCCTTTTCAAGTTAAGTGGTAATAACATGATTAAATTCAGATGGCTTAAGATTTTTGTTGAGCTTTACAGTTAAATTGCCGCTCAATAATGCTCTGTCAGCTTGTCTAGCTATTAGTACTTAGTCTGGTGTAAATATCATGTCTTTTGAACAAAAGTTCATGTAAAAAGTCGATATAAGTATTTCCTCCATTCTTTAAGCATATCCGTGTGGCAAATCTGTAGCACTAGGCGTATACAAGCTATTGTATATTTGCATAAGTTAGCTAAGGTACAGCTTGTTGACGCACGCACCGGTATCGTCACCATGATTAGCATTATCAATTTGTTTCTTCATTTGTTTCACTGTCATTTTGTTCATTTTAGCTAATAATTCTATGATCCGCTCGCATTCAACCATATTTCTTATTGAATTACCTCCTGTAGTTTGTGTGCTTATACCTGATAAAGTCATACCTATGAATATAGCTGTAAACAAAAGTTTCCTGGTACCCTTGTAATATAACTTGACTTTGAAATTGGTTTTGACAATAATTTTACTTAATTAATCTATAATCTCTTATGCCCACCCTATTTTATGTCCAACTATTGGTATCAGCTCCTTCATTATCACGTGATCTATAGCTTTAAACATCCAGTCGTGTTATGATGCATCGTATTCTTTTTTGTCCATGGATAAGTAAATTGGGTCTTTTATGTCTTTAAATAGCTCATGTAACCTATCAGCCGTCTCAGAAAAATTTAAACCTGATACAAATTGAGGGTATGCTGCTTTAAGGCAACGTAAAAAGTAATGATTAACAACTCCGCTAGTAAGTACTAATGAGTCACTCGGTGACAATATAATTCTGCCTCTTACGTCATTTTTCCCTTTGTATTGAGCTTCAAATGATTTCTAAATAATTGTTAGGCTAGGGTCTATGGTGTTATCGTATTTCATCCGCTCATGTGTTTCTTGGTATCTTTTCCTCTTTTTTGCATCTGGTATCTAGTCAATATATCCTTATGTGTCCAACGGCTCTAATAAAACGGTTTGTTCTAAAATTTTGGGTAACATTGTCTCCCTCATATATTTGTACAACCATCTTGTATACTCCTTCTTCATGTTACTATCTGGTACAGCTTAACATCCTAGCATCCTGTGTGTTACTGTTTCAATTATCATTTCGTTATTCATCTCAGCGTAAGCTAAAGGTAATTGTACTTCTTATACAGGTAACCCTGGGTTTTGGATATATTGCTTATTTTTGATTTGTACGTCGTTGTCGGCTTATTTAGCTAATTGCAACATGTGCTTAAATGCATTATTAGCAGTTTCATTACAATAATAATGTTTTTCGCCTTTTAAGTCATAAACTGTTATCTCGTCAACTTTATTATTAACACTTGGAGCTTTTCTCTTTTCGGAATATTTTGCTGTATACTCTTCTAGTGGCAATATTTGTACTTTTTCATCTTTAATTTGTTAAACCCATTAATCTGAGGTATAGTATCCTGTTTTTGTGTCACTTTGTAAATCAGTTTCTTCAATAAACTATATATAAGTTGAAGCTCCCTTATCTTGTTATAATTAAACTGTTTGTCCTGCTACTTATACATTAGTCATCAAGTGATATTCTGATTCGTTATTGCTCCTTTATCTGATGGGGGTAAAGATTTGATTTACAGGGGTAAAGATTTGAGTTATATCGGATGAAGTCCTACTTACAAATTATTTAGTGTTGTCTATTAAGCTCATTAATTTAACGACTAGTAAATTAGCATATTTATCGGCATCAAGCTTACCTTTTGAAGCGTCCACATTAAGGTTATGAAATTTAACCCACGACGATTAGGTGTTATGAGAAATCAACATTATAGCTAAACTAACTATAAGTATTTCTGTGTTCGGTAGTATATGGAAGAGGAAATGACTTAACGTTATTACAATTAATGTCACTAATATCAATTTAAAAATCAAATATTATAAAATAATGAAATTAGTCATTTTGGTCTTCCAAACATCCATCCTAGATTTATCGTCCCATTCAAATTCTAAAGGAGGCGTTTGTTCAAGTATCTATTGTACCTTTATCTAAATATTGAAGTCGTTAGTTTATTCCTTAACAAATTCGTATATACATCTCCGTTTCTCAGGTATTAAATATTTGGGCTTGATACCGGCCGTATGGTATACTATAAGTACATATATAATTCTTAAAGTGGTTTTTATATACTGTTCATCCAATGTTTCAATTCTAGGAAGTATTGTGAAATAGGTTATAAAATTATAGCATGACAACAGTAGAACGAATATGGCTACAGAGGCATATGTTATTCTTCTAGTGTACCCTTCATCGTATGCTTCATCGCCAATAATTAGCGGTATATGGTTTATGTCGGTTATTTACTTAAATCTGGTGTCATTGTATTTTATAGCTAATATTTGTCCTATCTTCTTAGTGGCTGCTAGCTCTTATGCAATGTTGTGCTATTCTATTTTTTATGGCATTAAGTTGGTTACCTCCTCCATTGTAACATTTGCAGGCAATTCTTCTTATTTTGATATGTAAGCGGCTACGTTGGATATCAAGTTTGACTTCATTTTGTCGTTTATTACATTGGGATTCTTTATTAAAAAGCTATCGATGTTTTATGATATTATTATCTGTGTCTATGATACTTCGCTAAGTTTTACCTCTATGCGTTATTTTATCTAATACAAAACTGTTCTTACATCTACTGCTATGGCTGTATACTTCTTTACTACGTAACTTAGGTTTTTATCAGTTGTTGTTTTGGGATTCATTCCGTCTATGTTCAATATGTCATGTTAATAATCATCCGGATTACCTTCCATTGTGGATGTCACTGTCCAGCGCCCGTTTTATAAATTTAATGTATAGCTTCCGTTACCTGAATAAAGCGTGTTACTGTACGTTGTATCTTTTGTAGTTATCTGTTTATAAGCGTTTGAAACGGCCCACACTTCTATGTTTTTGTCCATCTTAGGTATATTTGTTTATAAAAAATCTTTCACGCCATCATAGTAATGTGCGTCAATAATACTAATAAAATTAATTGGAATTTTGTCAAATACTAGACTCTGCAATGAAATGTTGGCGTTGAGAGCGATATTTTTCACTATTACTAGTATGCCTTTATATTAAAATATAACTTATTTGGTCTGAATATATGTATGGTATTGCTATTAGGATAATTGAGAACGAACGTATGTGTCATCATTATTACTGATGATTGGCCTGATTGCAATTAAATGTGTAACTCTCAAACCCCTTTCTGTAATCATATCAATCATCTTTTTCCATTTAGAACCTATGTCCATTACGCAATAAGATTGGCTTGAGTCTCGTTCCGGCTCAAACGAACTCTCGCTTTCACTAACATTAGTCTATGGAAATTATGGGTCTTGTTCTGGTATATATATTTCATTGCTTATTTAGCTTAAAGTTTATTAAGGTGTATGCTATCTGTCGTTGTCGTCATTATTCTCTATTAGATTTTGCTATAATTATGAGGTGTCTTATGCTGTGTCTTGTGGTTGTTATGCTGTTATTTATTGATCAATGAGCTTTTATTACTGTTGTTCTTCATATGATATACTTTGCGCTTCTTCTTATGGTATTATATTAACATCTGAGCTTTCATTAATATGTACGCTTTGGCCTAATTAGGTGTTCTATTATTAAGAATTTGTTGTATTGTTAACTTCGTTCTTGACATCGTCGTTGTTTTACATTTAATTACCATCTTTAAAATCTAGTTTGTTATTTTCGTCCGCCTATTCTTATGCTTATAATAACCATTAAGCTATTGTCATTTGGTCTTCCTCGACGTATGTCTTAACAGCCATGTTAAATCTAGCACTATCTCTTGTTTTTGCTAAGTATATTATCCTTTTTACCCGTTCTACATCTGTTAAGTCACCTATGTCTTCTCCTTTTAAAAATAATTCGCTTAATTCCATATCACTTAGCTATTCTAGTTCTTCGGTGATTTATAGTGGTACTTGTTCCTTCGGTATGGTCTTCTTCTCAACGATTACTTAAGTTGTCTTCTTACCTGCTACTGATGTATATGCAGTTGGATACGTCTTCTCAATATGTAAATGCATTTAGAAAAATAAATCGGCTGTAAGCGCATCAGTGACTAGTCTTTCATATGGGTGATGATAAACCTTCAATCCATTCTTACCTCCCAATTTTATTAGGCATGAGTTAATTAAATTTGATAATGGGAGTGCTCCATTTTCCATTGCCTATATAAATAATGAATATTGTTAATTGTTTAATTGAAATAGCTCTTAGAGTTAAGTCATAATCTCCTTATTTTATGTTATAGATGAAGGTATTTAGTGCACGACTCTATAAGATTAAGTGTTAAATCTAATCCTTGTCAATTTATCTAAAACATGTATAGCATCTTAAACGTTGGGAAGTGTTCTTATTGTGTAATTGTCGTGGTGATGGTTGACTCTACAAACCCAGTCTCTGATTTTGGTGCTCACTCTCTATAAAAAGTCATTGCCTCGTATTTTTTATTCTGTCCAACGCACCAAATCTTCATTATAATATATTTCCCTGTCAGTCAAATGAGGTACAACTTGGTATCCTATAATTTTCATCAGTTTTTGTTAAGGTGTTTCTGGTTTGTTGTCTGCTTTCTTCTAATCTTTGTACTGTTTATTAAGTTGCTACAATAGACGGTCATCTCTATGGTTCTATTAATCTTCGTTGCTGTCTCTATCCTCTTGCGGTTAGTTATCATCTCCCTTATTGTTGCTTTTATCCTACTTAATTGGCTTGTCTCTTTCTTGCAGTCTTAAATGCCCTATAGCATGTGCTCCTGTTGTTATTGTGGCTGCGTCTTTATGTGCTACATAGATGGTAGAAGGTGCATTTATAACGAAATCTTTAGTAGTTATATGATTTTTGCTATGTGGTGAGTATAACTACAAGGTATAATTTTATTGATCATAACACATAGCTAAGTCTTACAGGTCGACGTGTCTTATCATATCTGTAGGTGAATCTAAATGAATCATGCCTATCATAATGTATGTATGGTATGCTTCAGAATTGTCATTTTTAATTACATACACCATGAGTTCTGATTAATCGAATTCGATTGTTGTACCTGTATTTAAAACGTAATCTATAATCTTGTATCTTATTTTTAACTTATCGTACAATTTCTTAACTTCGTCCAGTTTTGGAGCTGCTGGCAGCAATATGTTTCCTGAATCTTATTTCTCATATATAGCCAAAAATGATCTGATGTCAGTTATCGATTAATTGCTCATATCTAGGGTACTCAACCAGTTTTCAGCCATGTTGGTTAATGTCTATTTTACGGCGTTATAGATTGATAATTTTTGTGCCTCGTCTGCTTAATCGTCGAACATATTAATTAATGAGAACAAAGAAGGGATATCCATGATTTTCAATAATATAGGTAATAATGCACAAAAGCTAAATGATGGATTGAATTGTATGCCTAAACAATAAAGGTTTTTATAATTTGTATCCTAGCATTATAGTGTAAAATAACTGCCTTTATTGAGTGATGCTCTTGTTAATAAAAATTTGTTTGATTCCATTTTTGCCATGTAGGGGTCTGACGCAACGTTAAAATCATAAGTGTCTTTGGATGCAGTCTCTGCTATTAACATGCAATTAAATGGTCTAAAATTCTAGCTTATTTGTAATTTGATGTTCTTCACCCCGTCAGCTAGTACGATGTCGAGTAAGTCTGGTTTTTGCTTTTTCTTATTCTTTTAATTATTTGCTTGTTTTTAATTACCTGCTTGTTTATGACTATCTGCTTTGCTATAGCGCTTTTCAGTAATATTCTTTGTTTTGTGATGTTGGTCCTTATCTTATTTGTGTTCTTTCTATTTAGGATTTCTCCAATCCTATTGTTTCAAATTGTAAGATTTATTACGCTCTGGCGTTTTTCCTCTTACATCCGTACTCTCCGCGCAATCCTTATTGTGCTTCAGTAACATTAAATAATAATTTTTATTAAAT
>Ga0129337_1163596_pt1 | contig 8796 bp, 2 predicted proteins | sample CPB6_02_RNA1_FD_109913 | JGI IMG/M metagenome (GOLD analysis project Ga0129337, IMG submission 109913) | Freshwater to marine salinity gradient microbial communities from Chesapeake Bay, USA - CPBay_Sum_0.6_0.2_RNA1 (Metagenome... | ecosystem: Environmental > Aquatic > Marine > Coastal | place... | reverse complement strand
CCCTAGTGTTACTAAGACTGTAGACACCGTTTGTCTCTACAGTTTTAGAACACTAGGTTGGACTAAGAAGAAAACTCATAATTTTGCACCATTTTATCCATTTTTGGCTCTAAACTGCTGTATTGTTATAGTAGAGTATTCATAGTTTGGTTACTTTTCCACGGTTCATTTAATGGACCCTTCTATTTTTAGATTAAAAACCTTACACGTTGGTAATGCACCACACAAAACAGCATTATTTTTCCACCAGTACCTGTACATAGGGCAGGTCGTTTGTCGAGAGTGGAGAATGGATTTTCTCCCACAAAAACATGAATGGATATGGGACTCAAGGGATTGAGAAATCGCCGATAAAAAGGTGTGACCCATTGTATTTTATGGCACTACACATTCTTACCTATAAATAAAATTATAAAAACACAAAAAAAATTTAAAAATTTATAAAAGCCCCTACCTCGAAAGGGTAGGATGAAAAACAATTTAAAAATGCTCGACTTTCACTTCTTTTACTAATGAGAAGATATAATTCTTTAGGATTTTTGTAGTTGGAGGCTAACTACAATTGTTGTAGAAATTATTAGTAACTCCAGAGTCCGATGACTTGGTTTTTGAAACAGTTTGGAGTATAATATAAATTTAGTAATTACCACACTCTACCAGGAGTATAAACTGTTTTATCCGCCATGAACACATCTATTATTAATTTTCCCGCTATGTCTCACGTTGAACGTAAAAAGAAACGCTCAAGAACAGTTGCAGTAGAAATATTAATGTTATTCGCGGATTATGCAGAGAACGTACAGTCTATGAAAACTGATAACGGCAATGTAAAGGTCAGACCGTTTTCAGTTAACGTAGAACCACAAATGTTCTCTATGGATCAGAATATTAAAATTGATCCTGAAACGCGTCATTTTTTGACTGATTTGCTGTCACCTGTAGTGCAGCTGAATCAAAAAATTACTGATGCGCATGACACTGTACAAGATACAGTTACGACCATGCGTAATCTACCAGCTAAAACTAGACAAATATTAAACTCATTCTTTGAGAATTTGTTTGGTAGTAACACAGTAAATGCTAGGTTCGTTGTTTTAGCATTATTAGCTTGTTACAGACTTTATCGGAAAAACAAACTAACTACATTTGAACGTATGTTAATCTTATGTGGTTGTGTGTATCTTTTATATGATTGCTATGTTTCTGAAAGAGACTCTGTTATAGAAGTTATGTTGTTAGTTACTAATATCATGACTGATATAATCGGTCTACTTTCTTCTGGTAAATCAGTAGAAGAGGATAGGGAACAAGGAACAGATTTTACCATAGAACCATTAACTGAAAACGCCAACAAGTGTGCTTCAGAAGTGGTAGCTCAAGCTGGTGAAGTAGATTTTGATATTTCAATGATTGAATCACTTGTAGATCTTACGTTAAGTGGGATGGGAGTGTGCAATTATTGGTCGAAGGATACTAAAGCCTCATTGTTTAGTCAGTTGAAGGATATGTCAGCCATGAGACCTAATTTTCAGAAACTAGTCAAAAGCTATGTAGACATCATAGTAGGATTTGTAAATTGGATAGCTTATAAAGCATTTGGACAATTAAACTGGATTCGAAAGAAAACTGGTATTGTTGAGGCTGACAATATAATAACTCGAGTTGATAATTATATAAAACAATCTTATGCAGGCACACTACCTTATTCACGTGGTTTAGTAGGAGATATTGAGCATTTGAGGAAAGAACTATCTGAACTCATTCGACATACTCCTAGAAGTGATACAACCTCTGGCGCTATAGCTGAAATGCAAAAGAAAGCAAGTCAGCTAGAAACAGTATATCAAGCGTTATGTATTAACCCTAAGCACAAAGCTGGGTATCGCTTTGAAACTATTCTTATATACATTGACGGAAAGCCAGGTACAGGAAAGACCACAATTTCGAATTTTATCGTCTCCGAATGTGTTAGACTTACAACAACAGTTGAAGAATTTCAACATTATGAAGACAACAACGCTCACTATGTTTTCAATCGAAATCCTGAAAACGAATATTGGGATGGTTATAGATCACATCATAGAGTAGTTAAATATGATGATTTGGGTCAAAAGAGAGACCAAATCGGAGACGACCAATGGTTTGAAATAATTCGAACTATAAATGTAGCTCCTTATCATTTGCACATGGCAAGTATTGAAGAAAAGAAAAACAGTTATTTTGATTCTCCCTGGGTTGTTGCTACGTCTAACGTACCACATGAAAAAGAGAGATTTATAGCTCATGTGAAAAGTTTAAATTATCCAGACGCTTTGTATAGGCGACTTATGATAAATATTCAACCTATACCTTCTCCTGCAATCTCAAGTGATGGGAAGATTGATAGATTGAAATTTTCGGAAATTAAAGTACCAGCTCCTTATCTTTGGAAATACAAAGTAACAGGTGCTGGCTTGAACAACCGGGTCTTGTCTTGGGATGAACTTAAAACTTACTTATCTGATGTATATGATGCACAACTCAAAATGTTTGAGCGTAATGTCTTAGGACAAGCAGCATATAACAGGTCACTGTTTGATGACAACTATAAGAAGTTGTACATGGAAGCAATCCCTAAAGATGTTTCTTTTGGCAACTTTTTAACAAAAACTACCAATACTGTTATTGATGCGTGTGATTCTGTCGTTTATGAACTTGATGATCCTCTTAAAAAGTTAAAACGTACAGTTGTCAACAAAATAAATCGAAATTCACAAATTGAAGATGAATTGGTACAAGTAACGCAGAGAGCTTCTTTCGTACCTAGTCAGCTTAATGTTGACCCACAAGTCGGATCTCAATTTGTTAGTGACTGGAACAATGCTCACGGAATATACCACTCTACAATAGATCGTAATGATCCTAGTGGGATAGCAAATGGTATATTAGTAGCTGATGATTCTTCCGAAACGACATCTGTGCGATCAGAGCATGTTTTCGATATAGCTATGCGGACTTTAGATTTGGCAGCTGAAAACCAATTCGAAGTCCAGTACGTAGATATCCAAAGTTTGGTAACGGTTGAAGATCAAAATCGTTTTGAGCCTATTTGGCTTGCAATAACTGAAGTGCTTTCAGAAGATGATTTGACCATTATGGCATCAAATATGAGAGCGGCAATGGGCTTTCACAGTTTTGTGCTCAATGATTCTCCCTATTTTGTTGCATGCTTATATTTTAAACATGAAACGTTTGCACCTGCTACGTTCAAGCACATTTTACTTAGAAGAGATATTTGGGGGTGTCAATATGGTGCTTCATATTGTTTACCTGGAATAACATCTGAATACACGTATGAACCATTAGTTGATTTAATAAGAAAACAAATTGGTTTACCAACAATGGATACTATGGTTGCTTTAGCAGCAACAGGAGTATTGTTGTATAGTGTATGGAAAGGTTCACATCTAGTAATTTCTGTAGTGCGATACATGTTTCCTTCATTAGAACCACAATCTAATACACATCTGTCTCGTAATCGAGTACAAAAACCTGTTGTTAACGTCAAACAGCATCTTGCACATATGAAACAAGTGCGAAGTGCTGTACCGCAAGGGTCTGACGATACTAATCAACTTTCCAATGCTGAAGAGAATTCTTCTAGTATTGTTAAGAAGAGTATGGTACAGATCAGATGTATAACACCTGAGGGTTCCTTTCACATGGGATATGCATTGGGAATTCGAGAACGGTATGCGTTGTTCCCTGCACATTTCATGACTAAATGGATAGTTGACCATAATAATACTTCAGATATTATAGAGTTTGTACGTGGTTCAGTTACGGTAAAGATTCCCGTTGTTGAGTTTTTAAACTACACAGAATCGATAGCTTGGCCTGATAAGGATTTAATTTTGAGTGAATTACCATCTGAATTGGGTAGGTTTAAAGATATTGTCTCGAAATTCGCTAAAACCTCTGATAAACCTATTGCTGCAGTTCCTGTCCGCATTCCGCTTCCTCATGCGAATATTAGATATGGAACATTAGCAAAAATATCTGATTATGATCTAAACTATCAAATAGGTCATGTCAAATTCAGAACGAAAAATACTCTGAGTTACCCTTGTAAAACTAAAAGGGGAGATTGTGGAGCTCCTATATTACGAGATGATAACCAAACACAACAACGTGTTATTTTGGGTATTCATCTTGCGATGGATGGTATGCAGCAAGCTTATAGTGCGGCTCTGTATCAAGAAACAATACAAGAACTTTTTAAGGAGTTAGATAGCCAACGAGGACGAGAATCCACTATTTCAGTAGATGCAGAAGCTCACGTAGGTATACCTAGTTTTCTTGAAAAATTTGAGATTTTAGAACCTCACCCTTATGGTGCAAATTTTGTTTCTGCTAAAAGTAATATATCTCCTAGTCCAGTTCATGACTGTAAGGAATACCATGAACCTTTGACTGCACCTGCACTTCTTAAACTAAATGGGTGTATTGACCCATGGGAAGTTTCATATAGAAAATATCGGTGTGAACCACAAGACCAATACGATGTAAAAGCTTTGAGTTTAGCTTACCAAGACTTGTGTATATTTCTAGAAGAAAAGAACTCTATTAGAGTTAAACCACGCGTTTTGAGTATAGCAGAAGCTGTATTTGGAGATCCAGACAATGAGTATCTTGATTCTATTAAGACATCATCGTCTTCAGGTTTTCCATACAAAAAAATATATCCACGTTGGAAGAAAGATATTTTTGGTGATAACACTTTCAATGAAAATAGCGTTGCTTACAAGCAATTAGTATATGAAATTAACAAAATATTGGATGATTGGAAGAATGGAATAGATTCTTTGATTGTTTATACAGAAAACTTAAAGTGTGAGAGAAGGCTCTTAATTAAAGTCTGGACTGGTTCTTCTAGAAATTTTTCTGGTGCACCATTCCCATTTTCATCTATTGTTAAGATGTATTACTTTACGGCAGGGGAGATGCTCATCCGTAATAGAATTAAGAACTCTTGTACTTCAGGTGTAAATGCTTACTCTCCTGAATGGAATGAGCTAGCTGAAACCATATTGGGATTTGCCTACCAAGACGAAGATGATGAATCATTTGAAGTTTTGGGTTTTGATGGTGATTATTCAGCGTTTGATGCAAATCAGATCGTACCTGTTATGGACAAGTGTTTTGACGTTCTTGATAGTTTTTACCCCAATGCTACCGACGAAGATAAAATTATTCGTAAGTTTATCAGGAAAAACATTATATATTCGAAACATATATGGAAAAATATTGTATTTCAGACAAATGGAGGCAATCCCTCTGGTAACTGGCTTACAACACATATTAACAATTTGTACAATTTGTTAGCTTTTAGATATTGTTATTATCGTGCTTTACCTAAAACAAGAGATTTATTCCATCATTGCGTTGTATTACAAGTAGGAGGTGATGACAATGTCGGCTCATTTAGTCCTGCTATCGTTGAAAAATTCAACATGCAGGTAGTTATACAATACATGCCAGAAATTGGTTGTAAATATACATCTGCTGACAAAACAGAAGCAACATTATTGTACAAAGGTTTTAAGGACTTAACATTTTTAAAGCGTTCTTTTAGAAAGTATGCTGGAAATTATATAGGTCCAATTGATATCCATTCTGCACTAGAAATTTGTCAGTGGATGAAAACTGACAGGATGGATATCTTTTATACAAACGTTGCAAATTCTTTAAGAGAACTTTCATTACATCCTAAAGAATTGTTCGATGAGAAAAGAGCAATTCTTAAGAAATTTATGATTGCAAAGAATTTGGACACAGACTTTGTTGAATTCCAACTTCCTCATTCCTTTTTAAGGGATAAGGTTTTAAAGATGGAATTTTACATTTAATCCACCACCGTCCTCCATGACGTTAAACTGGTGTGCTTGACCACAATTAAAACCAGTCAAGTGGTTCGCTCGAAAGGCGACGTTAGGTAAGCCCGATAATGCTTACCATGGCCCAAAGCCGCCTTTGTTATTCGAAGATCAGAGAACAGATTGAACCGAATGTTTTACTGTACCGTTAGCAAAGAAGAGTCACACACCCGACAGGTCTGACTATAACTGACCTAGGTTCTCGCTCTATTCTGCGTCGACTCAGCAAATACGAGTTAAACAATGGGTTGCTCCTAATTCTAACAACGATATGGCGACAGTTCCCGTTGAGACTGGTACGCCATTAAATCAACCTTATTCAACCACCACCGAAAATAATGATTCTTTTCACGCTGATACTACTCACGTGAAAGATGATGGTCTTGCTGCAACTGTGTCTACAGGTGAGCAAGCTCCTAATGCTTATCACAGATTGATGAATTTGTACTCACAAAATCAAGATCAAAGCATTGCCTCATTCTTACAGAAACCCATCAGATTGGATTCTGGAACCCTTTCTACTCAAGACGGTCTAACTTCTTTAATTTACGATAAGATAATGCCGAAAGAATACTTTAGTGTTAGTACTCTGCCAACTGATAAAATTAAGGGTTTGTTTGGGATGAGATTTACCATGGTAGTAACTCTTCAAATAAATGCGACTCGCTTCCAACAAGGCAGGTATATGTTGTACTGGATTCCTTTTGGAGGTGTTAGAGGACAAACTGAGAAAACGGCAGCTTGGGTGAATTCCCACACTGCCCGACTTCAAGGTCGCACTCAATTACCTCATGTAGAGATTGATATTAGTACTCAAACTTCAGTTCAATTGAAAATCCCGTACTCTTCAGTTAATACTTGTTGGCCAACTGGTGCAATTACAGATGTTAATGATTTTGGTGCTTTAGGTCAATTAAGACTAGTACCTTACATTCCTTTAAAAGAAGGTTCTGGTGATCAGTTTTGTCACTACACCTTGTGGATGCATTTAGAAGATTTCCAACCATATGGTAACGTTGTTCCGCAGATGGGATTAAAAGTAGTACAAAAGTCTACAAAAAATGCATCTGAAATGGAACAGAAACAGGCAGGAGTAGGTCCTATAGGAGGAGTTCTGGGTAAAATCTCAGAAGCAACTTCTTATTTACAACCTATTCCCATCGTAGGTCAATATGCCGCAGGAGTGTCCTGGGCGTCAGATATTTTATCTAAGGCAGCAAATGTTTTTGGATGGGCAAAGCCTATAAACTTAGCTCCTACTCATAGATATTATGTCGAAACGTCCAGTAATTTAACACTGATGGATGGTGTAGACAATTCTAATTCTTTAGCAATGATGAGTTCCAACAAGGTCGTAGATCTTGAGGGTTTTAGTAATAAAAAGGAAGATGATATGTCTATTGCTTCTATTGCAATGCGTCCAGCATTTACCTATGGTTTCTCGTGGTCCGATAACGATCAAGCAGGTGACCAAATTAGTGAAGCTCAAGTTAAACCTCATGACTTTTTAGTGTCTGAGACAGTTCTTGGTAGAACTGCTTTTCATTTAACACCTTTACAATTTTGTTCTCAATTGTTCGATTATTGGAGAGGATCAATACAATATACTTTCAAAATAGCCAAAACAGAGTTCCATTCTGGACGTATTGTTGTTGCGTTTTCTCCGCAAAACAAAAAATCCACTTTTGGTGCAACGACTTTGGATAACTCAGATTTTATATATCGAGAAATTATTGATATCCGACATTGTAATGAGTTTACTGTGACTGTACCTTATATGGGCACGAGTCTCTATAAATCTACTTTTAACGATACTTCATTAGATCTCGATGATAAAGTTGGAGGATTATTTGTTTTTGTATTAGACCCTCTTGTAGCTCCCTCCACTGTAAGTTCTTCTATTCAGTTTGTTGTAGAAGTTAGTGGGGGTCCAGATATTGAATTCGCAGTTCCTACATCTAGACTTACCTTAAATCCAGTTTTTAATGTGACACCTCAAATGGGGTGGTTATCATCAGAACCTTCCGCGAATGATACGGAAGTAGTAGATATAGGTAATACTGTAATAGGACCTCCAGTGACAGATTTCGCTGAAGCCTCTATAGGCGAGCGAATCATGTCATTTAGAGCCATGTTACGTAGAAATTCCTACGTTTTCTATGGTGGGGAAACATATTCTGGAGAACTGTATCTTACCATCTATCCTCACTTTTGGACTATTAGAAACTTATCTAATGTTACGAATGTCCCTATAGCCAATGATCTACATTCTATTTTTTGTGGGATCTATCTCTATGCGAGAGGAGGGTTAAGATATAAGATCATTACTGACAGTATTTTAAAAGACCAAGGCACTTCTTATGCTAGCTCGTATTGGACAGCACAGTTGTCAACCAATATTTATCCGGTTTCACGACCGATATCTATTGGCAATAATTTTGCTAGCACCGGAAACGCTCGTCGCGTACCGGTCCCTAATAGTAATTTCTATCTTGCACATAGTCAAGACAGAAAACTTATAGAAGTAGCTACACCTATGTATGCATCAGAAATGATGATAAATACAATTGATTGTATGACGGGGGTGGGTATTAATGCTGACAGTCTTAATCGTGATTCTGTAGCACCAAAGTACGCTATTAATGTTACTGGATTAACTAACTTTACAGATCAACAACTTTTCCCAGTTGTTTATAAATCGACTTCTGATGATTTTACTTTTGGGGGATTTGTAGGTATTCCTGTAATGGAAGTGTCTAAAACGTATGTTGTACCTATTTAGTCTCGGAGGAAGAGTTTTATCCTAGTAAGGTTCTCTTCATGTGACTAAAATTAATCCTAGAAATAGGCGGGTTTTAATCAGCCGTGTGTTTACTTCGAT
>Ga0129337_1209638_pt1 | contig 8811 bp, 2 predicted proteins | sample CPB6_02_RNA1_FD_109913 | JGI IMG/M metagenome (GOLD analysis project Ga0129337, IMG submission 109913) | Freshwater to marine salinity gradient microbial communities from Chesapeake Bay, USA - CPBay_Sum_0.6_0.2_RNA1 (Metagenome... | ecosystem: Environmental > Aquatic > Marine > Coastal | place... | reverse complement strand
GTACGGATAAACCGTACGCACATATATGCAAAGCTCGATTTTGAGTGACTTTCGCGCCACTGAGCGGCGCTATATCGTTCAGTATATCAAGATGTCTGATAATAGTAGATATTCCGGATGTGAGATTGGCTAACCAATCTGGAGATCTTGAGATAACGGCTACGCGTTAAATATAAAGTCATAATAAGTTAAAAGCTGTCCATGGGCCATATGGTTTAACCATGGAGATTTTGAGTTTTGTTTATGTGTGTGGTATGATTTACTTTATGCACACGAGTATGCAAATCTTATGTAATTCTTAAAGTATGAGCGCAAACAATAATAATATTTTGGGAATTAGCAATAACAACAATATTGATAATGAAATGGGCTTTCCCGTTGAGGGACAAGTATCTGGAAGGAACCCAGAGGCTATTAATATGCCCCGTACCCAGTCCGATTTTTCATTTGAGACACTTTTTGAAGATCAATTCTTTGACGCTACCGCTGATGTTGAAGAAGAAAGCTATGATGGATCTGAAATTCTTGTAAATAATGTAGATGATTTGTATTCTTGTTCATATGTTTATAATAGCGATTGTAAATTCAATGTAGATAATGAAGTGGAGATCGAACAGCATTTCCCAGGTTTTGATATTCAAACTTGTGTTGATAGTTTTGGTTTTAGTGATGATTGTTGTGTTGATGATCTATGTTCTGTTTTATTTTCTGAACCAAATGTGTGTTGTGTTGATGTAGTTGAAATTGATGGTAAATTGTGCTTCTTTACTGGTAAAATTAATATTAGAAAGATTATTGCTAATTTCATTTTTAATTGTTTAAGTGAAGGTAAACCTCTACCTAATAATAGGCATGTAACTACTCTACCTGTTGTATGTTCCATCTCTTGCAATATTGGTATTTCCATGTTTCCAAAGACTAAGAATTTCTATGCGGTCAGAGTTGTGTCTAAGAGGAGACGTTTGGCTACAAACTTCTTGGTTTGCGTTGAAACAAACCCTGGACCTCAGAACTTGAGTATTATCGGTCAGGAACGTTGCTCCTCTAGCATCTCACAGTTCTCAGGTGGAGATATTGTTGCAAATTCGCATAAACCATCCGATGAAACTTGGTTGAATTGCGAGAGGTTTAGAGACCATTTTTCCGCTATGTACTTCGCTTGTTCTATACACGGAGAGATTAAGTTAGCAGGTTATCCAATTGAAAACTTTATTCTAGAGGAATTTGTTGCTGCTATGAGCAGAATTCAAGCTAATTATTATGTCGGTGGACCTGTCCATGTATTCTTTTTACCAAAAAGTTATGCCTCTTACATGATGCTTTCTAGTGAGAATCTGGTGATTGAGAAAGCATTGGGTAAAGCACAGAGAGGAGAGTATGATTTGACTCACATGTTATTTGCTTCTGAAAATATAGACGCGAATATTAAAGGAGAAGAAATTAGTTATGAAATTATGTTTATTGTTCTCTCTGATATAGCACACGTAGGACAAGCAATCGCCGATATAAACTTTATGGCCGATCAGGCTCCAAGAGCTCCAAGGTCTAGCATTGATCACTCTCGAACGGCAGATTCCAATTTTTTGGTTGGTGTAGAGGAGAATCCTGGACCAGGTAACAAGATGTTAATGCTTTACTTAAAGGCTATGGATAGTATAGAGAATGTGCGCGCGTCAACATTTAAGCGCACATCCTCGACATCCAAGGCTGAGGAGGCAAAACATAAACAAAGGCAAAAAGCCAAAACTCAAAGGATGGCCGAACTCCGTAGGAAACGGATGTTTGTACCAGAAATGTTCCCTTCTCTTAAGGTTAACATTTCGGAAGATTCTCAAGAGTTTATTGAGGAGTCTCTGGACACGTTAAGGGCCCTTTTAAGGGAAGGTATGGATGTGAATATTAAGATACCCTTCCAAGAGGAAATAACTTCTTTATTAGATGGCGTTAGAGGAGCTTCCAATGTTGTATTCGATTTTGTAAGAATGATAGTACTATGCATATCAGAATTTTTCGATAATACTTTTATGCATTATGTGCGAATGATACTAGGTCTTAATCGCATTCAACCTGAAATGTTTTCTGAGACTATTTCCTTGTTATTGTATAAAGATATTTTCACTAAGTATCTAGCCGAGGGAGAATTTTTGAAATTAGTATCTTTGTTTACCAAAATAGGCTCCACAAAGAAAGACTTGGCGAGTTTAACGGAAATTGTTACTGATATTTATAGGACTATTGTCGCTGCTATTAATAATGCAATCGGCACTGACATTCCGTTGTTTTTGAGCAGCACTGATCCTGTTGATAGATGTTATGCTACCTTGTACAAACTTCGACGAGAAATGGCAAATGGTATTGTCAGTGATTATGAGTTTGCCCAATGTGCTTATGTCTTAAGAGAGGATGTTGAGCTTATTATGAGGTCAGCACAAGAATCGAAAGTTAGAGATCAGTGTTCTTATTTGTTGTCTTGTCTTAGACCAATTCTTTCATACTGTGACGCCAACATCAATCCAAACAATGGCCCTAGGAGCGAACCTCTGACCATGATGATATGTGGTCCTTCTGGTGTAGGTAAATCCACATTCACTATGCCAGTTTTGTTAGCTCTCATGGCCAAGGTGCTTAAAGGTGATGATTTAAAAACTTTTATGGAAAATCACAATGAGCTTATTTTCTATCGCGCAAATGAAAATGAGTTTTGGGATGGTTACAAGAATAAGCAAAAGATTATCGTTTATGATGATTTTGGACAAAGAAGAGACACTGCTGGAGCACCCAATCCTGATGCTTTTGAATGGATTAGATTGAAAAATACAGCTCCAGCTCATCTTCATTTCTCGTCCATTGTTGATAAGTCCAAGCATTATGCGATTCCTAAGTTGATTTATGGTACCACAAATCGTTTTAAGCTTCATTTTGATTCTATAGTATCTAACGAAGCTGTTATTAGACGTTTCGATATTGCCGTGATTCAAGTTCCTAAATTGCAATTCTGTGTTGATGAGAACGCCGAGAGTCCCCATGTCAGGAAGTTAGATATAAACAAGCTAAGGAAGAGATATCCCTTCGATCCTGAAGATCCCGAAACATTTGCTGTTTGTGATGCAATAGAATTTATTGAGTGGGATTTTACTAGGGGATGCGAAAAAGCTGGAGGTCAAACATGGAATTTTGATGAGTTTGTAAATATGTGCGCCGCCAAGTATGTTGAATTACACCATAAGGGTGACAATATGCTACAATTTCATAGATATATAAAAACAAAATATACTCCTCAGATAGGGGATGATGATAAGTCGAAATCATCGATATTGAAGGGCCTAGATGATATTAGCGATGGACTTGATCCTCTTCATAAGAAAGTAATAAAGCAGTGTGCTTCTTCTTTGAATGAAGCGGTGAAGTTAACGTGTTCACATGCAGATGATTTGTTTAACAAATTCAAACTTAATGTGAGCGATGGAACTAGAAGGTTCTTCCAATTTCTTAGTGATAATGCTATTGCCTGTGCGTTTGGTTTAGGTGTTTCAGCATTGATCCTGGATACCTGGAAAGGTTCACTTATGTATGCTAATTACGATAAAGCGAAGAAAGAAGTTAGGGATTTGCGCCAGTCCGTTAGGAAGGGGCACTCTCGTGTTGTACCAAGGAAAGACGAGAATTCTAAATCGGGTAGTTCTCGCATGAGAGGTAAGGGATCGAGTAGGAAAGGAAAGGATAGGGTTTTGACCAGGCAACAAATGAAAGCTGGTTTGCATCCTGATTATATCAATCAAGTTGCAGTCAATCCAGTCTCTTTTCCTAATCACGATTTTATGATGAAGTTGATACGCCGTAATATATATGCATTAACCCTCAATGATGATGGTCACCAGAAAGGGTTTGCTATGTTTGTTGGAGGTACAACTTTTGTTGTGCCATATCATTTCGCTGTCAGATTTGACCAGCTTTTGGATGAGATGCCTGAAGATCAAACGCTCATGATTACATTTTGTAACCCATTGACTAAAAATGTGTGCTTCGAATTTGATTGGTCCGACAGGGTTACTACTGTCGAGCCTTCAAATAAGGAGGATTGGATTTTCGTCAAGTTGCCAAAAGGGACATGTAGGGAGCATGCCACCATTGTTGAGAGTTTCCCTCTCAAGAATAAATTTATAGATGGTTATACCTTCGAATCTCTTCTACCAGTATTGAGGAATGAATTGCTTCAGGTTATGAATATTAATGCGAAAATAGGTGATAGTTGTACGTATTCGGACGGTGTGAGAGATTATATTTCCCGACAGATAACTTATTCTGCTCCTACTTCAGTTGGCGATTGTGGTGCACCAATTATCTCTTGTGATGCTCGCTTTGGTCGACCTAGCATACTTGGATTTCATGTGGCTGGATCAGGCAACAGTTTGATTTTATCTAAGAGCTGTTTGGCTGTATCACTACACCGGGAGGACGTTATTGAAGCTTTGGAAGCTTTGAATGAAGATTGTCCCTTAATTATCGAGGATATTGATTGTGATTTTAATGTTGAAATTGAGGGCTTCAATGCTTTAAGTAAGAAGAGACAGCCGCGCATGCCTACAAAGACAAAATTGGAAGAGAGTCCATTTTTCGGCAAATTGTGGCCTGTCACAACTGCTCCTGCTAAGTTAGCACCATTTGAGAATTTTAAGGGTGAGCGCATTGATCCTGCTCAGAAAGCATCGCTCAAATATGTTCATAAGGAAATTTATGTGCCCACAAATATTATTCAAATGACTACTCCAATTATTAAGAAGTTGGTCCTTACCAAGTTGTTGCCCGAACCATGGAAACCAAGATTACTAACATTTGAGGAAGCTGTATCAGGAGTGGATGGAGTTCCTTATGTTGACGCCATTGCTAGGAATACTAGTCCTGGGTATCCCTTCAATCTTGAAGGAAATGGAAAGAAAGGTAAACAATATTGGTTGGGAGTTGAAGGTAAAGTTGATTTTTCTTCTCCCGGCGCAATAGAACTGCGTGATCTTGTCTCTGATTGTTTGGAAAAAGCAAAGCGTGGTATTAGAATGTCCCACATATACGTGGATTATTTGAAAGATGAAAGGCGACCGTTGGCCAAAGTTGAAGAGGGTAAAACTCGTCAATTTATGGCTTGCGATATGATTTTGCTGATCACTTTTAAAATGTATTTTGGGGATTTTATCCGCCACGTATGCCAGAACAAGATAAATAATGGAGTTGCTGTGGGTATTGATCCTGTTACTGAGTGGACAGCATTGTATTCCCACCTCAATAGATGGGAGGACACTAAAGTTATCGCCGGAGATTATTCTTCTTATGATGCTAAAATCCCGACTGTGATTTCTTATGCTGTACTCGATATAATTGAGGCATTTTATTACAATGCCACTCCTGAAGATAAGCAGGTTAGGAGAATTCTCTTTTTGGAAATAGTGAATTCTCTTCACATTAGGAATGGCATTGTCTATGAGTTCCTCGGAGGTAATCCTTCAGGTCAACCTATGACTGCCGTTTTCAACTCTATTGCAAATCTTTTTATGTTGTTCATTGTAATTGCAGATCTTGAACCTGAGATGGAAATCGATGAAATTTCTCGATATGTGCGAATGATCACTTTTGGCGATGATCATATTATAGCTTTGAAAGCTAGTGAATTTCGAAATTTGACTCAGGACAATTTTACTGTTGCTATGAAGAATCTTTTTGATTATGAGTATACAAATGAAAAGAAAGATGGTAAGAGTTATACTCTAAGAGACTTAGATCAAGTATCCTTTTTAAAGAGAGGATTTCGCAAGGTGGGCGTGCTGGTTTATCCACCACTTGATCTAGGTGTTATTAGGGAAACATTGAACTATGTTAAGAAAGGTTGGAACCAAGAAGAGTTGAGATTGCGTGTAAAATCGTGTATGACAGAATTGGCTTTTCACGGGAAAGGCATCTTTGATGAGAACGCCCCTGTGATTCTTAATGCATGGTACAATAGATTTACTGATCCTATTGAGGAGAGCAACTTTGAGTGTGCTCTAAATGGATCACATGTTTTAACTTATCAGTGAATAAAAGTTTGTGGTGAAAATCACTGAAATAGTGCTTTGGCAAAATCCCTTAGCTATTTAGCTTTACTACCAGGATGGGGAGGAGAGACACCAATATCCAGGGCCACAATATCATGAGTGAATTGAGTCGCTCACTCATGAGAAATTAACGGACTTACTAACAACAATGATAATACTGGCGCAATTCCAGTGGAAAAATTGCCACAAGATAATCCTGCATCGGCAAATGTGTCTCAAGACAATGTTAACACTACACAAGCAGCATCGACTAATTTTGTTGATAATGGAACAGTTATTGAAACTAATACACGTTCTATTGACACTAAAGTGTATGGTCCCGCTCCATATGATTCGAACGAAATAGCTGATTTCCTTGCTAAACCTGTTCGAGTAAATGGAGGTGAACTTTTGACCTCGGACACTGTTAATCAAGTCAAGTTTACTACATCCATTTCGTCACTTTTGAACTCAAATCAAATTTGGTATAGGAAAATAGCAGGTTATAATTTGATTAGGGCAACGTGTAATGTTAAACTAGTGGTTAATGCTAATCCTTTCCAACAAGGTAGGTTGATTTTGAACTTTATTCCTGGATGGAGGCATTTGAATACCGGTGAACAGGCTGCGTACAATGTAAATTTGGGTCAAGTTACTACTTCGCCCAATATAGAGTTAGATATGCAAGATACCTCTGTAGAGTTTTCAATTCCTTACATTTCTCCCTTTTCTTATTTTGATCGTATTCAGGATCTGTATGATTGGGGAACTATATGGCTACGAATTATATCCCCCCTCCAGACTGGTTCTTCGGGAAGTACTAGTTGTGAATATGCTATTTTCGTGCATTGGACGGATGTTGAACTTGCAGCTCCAATATTTGGACCAGAAATGAATGCGTCTGGATCTCGAAAAACAGTGGCCAAGCTCTTGCATTCTCGTGAGGCCAATAAAGCCAATTCAAAAGGTTTTATCGAATCAGCTTCTGATAAAGTTATGGGGGTTGCCAATCTTCTTTCAGGTTATGGAGTTCCTGGAGCTAGTTTGGTATCTGCTGCTGCTGATGCTGCTGGTTCTATAGCTTCTATCTTTGGCTGGTCCAAACCTGTAAACTCGGAAATACCTAAATACGTGATAGCCCATCCTATGAGAGGTACTAATATATATGATTCCTCCAATAATGCGGATTCTATGGGTATGTCAAATTCACCTCTTGTCCCACCAAATTTTCAACTTTTTGGTTCAACAATGGATGAAATGTCTTGGGATTTTCTCAAGGCTGTCCCTGCTTACCTTACTTCTTTTAACTTTTCTACTTCCAACGTTTATAATGATTTGTTATACAGTTTAGGTACAGCTCCTGGTACCATGCTACAAGCTGGTACCAAGACTGTTCTTACTTCGACTGTCACTTATGGAACTGGTTCCCCTGCATTTTGGTTAGCTCAGTTGTTTGGTAAATATAGAGGTGGTATAAAAGTCACCTTCAAATTTGTTAAAACTGCTTATCATTCTGGTAGGATAGCTATTACTTATGTTCCAAATTCATCAGCCGGCGTATCTTTCGATCAGTCGGTTTACGTTTTACGAGAAATTGTGGATTTAAGAACTAGTTCAGAGATCTCATTGGTTCTCCCCTATGTTAGGGCTGAGAATTACTTGCCCATTAATACCGCTTCAGGTTTGTTACAAGTCAGAGTTCTGAATGAATTGCGAACTCCCGAAACCGCATCTCAAGACATTAAGTGTTTGGTTTATGTCTCTGGTGCTCCAGATTTTGAACTGGCGTGTCCTACTCCTAGAGCTGGTATACGCCACTTCACCCCTGAAATGGACTCATCTGTTCCCAAGAACATGGTTGAAAAAGGTATTGGAGATTCAGTTATTCAAATAGCTTCTATGGATCACAACACTCTCTCCATTGGAGATCCTTTTGTGAGTATCAAGCAATTACTTAATTGTTCCAGACGAGTTTATAGTGGTTCTGGAACTGTTTCATCGCAAACTGGAGTTGTAGCTCCATTTGCATTGGCAGTTTCCAGATACACTACATCGGGCACGGCTTTTGCTGATCCGGATTCTCTAAATCTAGATTATTTAGCTTTGCTCTCCAATGGCTATAGTTTCTTCCGTGGCGGGATTAGAATCACTAGAACTTTCAATGCTGGCACGGTTGGAGGATATGTGGGTGTTTTACCTCTAACTTCCAGCTTTGCCCAAAGTTCATTGGCCGCTTCTAGTATTTCTACTACCACAGTAGGTACTGGTGTTTCAACGGTTTACACGCTCAATCAGATAAATATATATACTGAGCGTGCGTTGGATATTAATGTTCCTTTTTGGAACAATACACCTATATCGTATGTGAGGTACCAATCAACCACATCTGCTTACCCCACGGATGTGTCTTACCCAGATTCTAGACTCTTTTATAGTCTAACTAATGCGACAACAGAAATTTATCGTTCAGGTATGGACGATTATTGTTTGGGGTATTTTAGAGGATTTATGCCCATTGTGTTGGGCGTAGTTCCTTAATTTTAAATCCAAGAACGAGAGTTCCCGGTTTATTGAAAACTTTTTCATGAGCCGCGGGGCTCGGAATTTTTATTCTCAGTAAACGTTTACTTCTTACGGTTTACGTACATACTTAGATGAAGTGTGTTCTTGGTGTTTTCATGCGAAATGGTGCATGGATTCGTTGGTTACAAATTGGTGTTTAATTAATTTGCAATCGTTTCATTTATTG
>Ga0129337_1029031_pt1 | contig 8925 bp, 9 predicted proteins | sample CPB6_02_RNA1_FD_109913 | JGI IMG/M metagenome (GOLD analysis project Ga0129337, IMG submission 109913) | Freshwater to marine salinity gradient microbial communities from Chesapeake Bay, USA - CPBay_Sum_0.6_0.2_RNA1 (Metagenome... | ecosystem: Environmental > Aquatic > Marine > Coastal | place... | reverse complement strand
GTTTTTGGCCCTTACAAAATCCAAATTTACTTTCGCTCCCCCCCAAGGGGGGGGCGGATGCATACAAAACACACAAAACACACCCAACCCATGAAGACGCTAATCGCGCTCATCGTCAAGCTGGCTTCGTTCTTCTACAAGAAGAGCGAAGTCCAGGTCACCAACGTGCAGGTCACGGACACGGCTGAAACGGCCGCGTCCGCCTGCTACTACTCCGTCGCCAGCCTCAGCCCGTCGTTCTTCACGAACGTCGCGGCTGTCGCTGATCGCTTGGAGGCTACCGTTGCTAAGTGCAACGACCTCCCCGCCGCTCAGCGGTACAAGCTGGCCACGGCGCTGTGGCAGTCGAAGAACTTCCACTGCAACAACGTTGACAGCGATCTCGACTACCTGGGCTGGATGCGTTCCGATCTCTTCGTCCACATGTCGAAGTCGCATCGCACTTCCGACCCCGAGACGGTGGCGCGCATGGAGATCGTCTATCGCTTCAGGCTGATGTTCACCTGCCACCTGATCATCATGGGGTACAACAGCATCACCGCTGAAGAGAAGGCTCGCGTCAGCGCTCGCCTGTACGGCCAGGCGCTTACGATGATGCCCTGGGCCGCGAAGCACAACAAGGTGGGCAACCAGCGTAACAGCTGGCGCGCCGCACTCTCGCGCCATCACGCGCTCCCGCCCTACGCTACGGATGAATTCGAGCGCCTCAGCAAGTCCCGCAGCTGACCATTGCGCCGCGAAAGGGCCCAGCACTCTGTGCTGGTGCCCCTTCTGCGGACACTATCATTCACGTCACTTTATCATCATCTGCAGTTACCAAAACGTATAATCATGAAACTCAAGAACGTTCCGGTCGTACACGCCGGCCCCGGGAGTGGTAAAACCACTCTCTTCAAGAAGATGCCCAACGTCTTCTTCGACCCCGAAGACTGTCCCGCAGCCGTACGTTCTCGCAAAGACGAGAACGATCCCTTCTACGCCCTCTGGCAACGCAAGCCGTGGCGCAAGGACTACGACGGCTACAAAGACGACCTTAAGACGCTCAACCTTAAGTACGTCGAATGGGCAGAGATGGCGCCCAAGGGCACGATCATTGTCTCGAACGTAGCCTTCTCGTCATACTGGCTCGCCGCGACGGGAGCCAAGCTCACCGTCACGTGCTTTCGTCCGCCCGTCGAAACTCGCGCCGTCATGGAACGGCGTGCGACGAGCGGCAAGAACGAGAGCTGGGAGAAGGTGCTAGGCTCGCACCCGGAGGCGGTGCAGAAGGACCTTCCGTCTCAAGAGGTTGTCGACGGCTGGTACAAAGATTGGTCCAGATCCGTCGGCACCGACATCCTTCAGAATAACGCTCGACCTGAGTGGCTCGATTCCGACATCGGCTTGCTCATTCTGCGCTTGGGTACCAAGCACTATCTTTCGGACTACGCCGATACCATCATCGCGCACATCCGGAACACACACCGATAACCCCAAACCACACACACACACATGATCGACATCCGCACCATCGGCCCGATCGCGCACGCACAGCGTCGCGATCTGCTCGCCGCTCTCGTCTCCACGTCCAAGTTCTCGCACGTCGAGAATTCCGCGTACGTGCTCGACCTCATCAAGAACCGCCGCGTCCGCGTCTTTCTTAAGACGCCCTGCGGCCCGCTCGATTCCGACTACACCGAGGTGGAGATTGACAAAGACGACGTCAAGAACGTCAGGCCCAATCCCATCGTCGCGCGCACTCTGATCCTGGCGGCCGAATACTTCGGAGAGAACTCCATGGTCACGGTGACCGGCCGCATGGAACACGGACTGCTCACCATGAACTCGGTCGCCGTCGATCCTCTCTACGGCGTGCCGCCTCAGGAGAGTGACGTTCGGTCCTGGACCGTCGCGCTCGCCTGCCTCACCTGGTACCTGATCGGCGTCTCGCTCATTAACAGAACCGCATGGGAAGCCGCTAACCACCGTGCTACGACGGATTCCGACCCGAAAGAGCGTCACAACGCCGAACTGGCTTCGCAGCGCCTGAACTCTACGATGCACAACGTTCGCGCCAGCCTCAAGGTGCTCATCGGTCTGATGAGCCACGCGCCCTCACTCAAGATCACGAACTACTACTACATGCCCTGGCTGCGAGAGGTGTCTCACCCCGACACTACCGCGCGGCTCGTGTTCGACGTCATGACTATTGGCGAGCTCGGCGACTCTACGTCCCGTACGTTCACGTACAATGTCGCGAACGAGATCAGCAAGTGGCTGGCGTCCGTGTGCGGCGTGCTCACTCCGTACACGTCGATGCTTAGCCTTACCGACGATGTCGCTACTGGCAAGCGCGAGGACTACTTCCGGGCGTTGGACGAACTGCGTCAGTGGCATGACGACAACTTCGCGAACGTCAAGTGGCGCCACCACTTCGACTCCGACGTCAACTCCAACTCCTGATCTCACATATCTATGGAACTCCCCGCTAATGAACAGCGGCTCGTGACGGCCATCAAAGGTGGCCGGATCGGAGCCCGCAACTCGTCGCACTCCGTGCGCGTGGCGCTTACGGACGGCCTCCAGCGCATGGTACTCCAGGCACGGTGCGCCATCGAGGCGGCCAAGGTCGACTGGACGGCGTACAGCGACGACGGCGGCGATACGGCGCGGTCGATGCCCGCCAGCCGCTCGCTCTCTCTGCTCGCCGACAGACAGCTCGATTACTACGAGATGGATACCGACGTCGAGGGGGTCTCGCTCTCTCCTACCGTCATGGACGACTACGCCCGTGCGAGGAAGCACCTCCGCGACCTCGACTTCGAGCTATTCGATCTCGGAACACAGGCCGCGCTTCAACTCGGCCGACTCGGGCCCTGGAGCGAGGCACAGCCAGCCGGCCGGCTCTCTAACTACATCGAGGCCCTCGACGTGCTGTCGAGCGCTAGCGGAGTAGCGGTGTGCGACCGCCACCTCATCGCCGACGCCAGAAGCTTCGAGACCATCGATTTCTACTCGCCGGCGATCAGGCACAAGGCTGAGAAGCTAGCGCCTACGGGGTCGTACTTTACCGCCGCGTACCTGTATGACAGGATGGCGACGTTGCGCAGAAGCATGCGCGATATCGAAGACTTCAACGTCGAGCCGCTGACGCTTTCGAATGACCTGTCGATGAAACATGCGATGGCGCTGACTAGCCCGACGAACGCTGCCGTATTCTACGAACTCGTTGTCATCGGTCGCAGGATAATGGAGATCCACGACTGGATCGCGTCGCGAATCTTCGTCACCGACGACTCACACGCCGATATGAGTCGCACCGAGGCGTTCGCCCGGGCTGTGCTCAACATCAACATGATGTGCATTCGAGACAGCTTACTTGCAGGCGACGCGGTGTCACCTTATCTCATCGGTAACTCCTGCCACCTAGCCAACCACATCATGTCGCTGTATTACACAGGGACGACAGTGCCTCGCGATGGTGACGCTGACGCTATGTCTATCTCCGGCTCGGAGCTCGCCCACGACGGCGTGTACCTCAGCGAGCTCGAGGACGCACTCGAGTGCAGCAGAACGTACTCGATCGACGCGGCCTTCGACTTCCTTAACGCGCTCACGCGCCTCTAACATACTTCCGTCATGAAAGACGATAACAACGAAGAATCAGCCGTTCCTATGGCTGACGATGCCGCTCCAGAGGGGCGCTCGCCTATCCCGGCTCACCAAGGCAAGGATGCTACCGCCGAACCTCCCGTCGTGCAGGCGCCTTCAAACGAAGCAGCCGCCGAAGCTAGCGCTCCCAGTGAACCTGCCGCTGAGGCTGCCGCAGCGCCCGACCCCGCGTCCCCGAACTCGCGAGTGATGGAAGAGATCCTCGCGCTCTTCGATTCCACTGCGGATGCGGGTGAGAAGAAGTCGCAGGCGGCCGCGCTGCTCCGCACGCTTCTGTCCCACGCGCCCGCCGCTCCGAAGAGCGACACGGACACGCAGTCAGCAAAGGTAAGCAATCGCGTTCATTTTCTGCCTACTCGGCCGAAAGTCGACTTCACGCCCGTAGCTGGCCCCACGTCGCAATATGACGCGCTCCGCCGCCCCAGCAAGTGACGTTCGCGCCGGGTACCACGTCGTGGTACCCGGCGGCAAGGAGCAGGCCGACCTGCTCGGCCGCGTTATTCCGCCGCGACGCGGACCTACCCAGTCCGTGCCCGGACTGACACTTCCAGAGGGGCTGCTACTCGCCGACGCCATGTTTGATCACTTTGAGCTCACTCAGTACGATCGTATGGTTACGGCCGAGATGCGCTCCCGACCTGTGCCTCACGTGTTCAAAGAGGCGGAGGTCAAGTCGCTCAACGAGCTCTACGCCGAGTGGCTCCCCGACATCGTCGGCTGGTTGCTTCCTCAGCTGAAGGCGCCTTACCAGACGTACAACAAAGTGTCCAAGGTGGGGTGGCCTGGCTTCTTCATACCGCCAGACAAGGCGTCGTACGTAGCTCGATTTATGCCAGAGGTGCTCAGTGGCGACCTAAGCCGCTTCAACTCAGCTTTTATCGTTCAGAACGTGCGCCTGCAGGTCGATCCGGCCACGAAGAAGCGCGAGTTCATCTTCTGCGAGGACCAGAGTGTGTACTCAGCCGAGATCGGATATAAAGATAAGCTAGTCAAGACGCCGATCGGCCCGCGCTCCGCCAGCCGCACCAGACTCGTGTTCAATCTGCCCGTCTATAACCTAATCAAGCAGACGCTTGACTCAGCGATTATCGACGTGTACGGCAACTGGCCCGCCTTCAAGCACAACATGTTCGGTGGCGATCTCCTACCCGTGCGCGGTACGCACATCTGCCTCGACGTCAAGCACTTCGAGCGTCACACCTCTACGTGCAACCGCCTACGCGCCGAAGCGTGGGGCGGCGTCTACGCGCAGTGCTCTCGCCTCACGGCTACACTTCCCTTCGCCGTGCCTACGGCTGACTGGAAAGGCGCGCGTTTTCTCTACGTGAACCGAGAGGACGGTTGGACTGACCAGTACGGCTCAGGCGACTCCGCCGTCTCCCCATCACAGAAGGAGATTATGCATGCGATCTACGCTGAGTTCTTCCACAGAGAGCTCGGCTACCCCCGTGGTTCAGCGCTGCAGCAGGTAGCTCAGGGGGGAGACCACCGCATGACCATACGCAACTTCGGCGACGATAACTCCATCGACGGCGAAGAAGGTGTAGTCCGTGGCTTCCTCCAGTTCGCGGAGCAGTATCTGCACGTTGAAGAGGAAGTGCCACCCAAATTCCTAGGCTTCGTATGGTACGAAGGTTTGGGTTGGCGCCTCCCCATCGACTCGTATCTCACGAAGTCGCTGCTCAACGAGCGCAGGCCGAACTCCAACTTCAGAAAGTTCCCCTTTCTCGGTTGGGTGGAACGGCGCAACATATTTCGCAAGCTCGGTCACCCGTCGATTACGCAAGTGTTCGAGTACGAGGATGTTCAGCTCGAGCGGCTCGGCTTGCCGTGGTACAAGATAGTCGAATTTGCTGAGAAGGAGCGCAAAGACGCCTTTCTCTCAAAGTCGCTGTCAATGGTGGACCCGCTTATGCTCCAGAACAAGGAGTATCTGATGACCGCGCAGCAGAAAGTTGCCACAGGCACACACACAGGACTGACCCCTAGCGAGACGGGTCCTATCCTGAAGAAACTAATCTCTCGCAACCTAGCATCAAAACTACTAGTATGAGTACTAACCTACCAAGCGGTAGCGGCGTCACCGGAAACCGGAAGACACCGCAGGCCGTCAAAGCGGACGAACGTTACGCCGCACTGCGCGCGCAAGCTGAGAAGCTCGGGCGCTTGCCCTTCGCGCCTCCGGGCGTAGTCCTCGAAACGGCGACCGCCAACGCGTTCGCCGCCAGAAAGACGAGTGAGCTCACGCTACCCTGCGGTTTCTACCTCTGCGTCGGCGGCACCGGAGGCGGCAAGTCTACCACCGCCGCATCTCTGGCCGCCGCGGCCTTGCGCAAAGGCTACTCCACTGCGCTCATGTACGTCTACGAAGCGCGTGGCCCCGAGCTGCCCGACGCAGCCGGATTCTACGACAATGTACACACGCTCGTCACGGGAGAAGACCTTCGCACTAAGGACGACCAGGCTGCAGCCGCGTCGATCTCAGTGGCCATGCAGGGTCTCGTCCCCGCGCAGCTCGCAGCCAACACCGGCACCGCCTCCTTCTTCGACGAAGTAAAGAAGGCGTACAAAGCGAGCGCTGTCAGACGAGTGTCCGGCCAGAAGGCGCCAGCTCTGGAAGAGCGCGCGCGCATGCTCGTCGTCGACTCGATCTCACTTCCGCTTCGCGCGTATGGTCCCTGGGACCAGGAGAACGAAGGTCACAGCCGCAAAGGCGAAGCCACCATGCCCCTAGGCATGCAGCCGTCCGACATTGCATTCGTCACGAAGATGGAAGCTCTAGCCGTGGCCGCCCGACTCGTGATTATCGGCACCGTAAACGAAGATCTCGTCCCGTTCTCAGACAAGCTCGAGGCGATGTCTGAAGGCATAATCCAGTCCCAGGGACCTGGTTACTTCTACGTCCGCACGCGCAGCGAACGCACCATGCGCCAAGTTGCTTTATGCAACGAGGACATAGACGTCGGCGCCGCGTTCCTCGACTACCGCACACTTACGGAGGCTTCCAAAGGAGCTTCCTTCTCAGAAATAATCCTAGCCTAATATGTACCGAAACCTCGGATACTATCAGGAAAGCCCGGCGCAGATACTGCTTCCGGCCGCTCGCCTGCTCTATGCTCGGTTCACGAGCAACATCGACACCGTGCTCTCGGATGCGATCCGCGAAGCCGGCTTCTCCGACCGCCGCTTCATGAAAGACATGACGCGCGACGACCCGATTCAGCTGTCGAAGGCCGCCGCCTTCCCCCCGAATAGCCCGCAGCTCCGCGCGCTGCTGCACATCTGGTATCATGTCTGCGCTGCCGCCGGCTGGGGCGATTACCGCCCTACCGTTCTTCGCTACACGCGCGATCCGCGGATGTCGCTTGACGACATCCTCATCGAGGCGCTCAACGAGCACGTCGATCGCGGTCTGAAAGAGACGGGCCAGATGTGGCCTGAGAAGTGCAACGTGGAAGTCTTCCGCACGCACCTCGGCACCATCATCAAGAGGCTCGCCTTGCTGTACGAGTACAGGCCTTACATCGTCGACAAGCTGGAGCGGTACACCGGGGACCTGCTGTACAAGATGAAGCTGCAGGAGATCTCTCCCACCGCGCTCGATCAGTTCGATCGCACGCTCCTCTACTACCTCGTCTTCGACGCGAAGAACCCCGACACCGAGTTCATGCGCACGTATGACGACGGCACCGGCGCGCTTGCGACTCTCACGTTCCCCGACGCCAAGGACGCTAATCCGCTCATTGGTCCGGAGATCGCTCGCATCAAGAGCGTCGTCCAGCCCGGGCCCTTCATGCGCTACGCCCGCCTGCTGTCCAACATGGACCAGCGCGAGCTCGCCTACACGTACACGCCCGTGCTGCCCGACCTTCCTCTGGTCACCGGGTACCTCATCCCGGTCGGACCGTTCTACGAGATGGACCTGTCAGTGCACACCCGCGTCACTTGGGGTGACGCAGAACAGTTCGCGGGCTACATGGAGACGCTCGTCTTCCCGACGCAGCCTGAGAGCTCCATGTCGCAACTCGGTTTCCGCAACCCGGCTCCGCACTACGGCGCCGTTCAGAACTTCGGCGCCCTCCAGCCCGTATGGGACTGGCCTACGCTCGAGATTCACAACGACACGGACAACCAGAACCAGCACTCACTGCGCTACTCGTGGTACTCCCCCACGATGCAGCGGATGATGCATGACCGCAATGGTGCCACCGTCGATCACCTCGTGCTCGACCTCGCTGCGACGCACTCGGAGCTGGGCGAGACGCCCTGCCCCATGCAGAACATTCAGGACGTGCGTTTCGCCGACCTTTCACTTCTTCCGGGTGACCGGCGGATCGTGAACACCGCGAGCGCCGACATCGCTGGAGGCAACGTCGACGACGACCCTGTGCTTCGCAAGCGCATCTACGAGGACATCTGGCACTTCGAAGGCGGCAAGGTGCTCAAGAAGAAGACCAACGTGGACATGACCGCGCTCTACAACCGCATCGGCAACGTCAGTTTCCGACCCGCGCTGTCAGAGTACTTCATGCCCAGCCGCGCTTGGTTCCTTCAGCCCGACCAGACCGCACTCGACTACATCGTCGGCAAGCTAAGCTTGAACGTGTACGATGCGAAGCGCTCCATCCTCGCTATCACGATCTCGCACAACGCCGAGGTCTACAAGCGTCTGACGGGCCAGCAGCCTCCCTTCGACGTCGAAGCCGTTATCAAGGCCATGCACGCTATCTAATCATGACCGGCAACCTCACCCTCAAGCTGGGTCGGGATCACCTCCCGCTCATCGTCCCTGGCTACGCCATAGGCTACGCCGTGCAGGACGTTTCTAACGCTACGCAGAAGCGCGCGTACAAGATCACGCTCTTCAACTTCACCAAAGCCGACCGCGACGCCGGTCGCACGGTTCGCTCCGTGCTCACCGGCGTCATCGACGCCGAGGACGCGCTCGCCGCGAAGGATGCTACCTACGCTGCACGCGAGATCAAGTCGATCTCGGTCTCGCCTTCGACGCACTGCGTCGCCGAGCCGGACGACGTACTCTCGCGCGTCGCTCGCGAAGAAGAGTTCGCGCTGCAGTGCGACGACCGAGGCGTATGGAGCGCCATCGACGCTAACGCGCAGAAGCTTAACCTTCTCAACGCACTGGCGACGGTGCTAAAGCCGTGACATTTTCGATGTCACTCACGCTTGACGGTTGGCAGCTGTGCGCACTCGCCGCCACCGTCATAGCGCTGCGCGCTATCGCCACAAGGTTTACTAGTCCGAAAGACTGAC
>Ga0129337_1277953_pt1 | contig 8939 bp, 3 predicted proteins | sample CPB6_02_RNA1_FD_109913 | JGI IMG/M metagenome (GOLD analysis project Ga0129337, IMG submission 109913) | Freshwater to marine salinity gradient microbial communities from Chesapeake Bay, USA - CPBay_Sum_0.6_0.2_RNA1 (Metagenome... | ecosystem: Environmental > Aquatic > Marine > Coastal | place... | reverse complement strand
GGCCCTTTTTTGCTTTATTAAAAATCAATATTGTTCTTATTACTCCAGCTAAATAATTAATGAAAACAAAAGTCAATATTATAATGCCCACTGGAGAGAGATAAGCTTCACGTGATAAACCGGTAGATGAAAAAAACATACCAAAAGCAACTAGTATCATTACAATTGATATTCCATAGAATTCACCCTTTGCTTGTGTTATTTCGGCGGTGGCTTCTGATGATAAATCAAATTGAGTTTCCAATACAGACTGAGCTTGTCTTAAAATGGGAGCTAATTTCGCACCCATAAGTTCGTCAATTTCTAATGCAGCTAAGAACATATCTAACGCTTTTGATGGGTACTTTTTTGATAAATCTGCTAGTACAACTGATAATGTAGTACTACCAACTAGCTTTGATAAGCAAAGTTCAAGCTCTCTTCTTAAAGGATCTTCGACTAAAAGTGTAGTCTTTTGTATTGCTCTATTTATACTATCACCAGATTCGATTTGTGTTGCTATTATTCCAAAAGCTTGCAAAAGTTGTCTTCTAAATCTAATTTCATCTTTTTTCTTAGAAGATAATGCAAATAAAAATACAATTGATAAAGATGTAGGTAAGGCAATCAATATACCAATTATATCATTTATTTTAAGTAAAGTAAAAATTGAAACTATGAAAGTAAAAATTAATGTAAAAATAGCAACAAGAGGAATTGTTATACCCTTAAAACCAAATTTAATAAAATATTTATCAAGTATTTCTAAAAAAGATATCTTAGATAATATTTTTTGTTCTTCATCAATTTGTGCAGAAATTTTTTCTAGTCTTGTTAAGTTTTTATATTTAAGTAACTCAAAAATTGTTAGTATTAAATAAAAAGCAAAAGCTCCTATAAAAATAGCTACAAAGTAGTTATTCATCTAACCACCTACTTTTTTTATTCAATACAGATAATTTAATCCCTAGCTTTGATTCCCTATTTATTTTATTTACCTGCTTAAATTCAATTTTATTTGACTTAATATTAGAGGTAAAAATTTTATCTAAATTAATTAAATTATTAGTTATCTCTGTTTTGGAAATTGCAGAGATATCAGAAATATATCTAAAACCTGTTGCTGATCTTGATATTTGTATGATAAGATCAAAAGCAGATGCAACAGTTCTTTTAGCAACATCATCTGGAGTATTTCTAATATTTCTAATTAGATCTGGAAGTCTTTCATTAATTGCCATAGATGGCGAATTTGCATGTATAGTTGTCATAGTACCATCATGGCCTGTATTTGAAGCAGCAAGCATAGTTAACGCACCCTCTCCTTCTCTTATCTCGCCTACGATGATTCTATCTGGTCTCATTCTAAGAGTATTTCTAAGTAAATCTGATAAAGAAATAGCGACTGTATCATCAGCTGATGATGCTTCTTTTGTTTGTAAGCTAACAACATGTGCATTATTTAACTGAAGTTCAAATGCATCTTCAATAGTTATTACTCTTTCATGATTAGGAATAAAACTTGATAATAAATTTATAATTGTTGTTTTACCTGTACCTGTACCACCTGATACAAGAATAGTTGCTCTGGCAAGTACACAATCTTTTAAGAAATCAATCATTTCATCATTTAGTGAGCCATTGCTAAGAATTTGGTTTAAGTTGAGTAATTGTTTAAATTTTCTAATTGTAATAGAGAGACCTGACTTTACTACTGAGCCATAACAAAAAGTGACTCTAGCTTGAGGTAACTCAGCTGTAACAAGTGGAATTTTTTGAGATACCGATCTATCTGATACTCTTAGAGCAAGTGCTCTTGCAACATCATTTGCATGTTCGGGCGATCTAAATGAAATTTTTGTTTCTTCTAATCTACCCTTATATTCAATTATAATTTTGTCCCATGAATCAACCATAATCTCGGTTACATCTGTATCTCGCCACAAGTCTCCAAGTACACTTATACCTACCATTTCGTCATAAATAAAATCAAGTGCACTACTCATATGATCAGGAGAGTATTCAATTCCTCCACGTGAAGCAATTTGTTTTGAAAGTAAATTAATAAATCTTTCTTTTTGTTTAAAATTAATAGTTTTATCAATCGTTAAAACTAAATTCTTAATTTCCGCTTGCAATACAACATCTGTTGATATAAAAGTTCGTAAGTTATCTACAATTGACCAGACTTTTTCTGTATCAATTAACTTATTATAATAAAACACAGGTTTACCTTCTAGCGTTAGAGTTGAATTTAGTTTTGGGTCAATTTCATTAGAAAATAATGAGCCTAAATCAATTAATGTATTTTTTTCTAATGATTCTTCATTTGAATCATTGGTATTTTCATTTATACCTGAAAGCCAATCGCTACTCATTATTTACCTTTAATTTTTTTGAATATATTAGAGAAAAAAGATGATGAATCATCTTCATAATCTTTATTATTAGATTTAATAATAAGATTTTCACCGGTTACTTGAGCTAAAATTTTAGCAAATGCTTCATTAATTTCAGTTTTATTTTTGGATGCAATGAGTTCACCTTCATTATTTGCTTTCTTCCATTCTTTTGTTTCGGGAACCGAACCTAAGAAATTAAAATTTCTTAATTCTTCCATAATTTCGAGTTCACCGTAACCAACTCCTTCTTCAGCTCTATTTAGAACAATACCAATTTGCTCTGGACTCATACCTGCTCCTCTAGCAACTTTTGGAGCAGTTACTGCTGAGTTTAGCCACATATAAGTATTGTGCACTGTTTGCTTAGATGGAATAACTGGGACAATGAGATAATCAGCGTTAGGCAAGGCAAAATCTCTAAATAATGAGTGGAATTTTTCAGCAACAGGTGTATCTATAAATATATAGTCATAATGAAGCTTTAATAATGAAAGAACTTCAGAATAAAAACGACCTGAAAAAGAACTTCCTGATTGACCAGTGTCGGCAGTAAGTAATGATAATGCATCATCAGGAGTAGCTGGTCCTAATAAAGCAGAAAAATTCATATCTGATCTATGAACAAGAGAATTTAATATTCTATCGGGAGTCATCAATGAAGGATCCTTAATAAGATTTACTATATTAGGAGTATATTGGCCTAAATACTTACCGGTATCTGCTTGTTGGTAATTTGTATCAATAATACAAACAGTTCGATTAGGATTAGAATTTTTAAATCTACTACCCAAGTAAGCGGCTAAATTTAATGATAAAGTGCTTTTACCTGTTCCACCCTTACTAACAGAAACTGTAATCACCATACCTCGTCTTTTTGATAAAGAAACATTATTGTTTTGATTATTAAAACGGTCAACAGGTGATGGTGGTTGAGATTGAAAATTTTTACTAGTAACAAAATCAGCTAATGTCTTATTAGGGGTGCTATTAGCGATTTGATTATTATTTAAAAAATTGTTTTCTTGGTAATTGTTATTTTGAGTATTTTGAGTAGGATATTTTGCGTTATTTTGGTTCAGTTGTTCTGAATTTATGCCTAGTTGATTGTTATTTATACCAAAATTGTTTTGATTATTAAAACTAGGTAGATTAGTAAAATTACTCATATTATTCTGATTATTTTGATTATTTTGATTATTTTGATTGATCTGATTATTCTGATTGTTATTTGAAATATTGATTTGATTACTATTAAAATTAGGTGTGTTGACTAAAAAATTAGATAAAGAATTAACCTCTTGAACTATTGGTTCTGGTCTCTGCCAGTTATTATTAGCAGGTGGCTTATTATCAAATACATCATTTAAACTTTTAGCGGTATTTGGGGGAGTCCAACCAGATCCAAAAGAATTTTCTTTAATTATGTTTACATCAATAGTTAGGTTTGGATTTTCAGCAGGTAGAACAGAGAATCCAAAACTTGATATTGTGTAAAGAAGATCGTTTATCTTGACGGGATTTGCTACAATTTTTACCTGGGGAAATGTTTTTCCAATATTAATTGCTTGGTTTGTTATAGCTACAACTATTACGTGATAGCCTGCTCCTGATACTCTTCTTACAAATTCGAATACATTAAGATTTGGATCATTAGATGGTAAATTGTCTGAGATTATAAATATAACTTGATTAGGATTTAAACTACGAAGCTCAGGTGAAATTGCTATATCTTTAAGAGATACTACATCATTTGCTGAATATACTTGTGTTACATTTTGAGTAGTTTTTAGAAAACCGACCAGCTGTGATACACCCGCACTTAATATATAAAAATTATTCATATTACCCCTTACAAGCTACGCTAGACTCGTCTCGACAGATCAGATCTTTTTCTGTTATAGTAAAAGATTTAATTGGTAAGGAATCTTGATTTCTGAGAGCAAAGTACAATATTCCGCTATTTTCTGCCGCAAAAAATTTTGAAACATCTTCTGCTTTTACAACAATTATATAGGTACCTCCTATTGGATCGTTAGGAATGTAATCAGATAGATTTGAGTCTTGTGATTGAAGCTGAGAAGCGGCAACAGAATCTATACTACTTTGTGGCAAACTAACAGATAGTATTTTTATATTCTGAGCTAATAAACCTGTATTACCATCAACAACAACAAAAACATCAACAATATCCCCAGATTTTACTGTTCCAGCAATTGCTCTAGATGCAGAAAGTGAGATAGCTATTTGCCTTTCGTCTGGAGCTAAATTTCTATTTGGTAAACCTGTACCTACTCCTGTAAAATAATCTGGCCTAATTTGCTGGCCTTTAAGAAGGGGATAGAGTGTTGTTTCATTTAAAATATTTTTGTATAATAAATCAATTAATTTTTGTGGGTCATTATCAGTATAAGCATTTTCTTCTATTACCTCTGATGGGAGTGCAACTACTGAGAATTTATCAAACACGCTATCAGTTATAACAAAACCTGAAGGTATAGAATCGTCAACTCTAACAACATAACTTAGAGATCCAGAATCTGTTGATACAAAAATATAACCAAATATAGCTAAGATCGCAAAAAATGTAGCAATTAAAAATTGATATTTAACTCTTCTTTTTGTTGTTCTATCAACGCGACCTTTACGTTTTCTTATATTTTCAGTATCATTTTCTGAAAAGTTACTATCATATCTGCTCATAAAACCTCCATATAAAAAGTATCGGTACAGGTTATTTTTTAACAGATTTTAAATAATCATCAGAAACGCTAGATAAATGAGTTAATTCTGTTCTAAAATGTACAGGAGCTGATTCGGTATAGTCATCTTTAGCATCTAATCTTGCGATACAGAAACCTACTCCCATCTCGCCTAAATATCTATATTCTCTAACTTGTTGGTTTAGAATATTTGACCAATTTAACAAAGAGAATGCTTTTTCTCTATCTTCGCTGTGTCTTAATTTATGAATAAATACAGTAGAGACGTTTGCAGTAACAGCATCTGGAAGTTTAGATGGTTGTTGAGCTACAGCAATCAATCTAAGACCAGATGATCTGGCTCTTCTAAACATTCCTTCAAAAATCTCAGTTCGTTTAGCAACAGTAAACTGATCATCGCCTTTATCGATAGAGCCAAACAATTCATGGCTTTCTTCCATAACAACAAAGCAACCAGGACCTTTACCATCATGATCAAATACACCATTACCATTATGAAGTCCGTATCTATATATAGATAATAGAAGAGTTCCTAGGATTAATCTTCTTGCTTCAATATCTAATCCGTCAGCTTCAACAACTGTAACATATCCTTTATCTGGATTTACTAAATCTTCTACTTTTAAGGTAGTTCTAATTTTAGGCGAACTATCACATGCTAACAAATTATTATATTGATTACCTGGTGCAAAATACTGCATTCTTCGCCATAAGCTCTGTAATCTATCTCTCATAGATGTACCCATACTTCTACCACCCTCAGTTGTTGCTGCATACTCAACTTTCCCGGAAACAATTGCAGCAAGATGAGCAATAGATACACAATTAGTTAATTCAGGATAAGTGAAAGCATTTACAAATGGTTTACCATTTTTATCATATTTAATATATTCTTCTGGGATATCAGATGAAGGTATGGCTTCAAGAATTACAGGCTCTTTGATTCTTTCACCAGTTAATTTATCGATAATTGGTTTTGTTATATAATAAGTCTCAAGTCTATTTATTGAATATAATTCAGTTAAAAATTCTGAAATTAGAGATCTACCAAATTCACCCAATGAGAAAGCAGCGGTAAAATTATCTGCTAAAGCATTGAGCCATTCAGCTGTTGTCATGCCAGTACAAGGAATTGCTAAGGGATTGTACTTAAATTCACCTAACTCTGGTTTTAATAAACTATAAAATTTAAATCTATCAGAGTTTGTTAATGCAGGTAATGATCCTAAATCTCTCATGTTTTTCATCCAATCTAAAGCTAATATAGATGCTTTAACTTTTTTAACTTTTGGAAATGGTTCATCAACTGTTGGAGGAAGTATGATATCTTTTTCAATTTTAGAAACTTCTGAAAGTAATTTCATCAAAGTAGATGTCTTTCCTGAACCAGTTGTACCTGCAATTAGTGTGTGAGTTATTTCATCAATATTTAAACCAAATTTAATATCAGAAACTACTCCTCTTTCACCATTAACTAAATAGCCTAATGGTATTTCACAATTATTTCTATTAGAGGGCATTCTCATTATTGGCATTGAATCTATTGTTGCTAATAAGCCAGGACCTTCGGCAGTTGGTGGGTGTGCAAATGAGGCAGCTTCAGAAGGGGTTACATAAGTTGAATATAAGAATGGTTCAATAAACTCTGTTCTAGGTTCTCTTTTTTTATAAGATGTAAAGGCTCTAGCATGTGATAGAAGACGTTCTTTTTCATCATCTTCAAAATCTACGATTGAATGAAATGGTTGAGGCAATTGACTATTTGCTTGTCCTGAACCCCAGAATGCAGATTTTAATAAGCCTGCTCCTCCTACTAAGGTATTTCTATCTGGAGCTATTAAGAATAATTGATATAAAAACGCACCACTCTTAATGCCTTCATTGTATCTGTTCATTTGAGCTTCAAGAATTTTAGCAATAGTATCTTTAGCAGCATCAAAAGTTTGTCTACTAATTGTAACGCCTACGTTAGGTGCTACAGCTAAAGATCCAGAAGCAGCTTGTGTTCTACTTAAAGCAACAGCATACGAGTCGCTAATTCCTTGATTAGTAGATAAACTTCTATTTGTTGCGGTTGAATTTTGAATTGATTGAGCCTCTGAATTTGATGTGCTATTACCAAAAGCTGTTGAAGAGGTAGCTCCAGATGATTGTCCAATACTTTGTCCATTAGCTAAAGACTGGCCTGATGTTTGGGAATTTGCAAGTGAGTATGATTGGTTTGATCCTATAGATTGCATTGTTCCAACTGATTGAGCATTTGATAATGATTGAGAATTTGTAAGGGCATATGCTTGACTGCCACCAAGTGTTTCACCTAATGAAACGTTTTGATTCATAGCAGCAGCACGACTTGCATTTACATTAGTAGAATCTGACGATGAGCTAGCATTAGAAGTACCAAATGAGTTTGCCGACGATACGCCAGCTGTAATACCATCAGAGGTACCGCTTGAGTTGTTACCGCCAAGACCAATAATCGGTAAACCACCTTGAATGCCACTGGTTTTATTATTAGTAGATGAAGAGGCATATGAATCGCCTTTAGTGTTGGAATTAGAAGTAGTATCAGTAACCCCTGTACTATTACCAAAAGAGTAACCTTGAGTATCTGTCATAGATGAACCATAACTATTAGATAGATTATTGCTCCAATTAGAAGAATTAGTTGCTCCTGCTGATTCAGATGTTCCAGCAGTTAGTGTAGAGCTTTGATTAATACCTTGACTTGTATTAAGTCCTTGTGATTGAGTATTTGATACGCCAGATGTGTACGAGTCGGTTAGTGTAGAGCTCTGACCTGTTGATAATGTTTTACTTAGTGCATCACTAATTGTTTGATTAAGTCCTTGCGAGTTTGTATGAGTTAAACCATGAGCAACAGAAGTGCTTGTACCTTCTAATGTGCTAGTTCCAGCAGAGGTACCAGTTGAATGAGTATTACCTGAAGTATCACCTTGAGAAGTACCTAAAACCAATGGAAGTGCAACGCCAGCATTTACAGATCGCGAACCATGAATCTCTGATTTAGCATCAGTAACTTTCTGTGATATATTTCTCCATGCAAAAGTTATCTGTGCTGGAGATAGCGGTATAGTGATTAGCGTTGAGATAAAACTACGATCAACCATACCTCTTATAAAACTTTCAAGTTGATTATTAGTTGCTTCAATATCGGTTCTATTACCATCTAATAAAGATACAGAACCTAAGGTCGAACCAGCAGGCATAGGAATACCGCGACCCATAGCTATATGATTCCATTCTGCTTGGTATCGTGACAATAACTCACCTTCTTCAGTTGTAATTGGTTTGTACATTAGTTGCTGATAAGTTCCATTTAACTGCATCTCTAATACCGAGTAAGCTTCATCTGCTTTAGCTTTAGCTGTTTCAAGAGAATCACCAGTTGCTTGTACGCCATATGCAAATATCAATGGAAGAGATGGACTTTTTGCAATTAAATTTATAAACAAAACTTCTTGCTCTCTAATAGCCGCAAGAACATCTCTCATCTGTTCAAAAACCATATTTGGACCTGACATTGACGTAGATTGTCTTAAATATCTAGGAACCCTAGTTAATCTTATAAATCTTACAGCTTTGTAAAATCTATCACTATATTGACTCTCGCCAGGATTTCTTTGTGATAATTCGAAAAGAAAATATTTAACACTTTGTGGCTCATTTTCATGATAACTTCTCCATGATTTATGAATGATCAAATCATCAAAATCTACTTCATTGTACATCGGCTCACCTGATAATGTTGATTTATTAAAGTCTCTTAAATCAGGACGGCGAAAGACGCCTTTATTAGATTTAGGGTAAATTAGTT
>Ga0129337_1058640_pt1 | contig 9071 bp, 4 predicted proteins | sample CPB6_02_RNA1_FD_109913 | JGI IMG/M metagenome (GOLD analysis project Ga0129337, IMG submission 109913) | Freshwater to marine salinity gradient microbial communities from Chesapeake Bay, USA - CPBay_Sum_0.6_0.2_RNA1 (Metagenome... | ecosystem: Environmental > Aquatic > Marine > Coastal | place... | reverse complement strand
CTTAGCATCGTTCTTTTACGACTTTTCGGAGGAGTACAAATCTCCTCTCTTACACGTACACTCAGATTCACAATGACCCCTTTCTAAATTCATTTCCGAAAGTTTTATATTCGGTTACTTTTACAGACTCTTAAAAAAAGGCCATTTAAAATCAGTCATTTCTGAAGACGAATTATAGCATAACGACCGTTTTTCTGACACCCTTATCGGATTCCACAATAATCGAAAAACACGAATTTCTATATATAATAATAAAAATAAATTCTTCTTTCTACCTAACTGGTATAGCTAGTTCTTTTTACGGACAAAATCCACTTTGTGGACCAGTTTTCCCCCCTCACCGGCCTTATGACTTAAACTATACGGATAGAATCCAGCTCTGACAAGCCCGATTTACTCATTGTTCATTTACAATGCATCCTGATAGTAGAAAGCCTTAGTATTTAAGTCCTAGTCCTGCTGTTTAGTAAGTAAGTTCACTCTTGCTTTAGACTTTACCTGCCATATTGTCTTATACTGCGTATGTCTCCATGTTGAGGTTGGGCTTTAAGTACGTCCTGCTTAAAGTTCCATTCCTGCTTCACATGCGTTTTATACTCTTCAGTCGAGAGAAAAAGAATCTCATGTAATGGATTAGATAGAAGCCGTGTCGTAGTATATTAACTACCGTACCTGACTGGTATGAAAAGAATGCCTCCCTCGGATGAGACTTGGAGCGCGAATGTTTTTTATTGAAAGAGTTTTTTTACAAATAACTCTCTGGTTAATTATTGCTATAACCCCTTACCAGTTCCATTGTACAGAATATGCTTAGTACCCGTCAAGTCGGCATCTCTGTGCTACAGAACATCATAAAAGTTAGCAGGGTTTTTGGATATCATAGTGTTTTCCCATTAAAAGGTACCATTGAAGTGGTATACGATAAACATATTTGAGAATATTATTAATCGATTGCATTGTTGTATAGTAAATTTACTATAGTAGTCTAGAGTGCCTCATAATACCTTTAATTTTATAGATGTATTATGTTGTAAATGTTTAGTCTTACGGGTAGCCCACACATCTTTAATCGGTCGAGGCTAGACCTCCACTTTTACTGTATGTCCAGCCATTTGTAAGTATTAACCTCTATATTCGCACCTTGCAGTCTTGAATGAAAAGGCAACGTCAACATGATAGCTACAAAATAGTTGTCCAAGGACTGGTTATAGCACTGTCGAGCGATGTCGTTTTCTCTAACACTTCTTTTCCTTTAAACAAAGTCTATAGTAAGGTTGTCCCACCTTGCTACAACATTAGTAGAATACTAATTTTACGTATATTGTAATTTAACATGACATAGTATTCTCTATTATGTCATAGTCAAAGTATGACTGACCATTAGTTTGACACATGTCTGTGTTGACTTAAGAATATGTGCTAGTATATTGGTATTGGGTAGGTAAGTTTTCACCCTGTCGCCGGGCTTTCCCTTATCTATCATCACCCTCTATGCTAGTCTGCTTTCTCAGCTTACCTCTATTCTTATGTTCAGCTGGTTCAAAGCCAACGGTAATAAAATTATTATGTGTGCACGACCGTCTCGTCATAGCAATGTTTATTAGTTATTCATCTAATTTTGTATCAAGTTATAATCTTATTGTAATGAGACAAAGTGATTTATTAGCATCATGAGTATGCCTCCATATATCCATATATAGCGCGAATAAGGCTAAAAACGCATAAAGATGTGCGCGTATGTCAAGAAAACTTCTTGTCTTAGCAAAAACATCGATTTCTTACCTGGCCGGGGGAAGCTATATATCCAAACCACGTGTCCTAAACCAACACCGTGTGCCGAAGACTGTCGCCGCCTAAGCAGTGATTAGCGCAGAATTTTGGTGGTATGGGTATGATTTGTATTGTATGTGCACTTGATTTGTGGTCATTATAGAGTTTTTGAAGTACCACGAGGATAGCGTTCACTACATTTTTGAATGGAGAGAGAAATAGCCAAAGGCTGAAAGGAATGCCGTAATTGTTTCCAAATCACTCACTAGTTTATCTATGTCTCACACTGCTGGACGAAGGGCAGTATACAGTTGTATATTCGTCAGTAGCAAGCAGTGCCCCCCTTTGTTGTTAGAGAGAGCGAAACACGCAAGCCAAGTGCGGCTATTTGTGTTGAAGCCCTTTACATGTAGGCCCCTCCCGAATGAGGAGAGAAATCTCAGTTTGCGACATTTTCTTTTTCTCTGAAAGGAAATAGAAATGAAGGACTGAAAAGTATTTCTCAACATGAGGAACAGATTGCTTTTTTGCCTCTGTTTTGAAGAACCTAAAAAGTTCTTCAAAGGACCCTTAGTAAAGTTACAGAAGCTTTATTAAGACGGGTTCTCTTCTCCCCCCACCTGGCAACATATCTATCCTGTAAGATCTGTAGTTCCGCTATACAAAAAACTATAGCTACTCCTTTCTTACTTTATAGATTGTTGTGGTACGGCTTCAACTGTATCAATACTAGTGTACGCTAGTATATGAGGTGCTCAAAAACGTTCTTTCTCCTCGACATGTGATCAGCTCGGTGCTTGGTCTAATGGATCTGTCAAATAACACCACATAATTTACAACCATCATATTCACACGCCCCAGTTAACTAACTGGGTCACCCATTTCCTTATTTACCTTGTGAGCTAAGATGATAGGTTCTCTGATTTATGCTGGTGTTGTTACCATAGTGTCGGCAGGGAGATAGCGCGTTTTTGGAGGAGGGGGGAGGGGTCCCCATTACCTCATGTTTTGAGCATACTTTCCTTTATTTTTAATTTCCTTTCAGGGTTTTTCTTTGGGGTTTAAAAGAGGGTGAGATTTCTCTCCTCGTGGGGGAGGGTGCCCCCGCATGCTACCTGATGACTCCTTTGCTACCCCCCTCCCTCCCCTGTCGTGTACAGCCCCCCCCTCTTTTAAAAAAACCCAAGATATACCTATTATCCTTTTTCTCTGTTGCTATATGTGACAAGCGACTGGCAAGGGGGTGGCGCCATTACTTGCAGGCAGAACCCTACGACAGATGCACGTCGCAGCCCATAGGCAACAACTCTCTCTCCTTTCGAATCGGCCAGCACAGAGGTTGTGGCGGTCGTACCGGCCCTTTAGGTACCCCTGCGGTAGAGGTGCTCCAGTCACGTTCTCGTTTAAGCTGAAGGGACAAACGGGGTGGAGTTCCGGATGGGACAGACCTTGGCTTGGGCCTGGTGCCCCATACATGCGACCCCTCTTGACTTCCCCTCTTTAACTCCGCTGCTACGCAGGTAGGTGGCAAGTCGTGGCCGAACCCGCTCGAGGCTTCCTACCGCTTCTGTCTGCAGTCTTATACACTCCAGTCCCAGTCATGGCATGCCTTACTCGTAGCTCTCCCTCTCCACTCTGCGAAGACCTCTGGTCTGAGCTCTATGACGTGTCTCTCCCCTTAACCCTATAGCGATCTCTTTTTCACCCTCCCCCCCTCTTTTTTACGTATAAGAACTAAGTTCATTTTAGCTACGGTCTAAAAAAGCTAGGTGTAATTCCTTGTGTACGTACAGCTTGAAATTTAAGGCTAGGATTTATCCCTAACAAATAGAAGCTTATGACTAATTTATTTCGTTGACTTACTTCCACAAATCACAAAGACATTGGAACTCTCTATTTTATTTTTGGTATTTGAGCAGGTTTTATTGGTTTAAGAATAAGACTTCTTATCCGAATGGAACTTGGTGTTGTTGGTACCTTTTTAGGTGACGAGCATCTTTATAATGTTCTAGTTACTGCTCATGCTTTTATTATGATTTTCTTCATGGTTATGCCTATTTCTATAGGAGGGTTTGGTAATTGACTAATTCCTCTGATGTTAGGAGTAGCCGATATGGCTTTCCCCCGTATAAATAACCTTTCTTTCTGGTTATTAGTACCTTCTTTTATACTTCTGTTATTATCCAGAATCTTAGATGCAGGAGTTGGTACAGGGTGAACTGTTTATCCCCCTCTTTCTGACTCTAAATACCATTCTGGCATTTCTGTAGATCTCGCTATTTTTAGTTTACATCTTGCTGGTATCTCTTCTATTCTAGGTAGAATTAACTTCTTATCTACAATTATTTGTTCACGAACAACTAAGCTAGTTTCTCTTGATCGTCTTCCGCTCATGTTGTGAGCTATTGCAGTTACTGCAGTTTTACTTGTAACTAGTCTACCTGTACTAGCTGGTGCTATCACTATGCTCTTAACTGATCGTAACTTTAATACCTCTTTCTTTGACCCTTCTGGAGGTGGTAATCCAGTTTTATATCAGCATTTATTTTGATTCTTTGGTCACCCAGAAGTTTATATTCTTATTCTTCCAGGATTTGGTATGATTTCTCATATTATTCTTGGTTACTCTTTCAAGAAAGAAGTCTTTGGGTACTATGGAATGGTATATGCTATGGTGTCAATTGGTTTATTAGGTTTCATTGTATGAGCTCATCATATGTTTACTGTTGGTATAGATGTAGACACTCGTGCTTATTTTACAGCGGCTACTATAACTATTGCAGTTCCTACTGGGGTTAAAGTCTTCAGTTGATTAGCTAGACTTTATGGGTCAAAACGTTATGCTCCTTCTTCTGTTCCTTTACTTTGAGCTAAAGGGTTTATTTTCTTATTTACTCTAGGTGGATTAACTGGTATTCTTTTATCTAACTCTAGAATTGACGTCGTTTTACACGATACTTATTATGTTGTAGCACATTTCCATTACGTATTGAGAATAGGAATTGTTTTCGCTATTTTTGGTGGGTTCTTCTATTGATTCCCAACGTTTACTGGTCTCTCTCTCAATGAGTACTTAGGCAAAGTTCACTTTTGATTAACCTTTATTTCAGTGAATCTTACTTTCTTCCCCCAACATTTCTTAGGTCTTGCTGGTATGCCTCGCCGCTACTCTGACTACTCGGATTGTTTCTACGCTTGAAATAAAGTATCTTCGTTAGGTTCATTCCTAACTATTCTTAGAGTAATGATGTTTGTTGTTATTTTATGAGAGGCCTTTGTAACTCATCGTACCGTAATATTTACTTTCCATAATAATGTTCATTTAGAATGGTCTCCTCGTATACCAATTAGATTCCACTCTCACTCTGAAGCTATTAAACTGTTTTATTAGCATCTAAAGTGCTAGTTTAACTTTAGATTTGTAGTTTAATTTCAAAACAGTTTATTGCAAGTAAACTAATGCTATATGCCGAATCTTTCATAGTCGTGTCAGATAAAATGAGTTATGTTGATGTCGTAAAATATGCTTTTTAAGCTGACTATATCATGCTTTCTGTGCTCTTATTCCTTACCTTCTCTTTATTCGTATTTAAGAATTCTCTTTATTTTACTATGATACTACTGGCTATTTCTATCTTGACCTTGTCTTCTCTAGTTCTTAACACTTATTTAAACTCTTTGACTGCTTTCATGTTGGTGATTGTGTATGTAGGGGCTATGATAGTGTTGATTGGCTACATCTGTGCCATTAGACCTAACCTAGTGCTAGAGCCAGATTACTCGATACTTTACGTGTTTCTAGTCTTGTTATTAGCTTTTTGACTCTTAAATTCTTTCTCTGTTCCTGTCTTTAACACATCTACTTTTACTCTGACTGACTTCTTCTATTCATTTCAAGGCCTTTTTATATTTATGTCTCTTGTATTTATATTATTTCTTACTCTTTTAATAGTGACTTCTCAATATTCAGTGCCTCAAGGCCCTTTTCGTTCTTTACAAAGGTAATGTTAACTATTTGAATAGTTTTGTCTGTAGCTTTCTTAGTGTTTTCAGAATGGCTTCTGATTACCCTACTTCTGTTGGAAATTATGACTTTTTATATTCTTTTTCTTGTTTCTTATTACTTGTCGACCTATATGTTATCTGACCTTTTAGTTCTTTCTTTATTCAGTGTTTTTGTCATAGAAGGTGTTATTGCCTTAGCTGGTCTTATCATTCTTGTTAGATTTGCAGGCTCTGACTATCTTAGGTCTTCTTCTGTTATCAAATGTTAGTTATAGTTCTGCTTAGTCTGTTATTCATTTTGTGTCACTCCTCTTTTATACTTGTTTGACCTGTTTTATGTTTCTTTTTGCTTCTCATGTTCCTTTCGTTACATTCTTCTGCTCTAAATACTACTTTGTCTGTAGTTCAGACTTTTTCTTTATCTGACAGACTTTCTCTGCTTATAGTTTATCTTTTATTGCTTATTATAGTTGTTGCATATGTCAATTCTCTAGAATTTGGGTCGTATAAGCTTATAGGTTTAGTCTTCCTGTCTTTAACTTTGTTTTGTTTTGAGGTATTTACTACTTCACATCTGTTTTACTTGTATTTCTTCTATGAAGCATCATTAATCCCTATCCTCTATATTATTATTAAGTGAGGGTCTTATCCAGAGCGTTCTCTGAGAGCTTTAATAATACTTATTTATACTCTTCTCTTTGGGTCTCCTGTTCTTGTACTAATCATATACTTAAACCACTATGCAGGTTCCTGACTATTTACTATTTACAATAGGCCTAGCTCTTTTTTATTCTCTATCTTTATTTTTCTTTGTTTCTCTGTTAAACTACCTATTTATGGTCTTCACTTCTGGCTTCCTATGGCACATGTTGAAGCTCCTACGTTTGGGTCTGTCATTTTAGCTAGAATTCTTTTAAAATTAGGTGGAGTAGGCTTAATGCGCCTGAGAGAACTTATAAACACTTACAGCTTAATTGATAGATTAATTTCCTACTTTATAGTGTTTATCATCTACAGATCTTTGGTTTGTTGTTACCAGTCTGATCTCAAACGCTTAATTGCATATTCTTCTGTTGCTCACATGATAGTTATTCCTTTCTTAGTTATGGCTAATAACACATTGGCTGTGCAAGCTCTTATTTTAGTCATGTTATTACATGGGCTATCCTCAACCCTACTTTTCATATCGGTAGGGGTACTGTATACGATGTTTTCTTCTCGTCAGCTTGTCCTTATACGAGGTTTAATCCTAGTTTCACCTTTATTTAGCTTCTTGTTAATCATTACTTTTCTTTTTACTTTATCAGCCCCTCCTATGCCTTCTTATATCGCTGAAGTCTTCTTCATTCTATCTAGGTATATCCTTAGTCCTTATATAGTTTATGTTGTTCTTCTATTTGCATTCTTAGGGTTAGTATACAATCTTAATTGACTTATAAGGGTTCTTTTTAGCCCTCAGTTGGATATGGCTTATGCTAATTCTAATCTAAAATATAGTTCTTTTATGCCAATAGTTATTGTGTTTTTAGCTATTTTTCCTTTTGTCATACTCTTTTACGTACTTTAATGTCAATCTTGGTGTTTTATACTAAATATTTATTGGGCATTAGTGAGAGTCTTTATAGTCCATGTTTCTTGGTTCGTTTTATTTTGTTCATTAACTTGTCTTAGTTTATTTTGTACCTTTTATGTTTTATACTCTAACTCCGCTTTCTTGCTTTCATTTGCTTTATTTAGCACTTCTTCTATAGACCTTAAAGTTTCTTTCCTCTTTGATTTTATATCCTTATCTTTTATAAGAGTAGTCCTTTTAATTTCTACAATTATCATGATTTATTCTTACAACTATATGATACCTTACTCAAAGCCCTACTATTTTTTATGATTAACTGTTCTTTTTGTGTCTTCAATGCTCCTAGTGATTACCATGCCCAACCTCTTTTTTGCTATACTAGGCTGAGATGGCCTAGGATTAGTTTCTTTTTTCTTAATTGTTTACTACCAAAACCAATCTTCTATTGTTTCAGGTGTTTTTACACTTCTAATGAATCGTGTAGGTGACAGTTTTTTCTTATGTAGGCTTATGCTAATATTTTACTTTATGCCCGACTTTACTTTCTTTTCATCTAATATTTCTAGAACATTAGTTGTTATGATACTTGTGCTGACTTTTATGACTAAAAGAGCGTTATACCCTTTCTCTCCATGGCTGCCTATGGCAATGGCTGCCCCCACCCCAATTTCTGCCTTAGTTCATTCTTCTACTCTAGTTACAGCTGGACTTTATCTAATGATACGTTTTAGCTATCTTCTTTATTCTTCTCCAGATATTATAAAATATCTATTTGTTGCTAGAATTTTCACTTCTTTCTATGCAGGCATTAATACTATATTTGAGGTTGATCTAAAAAAGTTAATTGCCTTATCTACTTTGAGTCACTTAGGGTTTATTGGTATGGCTTTTTCTATAGGCATGCTTTATCTTAGATTTTTCCATCTTTTAGTTCATGCTCTTTTTAAGTCTCTCCTATTTATGACAATAGGAGATATTATGATTAATCTTAATCATGCCCAAGATGCTCGCTATTTATCCGGAGGTTATTTTATAACTCCGTTTTCTGTTTTTCTTATAAGAGTCTCTCTATTAAACCTTTTAGGTTTACCTAGTCTCAGCGGGTTCTTTTCTAAAGATCTGGTTCTTGAGACAATATCTTACTCTAATGCTTCTTGATTTATTGAATTGGTTCTATATGTTAATGTCTTTTTTACGTATTATTATACGTACAAACTCTTTTACTTCTCTTTTTCTTCTGTTAAACTAGTTCCATATCAGCTATTTCATTCTGTATCTCTTTTGCATATAGTCTTAATAAGAATATTAGGTGTACTAACTCTATTATTTAGTTCTCTATTTATAGGCTATATTTTTTCTTATGTTTTATTCTATAGAATGCCTTTCTCTCTTAAGTTTTTACCCCTTTTAATTAATACTATAGCTTTTTTATACCTCCTTATTTTTCTACAGTTACCTACTGTGATTAATAAGTTAGCTTCAAATTATGGGTCCTCTATGTTATTCTTAAGAAACTTAGCTATGACTTTCTCTTCGAACTCTTACTACAAGACTATGTTCACTCTAGTGAAGTCTACTGAGTATGGTGCTCTTAACTACTCATTTAATTCACAGTTGGTCAAGCCCATCTCTGTTTTATCTAGGTCCCTAGTTTCTTCTCTCTATAAAATTCAGTCAACGATTCTCTGAATATTTACCTTTTGGGTAGTGCTTATGCTTGTCT
>Ga0129337_1174801_pt1 | contig 9086 bp, 9 predicted proteins | sample CPB6_02_RNA1_FD_109913 | JGI IMG/M metagenome (GOLD analysis project Ga0129337, IMG submission 109913) | Freshwater to marine salinity gradient microbial communities from Chesapeake Bay, USA - CPBay_Sum_0.6_0.2_RNA1 (Metagenome... | ecosystem: Environmental > Aquatic > Marine > Coastal | place... | reverse complement strand
CGGCATGACTCCAGTTCAGCGGCATCGAGTTTCCTGGATAACCTATATACGGTCAGAGTTTTTTCGCTTTGACGGTACTAGGTTAGTTCGCCTTTAATGCTTCTATGCCAGGTTTGTCGTCGCAGGCAAAGTCGGCTGGGACGAATTGGTCCTTTTCCTGTTCTAGCCGATGTCGAAGCTCTTTCAATCTCTCCAAGGCGTCAGGAGGGATTATATCATCGATTTTAAGGTTTGTTCTCTCGATTGCGATGATCAAGTCGGAGACACGGTCACGTTCGTCGGAAACGCAAATCATCGGTTCAGGTGGTTCCACCATCACGAGGCCTGCTATGGCCTAAGCAAGTGGCATAATAGTGTTGACACCTGACTTGATTGTCTTTCCGATCCTCTATAGAAGGGAATTCGCTTTTTTCTTGTTCTAGCGAACTGGACCGTTTTGATTAGAGGCGGGAGGTGCAGTTGATGGCCGTTTCCGACGCATCGCACCTCGTTAGTTTTGGGCTTGAAGTCTCTAAGTCTCCGCAGTGAGAATCCTGACTTTAGGCTTGGGGTTCTTGACCCTCTCGTTAACTTGGATGGTTTGCTTGCCTGTTTTGACTTAGACCTTCGACTTAATCTTGCCCTTGGGCTTACCACATATGTTGGAGCCAAAAACTTGTTCGTATGTAAGGGTGTCCTCTTCTGTGGACCTGCCCTTAATAGCGCCTCCTCTAACCATGCTGTGGAAGGACATGTAATCCTAACCACCAGCTCTCAAGACCTCAGCCACTTCTCTGTGTGGGATGGTCTCACCACCATCATGACGTGTCAGAAGTGCAATGAGCGACGTCGTGATCTGGGTCTTGAGGTGCAACGAACGCACAAAGGCGTCAGTTGTCTTTGGGTACATAGCATAATTTGAACGTACTTGCATCGCGATTGAGTAGACGAGATTGGCGGATGCAGTAACATTCAAAAATGCTTTCTCGATGACAACGTAAGCAATGCTTTCGTTGCCAAACTCATATTGCAGGTTCGTCGCACTAGGTTAGCTCTTCGAAGCGACATTGTGATCAACGATTGAACTCTACAACGAAAATGTCGTGCTATTCTTGATATCTTGCTGGGCTGAAGCACACGACATAAGCTGGCGCGCCGTGATCACACCCTATGCCAGGGTACCTACAGGCATGGAGCCGAAATGGATGGTGCCTGACTTCGTAATGTCAGGGCACATAAGCGAGAACTGAATTTCAGACGTCCATGTGAAAAGTTGAGCACCTATAGCGGATCCGTCAGATCCATATAAAGCAGACAACGGGACTCCATACTAAGGATCGTAGAAGTATGAAGAGTTGCCTACTGCGGCAAACGGACTGTCGCACTAGATCATATAAAGTCCTGACAGTCTTGCGTTACCGAAGCTAGCGGGCCCTTTACAGTAAGAAAGGACTGGACAAAAGAGGATGACTAGATAGTCGCGTGTACCAAAAGGCTCGGCGATACCAGCATCGTTGCCAGTCTTTGTAAAAGTCTACTAAGTAGACACGATACCAGTTTGATTGGACACCAGGTTCATACCATTAATAAAAGGGGCGTCAATCTTACCGGGCATGGTTTTAGCGGCATTGCAGAGGTCCCATGCTTCCTCGATTTGCTTCACGTTCATGACGTGAGCGTCGCTTCTAAACTTTTCCATTCAACTGGAATGTTGTTAGCAAAATTAATATAAGTGGGAGTGCGTGTCGGGCTATCTACCGCAGATGAGGCGGTTCTGTGTAACGACTAATAGCAGGTCGTAGACTGATAACCCGAGGTCAAAATTGACCTATGTCTCCACTTAGTAATTGTTGGGGTCAGGTCCGTAGAGTGAATCTAGATATCGTTAAACGACGTCAAATGATCCCTCCGGATAGGTACCGTTCCACGAATAGTAGACGATCTCTTCAAGAAGTTTGCTGACTTGTTCAGACTTGAGACCCTAATATATCGCCAAACGATGTAGAGCAGGGTCCAACAAGATGTGCTTATTGCGCCTGGTGTAGAATTACTTTTACAATAGCACTTTCTTGAGGTCTCTTACCGCAGTAAGACCATTTGGGGTCAAGTAGAACTTCTTGGAACAGAATTGCGCACCCTCTATGTCAGAGATGTCCACCATTTTAACTATCTGTCCGAGCGCTGAGGCCGAGCCGTTGACTCTGCTTGTATGAGCCATAATAGCTGCAGCAACTTGCTATGCTTCGTGGGCGTTACGAGTCAAGGTGCAAGCGTCGTCACCGGCACACGCAAGTGTGTATGGGAACCTGAGATCCCGCAGATAGTATTTTTAATAGACTATGTTCCTCAAAGTGTTCCCTAAGGTGGTGTACGGGTCACCAGAGAAAGTAGCACCATATAGGGTGAAGAACAAGTAGTCACTCGGGGTTGTATTCCCGGTCTTGATGAATTTGGCGAACTTCTTCTTAATCTCGGTGGGCCAATGCTGATCTCCACTGGGATTAACCCCAGGTAAATGTACAAATGTGGTTTGTACGAAGTTCGTCGCCTCCTTGATAAATAAATCGGCTGCTTAAGGAGGACTTAAATCTCTAGCCTGGTTGTCGGGGTGTGAAAAGAGTTTGACAAACCAGGGACGTAGCTGGCGGAAAAGCTCACCTTCAACGCAGTCCTTGAGCTCACCGAACTGGCTTGATTCCCAAGCGCTACCATCTTAGCTGACGGCCATCGTGTTCTTCCCATAAGGTAGGAATCTCTGGCACATCTACTCGGTGGTCATCGCTTAGATGAAAGCTGGTTCGAACTTTTTGATTGTTTCAAAAAGTTGTGCTTGAACCGCAGCGTGGATGACATACCCGTGATCAGCGGGACCGTTTATATTGCGAGGTCGATCAGGGCAGTCTTTATGTACGAAGAAACCTTCTGGTTTCATCGTGTGCTGGAAGACTTCACCGGTCTTGACGAATGTCGAATAACAGGTCTTGGAAAAGTCGCCATCACGAAGGCACTGCGGGATGAGCTTCTGATATTTCCGCATCTTGCCTTTATCCGCAGCGAAAGCTCTAACCGGGTAGTCCATAAACGAAGTGGGCTCAGGTAAATTTTCGAGCATGAACTTGGCGAGCTTGGAGATGTATTGGTGGGCAAAGATACGAAATTATCAAGTTTCTTGCGGTTAGCAGCTGTTGTTAAGGAACCGCCGCATTGCCATGGCGACGTTGGCGACTGAGTCTTTGTGAAACTCATAGGCTCCTAATTCGTCTGATAAGGCCTGCTAACAAAATCTGCCTTATTAGACTAAGTCGACACCACTCTATGCAACGGTGTGCATATTTGAAAGCATGGGTTAGAGGGTGTTTGTCTTCTTATGGATAACCATGTCTTAGTTATCCTTAGCATACTTTAGTAAAACCTCTAGATGCTTCTAATTAACACCTAAGATGTCCATGATTGGGGATACTTAAGTGTCCTCAGTTTGTGGAGGTTTCACAAAATAGTACTGCTTGCATTGGAGGACTGCGCCAGTAGCGTTTAAAAACGGTTGCTTATGTTTTTGTTAAGTTGGATTCTCTGCAACCCAGTCTCTCTCATAACCAAAGAAAATCTTGTTAAGTGGGTGTACCGCCTCTTCGTCTCTCTTCTCTTTCCCTCTAATAAGATTCTCTGGATGATACTCATTGGGCACTATACCGTCGTCATCGATATATTATGCATCTCGCATGGCCTCACGGATGTTAATGATCCTAGAATTCGAGTCTTACTACTCATAATAGTGTAGGGCTTCGATCTTATTGTAGATCTGGCTCTAGTTCCCTTGGTCTATCTGGTAGTAAACCCTCGAAACTCCGTATGACTTACGCCCGCACGTGAGGTAAATGAGTATCAAAGTGAAAGTCAGTAATAAAATATCGACCGCTCCAAAGTCGTTGAACAAGTCGATTAGGTGGAATATCCATCTGGGAACAAGTATGGATATGATGGAAATGAGTTGAGCTGTCATAAAACCATACCGATTATAAATGAATCCACCTAAGAAAGGAATCCACATTGGGTGTAAGGGTGTTATCACCAACCACCAAGTGGAGCCACTATCGCTAAGATCCTCGTCCACCAAGTGCCAAGCCGTGTAGAGGCATGCTAAAAACGCGAACTAAAACGCGAGGTAAATCGCTTCCATTCTCTACAAGCGTGACAACTTAAAGTTGTACGAAGTATCCGACGAGATAGTGCGGATAGTGAAAGTGGGTGGGTTGTTGTCGACGGCGACGAATTATCTGAGAGACGCCCGCCCATCTTATAGTTGATTCCTCTAGTAACACGCTAGAACAATCTTCTCCATAATGTTCCGGAATTCTAAATCACTGATTGGAGATTGATTGTAGTCGTTGGCGATCTACGTGAGGATAGTAGAAGCCTTCGTCCCGGGGTTGTCTTTGTGCACAGCTTTAAGGTAACCCGAGATGAAAGCGGCCTGCATATCAGGCATAGAGGCAGCGGCAGTGTATACTACTTTGCGCTTATTCTTGAAGGCCTCTATTGAGCACACGTCATAGAAGAGCGTATACCAACCAGTGTGGTACATATACGCTGCATCAGCGTAATCAATGATCTAGTGTGCGTAAACGTTACCAGCAGAACGCGTTTTCATAGCAAGTTGAGCTGGAACTAGACCGAAGTCCTTACATTGTCTGGTGCGAATTGAAGGTGTGACAATGTATTCGCCTTCACCCAAAGGCAGAACATACCGACCAGGTTGGTTCTCAAAAAGACCGCCTGTAGTATAAACCTAGTCGAATTCGGTATCGTGCATGATTTAACCCCTCATGATGTCCGGAGTATAACCAGCGTCAAAATAGTAATGACTGTCGAAGAAGAAATAATGACGGGTGAAATCTTCTTGACGATAAATCGCTACTAGAGTTCGCAAAAGCTTAAAGACCTTCAGATTGATATGGCGGTCGACGACTTACCCATTAACGAACTCACGTGCGTATACCATCCACTGTATTGCATCCTAAACGGGGGAACAGAATTGGTAATACAGGGACGAATGATCAAAATGACCCTAGATGCCACCGTGTTTAAAGAAACCCAAGACTCTGTGGGCGTAATCGAGATCAGCGGTGAAACACTAGAGGACGTCAGAAAGCTCGTACCAGTTTACGGCTGTGGCTACTCCATTGATCTGCGCGCGCATTGCGAAAATAGCATGGTTGTGTCTTAAGCCGGTTCTAACATCTTAGAGTTTCGATTTGTGATAGATTACTATCATACTAGGTTCGTGAAACTCGTATTGTTGATCCCGACGACCAGATTCAATCCAGTACTATTCGTCGTATGCATTATTATCCGGGCGAACAGCATGCATCACAATGGGGTAAAAATGAGTTGGTTCACTAATCGAATTCTGTACACGTTTCGTGTCTTCGATTAGCTTATCGCAACCAGAGTATCTGGGATTCTGGAGTATCGCGTCGCACGCTCTGGAAGCAGTAAGAAAGAGATCACCATCGATTTCATATCTACCATCGCGGATAAAAGAACAAATGCGAATAAATTCATCAATGTTCTGATCTCTTCGTTGATTGGGATTAAAACCAATCTCCCGATAAAATTCCTCTCGTGAATGTAACTTCGGCAGCTTGTATTAAGGTAAGCATTTTTAAAGTGTGCTCACAAGCGACACGAATTTGCTGCCAACGTCAACCAACTCAACGACCTTGGCTTATCGGGTTAAAAGGAACCAACGAGTGTTGTTATTGTTCCTCATAAGGTTGCGATCAACTAAGAAGACGCTATCCTATGGGGTAACAACCTCGGGTTGATATCGTTAACGCCCCTACCCCGGGTTTGCGGCAGGCGGTGGGACTTATGGGCCATTACGATATAGCATCAACGCATCCTGTCGGACAGTTCTTTACAAATTCTTGAAGAAACGCGCGATGCATTGAGCTTGGCAATGGTTTTGAACATAACGAAGAAAACCATGCGAGGAGCCATTCCAGGTGTCCTTGTTCAGATTCGTATTAACTGGTATCTGATACAAGTTGAGGAAATGTAGTGCAGGGGCAGGAAAGGCGGTGCCCTTTTGCGATGGCACGATGGATATTAAGCCATTCTAACCACTCTTAACAACAAAATTGGGGCAGTGCTACTCACTGTGCGTGGAGTTGTATAGAGTGGGTGCCCTTTCTGAATGCAGGGTCACAACGAGCTCGGTGTTAAGGTCGTGTAAAGCTCGGTTGTGGATGAGTCTCCTACGGACCACCCCGTCTGATTCACAGAATCGGCCAGTCTTCCCTGAGTTCTCGAATGTTTGGAAGGCTGTGACCTCTTACATGTGCTCCAGATCAAGCTGTTCCTTAAGGATTTCACCACTAGCAATTTGTGTGTGATCCCTGGAAAAGTTTTGAAGGATAGTGGCGTGTTGGCGCGATCCTCTAATGAGTGCATCCTTGTAGTGCCAGACTACGCTATTTTCTATCTCAATAGGTTCCGCAAGTGGTGTCTTCTTCTTCTTAAATAACCTCGGATATAAAGCTGGCGTCAACGAGGCGTATAAAAGGTAAGAAGCCTGACAACAAATGAGATCCTTATGTTGATAGTGAGGGTATTCCTTATCCTTCTGTTTCAATTTGAACTCAACCACCAATTGAGCAAAGAAAAGAGCGTGGCATTCGCTGCAAGCTGTGTTGGGTGGATAGCTTTCATAAGCATGCCTGGGGACCACCTTCAAGTAATACTAGCGAGCCGCAATCTATTTCGCAGTGAGTTCTTTTTATACGAGGGTGTCTTTGGTCTTAGGAGCCCTCTTAACTGGCTTGGTTAATCTAGTAATAGTAACTAGATCACGCGTCTCATCCAAGCCGACGAAGACGGACTGTAATATCTACTTGTATACAGTCGTTCGCTCTTCGCTTTGTTTCTCATCCTCGACCTCTTCGATGTGATTATAGTATGCTGCCACGAGGTCTTTGAGGAAATCGCTATTGCGATATGCTGTGCGTTAGTTCCTCCTATCAAAAACAACCCAAGTGTGAGCTTCTGACACAATGAGTGAATAATGAGTTTCGAAAGCGCCTTGGAGACAGAGGTCTTTCAGAGAGTGGGAGGAACAGGTTGCGTAGAATTAGCTCGTGGTATACAGCTTAACCCCGAACTTATGAGCGAGGATCTGAGCCTCGTTAACGTTGAGGCCACCACCTCACGAGCCTTTAATTCTCAAAGAATAGTCGTTTAACATGGCGACGAGATCAACGACTAAGCCTCGGAAGTCGGGCCGGTAGGCAAGGCCTGTGGCATGTAGAATGCCATGCATAACGCAGCAACCATCCGGCATGGACATGAAAGATAGATGGTTTGCGCTGTCGTAGATTGTAAGAGTTGACTTCTTAAGCGCCTTAGGACGGTGATCGTATGAGTAGTCTCCATACTGCTGGTCACCGAAATAGTAAGTCAACTCGCCGAGAAGGTCAAGTTACAACATGAAGGCGTTGTAGGTGCTGAGATTAAGACCTTAAAACTCGGAAATGGAGCGGTTCTTCGTGGGATCGTGGCACTTGTGCTCCTCAAGTGGCACCGTCTTGTCTGGTACGCTATCGTGTGTAGCGGGTGGTTTTGTCTTTCCATCTTTGGATCATCTACCCTGTATGTCAGCGTCTTGTCCCAACATTGAGTCAAGTGAGACGTCCCATGATGGGAATAAAGTGGCATCATTTTGATTGTCAAGAGGTTAGGCGGCAGTTTATGCTAATGAGCTTTCGCTAACCTGGCAATCTTCGCTATCAAGGTCCCGAGAGTCTTGATGCATGATGCTAATGGAATCGTGTTACGACGGCCATGACGACTCAGAAGCTAATGGCTCTTCGACGCTGAGAATCGCTTCATGGTCAATGGGCGTGTAACCCGGGGGTAGAAGTATCGAGGATTAATCGTCAATTAAAATGGCGTGGAAGCCGGGGAAGTCATCAACATCCACAACACTGGAGAAAAGTGACCGAGCAGAAGCCCGCTCGACATCAGCCGCAGCTATGTCGTCGTCACAACGCGTTCTATTCAACGATTCATTGTCAGAGCCAAAATATTGGGGGTCTTCGGCGACCTGCGCATCAATAAGATTGGCCAATAATTATTCTCTTACTACGTCACGGAATGGTAGTAAGCGAATCGTCGATTCAGGCAAAGTTTAGAGGATGAATTATGCCTAATAGAACTGCGTATCAGCAGTGTAGTAGTTGAAGAATCCTTCATATTAATTTGACGAAGAAATCCTCTTCATTTGCTTACAATTGTGGTAAGCGAAATGCTTCCTGACGAGCTTTGATCTTGCAGCTTCGGTGATGTCAGGGGAAAATGCCTCCGCAGGTAATAATGGGCAGTTTTAGACCATTCTACCTATCTCGAACCAGCCTTAGAGAGCGTAGTGGAGATTTGTGGGCTCTAAGGGGTCGAGTATAGACCGGAATTCGTCGAGCATGGAAGATAACCATGCTTGCTCTTGCTCATCCCCTGTAGGTGGATCGGTAGGTTTGAGCTAGGCGGTGTCGTAATCGACAAGGACGAGTTCATGTCTAATAAAATAAAACTTAGAACATGTGCGGAGGTGAGCCGATAAACGGCTTAAAAGGGACTCACTGCGCGGAAGCGATTGTGGCCATTCGAACGGGCGTTAAAAGTCGCGCTGGGTAAGGAACGCGTCACTTTGGAGGTTCATTTTAGTGACAAGCGTGGTCCCAGGCACTACTGGTAGCGCACCGCTCAAGACCGACATGGAGTAGAGCAGTAAGTTGAGATGCTCAGGGCGCATCTTCTGGTAGAGAGACCAGAAGGAATGAGGTGACTGAGCGATGGGATCGGGGAATGGGGCAGCGATAACGATCCCTTAGGGTTGGACTAAAGTCTACCACCCGTTGGGCGGTGATTCGAGGCAAATGTGTAATGGCGCGGTTTAGAGTGCATCCTTAAGACGTTAGAATGCAAAAGTAGTGCGTGCCATCGGGAACACAATTGCTTTATGCCCATCAAGATCACAAGTGGGCTGTAGATATTAACTTTCCGGTGAACTAATGAAGTTCTCTATGTATTCCATCGTTAAGAATACTTCAATG
>Ga0129337_1291323_pt1 | contig 9100 bp, 6 predicted proteins | sample CPB6_02_RNA1_FD_109913 | JGI IMG/M metagenome (GOLD analysis project Ga0129337, IMG submission 109913) | Freshwater to marine salinity gradient microbial communities from Chesapeake Bay, USA - CPBay_Sum_0.6_0.2_RNA1 (Metagenome... | ecosystem: Environmental > Aquatic > Marine > Coastal | place... | reverse complement strand
GGCAAAAACGACATGGTAACGTTCGGCGCATAGGCTCCTAAAGGAGGATGCGTATGTTCTACTTACAGCCAGCGCTGTACCTTAATCAGACACAGTCCCTCTTGATTTTGGCTCTTGTCGCCATCGTTCTCTTTGGCGCCAAACGACTCCCAGATTCCGCACGTTCTTTGGGACGCTCATTGCGCATCTTCAAGAGCGAGATGAAGGAACTTAATAAGGATGAGAAGAAACCAGAAGAGGATGGAAACGCCTCTAGCTAAAGTTCTGCGATAGCCGATATCGCATTAGATTCAGTGGGATCCTAAATGAAATCTAACCGCGGGACTATGCCGCTTCTCGACCATCTGCGAGAGTTACGCGGGAGAGTAATTAAGTCAGCTTTTGCGATAGTTGCCCTTGCAGTTGTGGGTTGGATCTACTACAACGACATAATTGCGACTCTCTCTTCGCCGGTTTGTGACTTAAAGGCGGCTCAAGCTTCAGCCGCCGCCGAATGTGGTGCGCTCTACATAGCCGGCGTATTAGGTCCGCTGAATTTACAATTAAAAGTGGCGTTCTTGGCTGGCGTAATTCTCGCGGCCCCTTTTTGGCTTTTCCAGATTTGGGCATTTATCGCACCAGCCCTTTCGTGGAAAGAAAAACGGAATTCCATTTTTTTCATCTCTGCAGCAACTCCTTTCTTTGCGATGGGTGCGATTCTCGCCTATTTCGTTCTGCCACTTGCCATTGAGGTTCTTTTTGGATTTACTCCTGACGCGCTCGATAACCTGGTCCGTTTCGATGATTATCTGGATTTCGTCCTCAGATTAATACTGATATTCGGAATTGCCTTCGAACTACCAGTCTTCTTAGTCTCTCTAAATCTCATTGGGGTATTGAGTGGCAGGTCTATTTTGAAACCATGGCGACTCTCGATTTTCGGCATCACTCTATTTGTTGCTGCATTTTCGCCAACAGCTGACCCGCTATCCATGGCGGCTCTAGCTGTACCCTTGATCGTTCTCTATTTTGGCGCGGGGGGAATAGCCCTTCTGGTAGATAAACGGAGAGCGAAAAAAGCGAGTTCGATTTCTGATGGATCAGCATCAAATATCGATGAGGTTAAACCTATTGATTCACCAGAGTCGATTTAGTTGAATTTGAAATGTTCGGTCTCCTCATAAATCCAACAGCAGGAGCTGGTCGCGGAATGCAAACGCGACAAATAATCATTGATTACTTATCTAGAAACAATTTAGGTTTCAAAGATATATCTGGCAGTAGTTTTGAGAGCGCTAGGGTTAATCTGCGTGCATTTCTAGGGGATGAGTCGCCTCGTGCCGTTATCGTTGTTGGTGGTGACGGAATGGTTCATCTTGCGATTCAAGAACTTGCGGAAAGTGATGTAGCGATGCTACTGATACCAAGTGGCACTGGTAATGATTTCGCACGTTCCCTTTCTCTAGAGCTTGATTCTCCCTTAGAGATAATAGAGAGAGCCGTCCAAAAGCCGCCTACGAGGATTGATCTGGCTCAGGTTAATGGTCGCTACTTTGCCGAAATATTGAGCACCGGTTTCGATTCAAAGGTAAATGAACGTGCCAATCGAATGAAGATTAGAAGCAAAATTAAATACGATTTAGCTATGGCGTTAGAGTTACCTATCTTTAAGCCAATTAATTATTCGATTCGGATTGACGGCACATCATTTTCGACAAAGGCGATGTTAATAGCTGTTGCTAATGGCAAGAGCTATGGCGGGGGGATGAAAGTTTCTCCCAATTCAGATTTACAGGATGGTCTTTTGGAGCTGTTTATCTTGAAGCCTGTTTCTAAGTTTGAGTTTCTCCGGGTCTTTCCAAAAGTTTTTAAAGGTTCCCATATCGATCATCCACAAGTTCAAGTCATTAGTGGGAAGAGTATCGAGATCAGCGCCGAGGCAGTTGCATATGCAGATGGAGAAAGGATTGGGCCATTACCTATTAAAGTTGAGATTAAACCTCGGGCGCTCTTGACATGGACCGGCCAGTGACGCGAAGTCCTGCTGAGCGGTATCTGGCCGCCAAACGTCGTAATTCCTTTCCTCTGACGGCCGAGTTTTCCGGCCTTTACGATTTTCCATTCGATGATTTCCAGATCCGAGCCTGCGAGCATCTGGAAGATGGCAAAAGCGTTTTAGTCGCTGCTCCAACGGGAGCTGGAAAAACAATTGTCGGCGAGTTCGCCGCATTTATGGCCGATCAGAAGGGAGAGCGTTGCTTTTACACAACGCCGATTAAAGCCCTCTCTAATCAGAAGTTTTCTGAGCTAATACAGGTGTACGGAGAGGCAAATGTTGGTCTACTAACTGGCGATTCGTCAATTAATGGTGAGGCTCCTATAGTCGTCATGACAACTGAAGTGTTGCGCAACATGATTTATGGCCGGCCCGAAGGAATTGAAAATTTGGGCTACGTAGTGATGGATGAAGTGCATTTTCTCGCTGACAAATTTCGAGGAGCCGTTTGGGAAGAGATACTTATTCATCTGCCGGATCGGATACAAGTAGTCTCCTTATCTGCAACGGTTTCCAATGCTGAAGAGTTTGGCGCATGGCTCAAGAGTGTTAGGGGAGAGACGGAGGTGGTTCTCTCTGAAATTCGTCCAGTGCCGCTCTATCAACATATTTTGATCGGCAATCGTCTTTTGGACCTATTTGTTGAGGATGGACGAGTCAACCCTGAGCTGATTCGTCTAGAACGGAATTCAGCAAGGCGTCTTCCGGGAGGATTTAGATCAGGTAGTCGTACGGTAAGCAGTATTAAGTCACTATCGAGACCCGAAGTTGTCTGGAAGTTACAAGAGCGAGAATATCTACCAGCCATTTTCTTCATTTTTTCAAGAGCCGGTTGTGATGCTGCTGTTTCGCAATGCATAAAGGAAGGCATATCTCTTACAAATACCGAAGAGCGCAAGGTAATACAAGAGATTATTGCTCGCAAAACGCAGGAATTGCCCCACGAGGATTTCGGAGTTTTGGGATTTCATGAATGGTTTCAAGCCTTAGAACGTGGGATTGCTTCCCATCATGCAGGGCTGTTACCAATGTTTAAAGAGACTGTGGAAGAACTCTTCCAAAAGGGTCTCATCAAAGTGGTATTCGCAACGGAAACTCTTGCAGTTGGTATCAATATGCCAGCTCGAACGGTTTTCTTAGAGAAATTAATCAAGTGGAATGGCGAGAGCCACGTCGCGATCACTCCAGGTGAATATACGCAACTAACCGGGCGAGCCGGTAGACGAGGGATTGATATTGAAGGAAATGCAGTCGTTCTCTGGAGTGAACAGATTGACAGTTCTCTTGCAGCAGGGCTTGCCAGCACTAGAACTTATCCTTTGAAATCTTCCTTCGCGCCAACATACAACATGTCTGCGAATTTGATTTCTCGATTTGGCAAGGAGCGAGCCAGAAAATCTCTAGCGGCATCGTTCGCTCAATTTCAAGCGGATCACAGCGTCTCTGGACTACTCAAGCAGATTGCAAAGAATGAAGAAGCCCTCAACCGAGTTGAAGACGAAGGGGATTGCCATCTAGGTGACTTCACTGAATACATGGGGCATAGATTTGCAATAAAGAAATTGGAACAACTCTCTAGCCACAGACCAAATAGAGGTGAGAAGCGTCGCAATCGACGTGATATTGAGGAGGAGATCGCGACGCATAGGCGAGCCTTGAAAAACCATCCATGCCACCAATGTCCTGATCGAGAGGGCCATGCCCGCCATCATGAACGTGGCGAGCGGCTGGCTCGCGAAACTGAGGGATTAAAGTCGAGAATGGAAAATCGAACCAACGTGATCCCCAGAACATTTGATCGCGTAAGTTCCATACTTGAATTACTTGGTTACGTCCAAGGTGAGAAGCTCACCGTGAAGGGGGAGTCTCTTACTCGCATATACGCTGAAAGTGACTTACTTCTTGCTGAGATGATCTTCCGCGATGTTTTCGGTCAAGTCACAGCTTCGGATTTAGTCGCTCTTCTTTCGGGCTTGATTTACGAAGGCAGAGGAGAGCGAAGCAAGATTCCTAGAATTCCTCGAAGCCTTGAAGAATCGGTTAAGCGCTCGATTTCAATCTGGTCCGAACTTGTTTCTCACGAGGAAGATGAGGGACTCAATCCTCAGCGAGAGCCGAATTTCGACCTAGCGTGGAGTACATACCGATGGGCCAATGGCAATTCACTTCATTCAATTCTTCGCGAGACAGATATTCCGGTTGGGGATTTTGTCCGCAACATGAGACAGATAATCGACCTACTGGGCCAACTAATCAATGCACGATCTGAGCTCGCGATGCTTGCTCGGGAAGCTATCAAGAGAATTGATAGAGGAGTAGTCGCTTACTCTGCGGTGGTTGCATGACTTTAATGCTGATCGATTCAGCGTCACTCTGGTATCGCGCCTATTACGGAATGCCTGACACGCTTCTCTCTCCAAAAGGCGAACCAGTCAATGCAATAAAGGGTTTTATAGATATGACAGCCCGACTGATAAACACGTATCACCCAGAGAGACTCGCGCTCTGTCTAGATGGTGACTGGCGACCCTCGTGGCGGATTGAACTCTATCCGGATTACAAAGCAAATCGACTGGACGAGAGCGGGGAAGAAGAGGAAGAGCCGGACCTTTTGACTCCGCAGATTCCAGCGCTTCTAGAATTCTTCGAAGCGCTGGGCATAGAAATTATTGGGGCGGATGATTACGAAGCGGACGATGTAATCGCGACTTTATCCAAGCGTGAAAAAGGACCAATCCGTGTTGTCACGGGCGATCGGGATCTCTTTCAATTGGTCGATGACAAGAAAGACGTGAAAGTTGTCTACTTAGCAAAGGGAATTAGTTCTCATGATCTTGTAGACACAAAGTGGATAGCTCAGAAATATTCGATCCCGGGGGATAGGTATGCGCTCTTCGCAATGATTAGGGGAGATGCTTCAGATGGGTTACCTGGCATTAAGGGTATTGGGGAAAAAGGCGCGTCTGAAATAGCATCTAATTTTTCAACAATTAATGAAGTTGTAGACGCAGCTCTTAGTGATGACTCAAAACTTCGTGATATTCATCGAAAACGAGTAATTGCTGATCTGAAATACGCCCAGGTTGTTGAGAAGTTGGTCTCGTGCGCTCATGAAGTCTCATTGCCAGGTGTTGATTTCAAGATTCCGAAGAGACCGAACAATGAGTCGGGCCTCCTAAGACTTGCAAATGATTATGGTTTAACCACAAATCTCAGTCGTATTAAGTCGGCCTTGCAATGGGATTAGTTCTTCAAGCAGTTCTGGCAGGGGTACTACTTTGGAGTGGTTTTGCTCCTATTGAGTTTCCCTTTGGCCCATTTCTCGGACTTTTTCTCCTCATGCGAGGACTGATAAACAACCCATTGAAAGTTCGGCTCTATTTTTCGCTTTTCTCAGGGTTTTCCTTTTTCCTTCCTCTGCTCCATTGGTCAAGTTCATACGTAGGTTGGATTCCCTGGGTTAGTTTGGCTACTTTGCAATCTCTCATATTCGCGGTAATCGCTATCTACCCATTACGTAAAAGTGTTGATTCGATCTTCCTCTTTGCCGCATGCTTTACCCTGATCGAAATTGTTAGGATGAAATGGCCTTTTGGTGGGTTTGGATGGGGGCGAGTAGGTCATACTCAAGTTGAATTGTTATCCGGCCTCTACCCAATAATCGGAGTTGCGGGAATCACATTTCTTGTTGCTTTTTTAGCGGGCACTCTCGGTCTTTCTATGACGAAATCATTTATTTTCATACCGTTTCCAATTCTCCTTGCAGTACTGATGCCCATTCCAGCAGCTAGCGGAGTAGTAAATGTCTCTGCGGTGCAAGGGGGAGTAGAGGCTCTGGGATTTGAATATAACCAGCGTGCGCTGTCAGTCTTGAAGCGACATGCCGATTTATCACTTGCTGTTCCCTCCAAGACTAATCTCGTTATTTGGCCAGAGAATGCATCAGATATTGACCCCTTCGAGAACATGCAAGCTAGGACCATAATTGCCGAATACATTAAGAGAGTAAATGCGCCGGTATTAGTTGGTGCTGTGTTGCAAAGTGATTTGGGTCCAAAAAACGCTTCAATTCTGTATCAATCAGATGGAGCGATAGGTAGCGTCTACATCAAGCAAGATTTAGCGCCTTTTGGGGAGTACATGCCCATAAGAAGAGTAGCTGAATTCGTTTCTGCTGAAGCGACAAGAGTCAAGGACTTTCAGCCTGGGAGCGAGTGGATTAGTCATGAGATCGAAGGGAAATCATTCCAATCAATTATTTGCTTTGAAGTTTTAGATGATGATTTTCTACGACACGGACTAAATGAACAGGAATTTGTCGTGGCTCAAACCAATAACGCGACTTTCGGAAAATCGCCACAAGCGGCTCAACAACTTCAGATTGTTCGTGCTCGAGCGGCCGAATTTCAACGAGATTTTGCGGTAGTTAGTACAACTGGCTACACAGCACACGTAAATGCACGCGGTGAAATTCTTGCCGAATTGGAACAATTTGAACCTGGGGTTCTAGAGATGGAGATAGAAACGCGGGAAGAGAATTCACTTGCTACTCGTTTGGGGAGCAGTTTTTGGATCGGTCTTTTTCTCTTGATTCTGGCAATCAACATGCGTTCGGTGTATCGCCGATAATTGACATTATGTTAACTAATTAATAGCCAGGGCGCTGATTGGTTCGCATGAGCAGACCAAATTCCGGTCTCCATACGCCCCATCGATTCGCCCTACCGTCGGCCAATATTTCCCTCGACGGGCCATTCCATGCTCAATACCGGCAGGAAATACCGCTTTAGCTCGCTCGTAAGGTCGATTCCATTCACCCACCAAAGTTTCAATGGTGTGTGGGGCATTTCGAAGCGCTGACTCCTCTAGCGCAATCTTGCCATCGGCGACCTCGTCAATTTCTCCCTTGATGAGGCGCATCGCCTCAATAAAGCGATCTATTTCGGCAATATCTTCGCTCTCGGTGGGCTCAATCATCAAAGTTCCCGCAACTGGAAAACTCATTGTTGGAGCATGGAAACCAAAATCCATAAGTCGTTTAGCGATGTCATCAACGGTGACTCCGGTTGCTTTAGTTATCTCCCGAATATCGATGATGCATTCATGAGCTATGAAACCGTTCTGCCCTTTGTAAAGTGTTGGGAAACAGTTTTCGAGTTTCTTGGAAATGTAGTTTGCAGAGAGGATTGCAACTTCTGTCGCTCTCTTTAGCCCTGAGGCTCCCATCATTCTGATGTATGCCCATGAAATTGGAAGTATTAAGGCAGATCCAAATGGTGCGGCTGAAACTGGGCCAGGTCCAGTAAGTGGTCCGGCTGTTACATCTAAAGGATGATTCGGCAGATGCGCCGCTAAGTGCTTTCGCGCGATAACAGGTCCAACACCCGGACCTCCTCCACCATGCGGGATGCAGAATGTCTTATGAAGATTGAGATGCGAAACATCGGCGCCAAATTTCCCTGGCTTTGCTAGCCCGACAAGTGCATTTAGATTTGCACCATCAACATAAACCTGTCCCCCGGCATCATGAATTAAAGCGCAAATATTACTAATCTCTGACTCGAATACGCCATGCGTAGATGGATATGTAACCATCAGAGCTGCTATTCGATTGCCATACTCGGATATCTTCGACTTTATATCCTCAACCGAGACATTTCCTTCCTCGTCGCAAGCAATCACGACCACTTTCATTCCCGCCATGACGGCGCTTGCTGCGTTGGTCCCGTGCGCACTCGATGGAATTAGACATATGTCACGGCCGAACTCTGCTTTGGCATCCAGGTAATTTCGAATCGCAAGCAAGCCAGCAAATTCGCCCTGTGAGCCGGCATTTGGTTGAAGGGAGACGGCGTCATAGCCCGTAATTTCAATCAACCAATCCGAGAGTTCCTTAATCAATTGACGTGTTCCGCCTGACTGAGAGCTCGGAGCGAATGGGTGGAGATTGGAAAACTCGGGCCAGGTTATTGATTCCATCTCTGTTGTGGAATTGAGTTTCATTGTGCATGAACCCAATGGAATCATCGTTCGGTCTAGGGCTAAATCGCGGTCCGACAAGGTTCGGATATAGCGCAACATCGCAGTCTCAGAATGATAAGAATTGAAAATTGGGTGAGTTAAATATGCCGTCTTGCGTAGATCATTGAGGCCACCAAAAGGCTCTCCTCTTTCTTGGGTCAATCCCCATACTTTAATTAGCTGTTCGACTGTTGCAGCCTCTGTTGTTTCATCAAAGGCGACAGAAATCCCATCTGTCAGCAAACGAACATTAATGCCAACCCGTTCAGCGCTATCGAATAGCTCCTTTGGATTTTCAACCAAAAAAGCTACGGTGTCAAAGAAATTCTCACTCTTTAACTTGAAACCAGAGCGCTTGATATAGCCAGCGAAATTCCGGGCGCGATTATGCACCTGAAGAGCGATATCACGTAAACCTTCAGGGCCATGCCATGCTGCATAGAGAGCTGCGATATTTGCAAGCAAAACTTGGGCGGTGCATATATTGCTTGTTGCCTTATCACGCCGAATATGTTGTTCGCGAGTTTGAAGTGCAAGGCGAAGAGCGGGATTACCAGCAGCATCGATGCTCTGTCCCACTAGCCGTCCGGGTATTGAACGTTCAAGACCTTGACGTACCGACAAAAATCCTGCATGAGGGCCACCGAAGCCCATAGGAACGCCAAATCTTTGCGCCGAACCAACCGCGATATCCGCGCCCCACTCCCCTGGTGACTTAATAAGAGTAAGCGCCAATAGATCGGTAGCCATTATCACGAGCGCGTTCTTCTCTTTTGCTACTTTTATCAAATTAACAAGTTCCGGCAGCGCTCCGAAAGTATCCGGATACTGAATCAATACAGCGAATACTTCATTCTCATTGAAATCTTTTTCAAATGATTCAACACGAAATTCTCTTGTCTCAATCCCTAGTGGTTTTGCTCGGGTTTGAATTACGGCCTGAGTTTGAGGATGAACCGCAGAATCAAACAAGAAAATTGCGTCATCGGGAAGCCTGGATACACGTCTAGCTAGCGTCATGGCTTCAGCCGCAGCCGTTGCTTC
>Ga0129337_1259820_pt1 | contig 9203 bp, 2 predicted proteins | sample CPB6_02_RNA1_FD_109913 | JGI IMG/M metagenome (GOLD analysis project Ga0129337, IMG submission 109913) | Freshwater to marine salinity gradient microbial communities from Chesapeake Bay, USA - CPBay_Sum_0.6_0.2_RNA1 (Metagenome... | ecosystem: Environmental > Aquatic > Marine > Coastal | place... | reverse complement strand
GTTTGTATAAAAAAAATTCATAAAAGTCATATCATATTATGTTGAAAAAAAAATTTTTATTTATAAAAAGTGTATTTTGGTTGTTTGTAGGTTCTGCGAAAATATAAATTAAACACATTAACATTAGTAGTAAAAAAAAGTTACCATTAAGAATACGACTTGGTTTATCTAAGTTAGGTTTATGGTATAAGAAAGTTGAGAAGTGTAGTATAAAGATAAAAAAAATCAAACCAACACCCAAATCTATAACCCATAAAAATCCGATAAAAATATCCGCATCCTCTAACAGTAAATAAAAACCAGTCGTGATTAAATAAATACCGGCGAGGTACCACAAAGTAATCAAATTAAACGTGTTTATATAAAAAATTAGAGTTATAAAAGGTAGTAAATTTAGTAATAGGATTAAATTATTTAACATTAAACTATAAAATTATCACTATTGAACTCTTATTAAAACGTACGAGTACGCTGATGTTTCACTTAATTCATGATTAAGTAAATTTTTTCTTTCGTCTAGTACAGATTTCATACTTTCGTGACGACTAATATATCAGCACTTGTGTTGAATAAATAACATTTTTGAAGTTTCGTATAAATAGAAGTTTAAACGTGTGTTAAAACGCGATATACCAAAAGAGTTTCGAGTAGCAGCACGTCCTTGACGTAGACTATCAAAAATCATTACAAAAAATGCAACCATTCCAGCAACACTTAATAAATGACCAGCAGAAGCTACCGCATGTCACCCACCTAATGCTGCTGGGTAATCCAAAACACGGCGAGGCATACCAGAGTAACCTAACCAGAACATAGGAATTACCGTCATAAGTTGACCTAATAAGTAATACACTAAGTGAATATAAGCATAGGTACGACTGAATTTAACACCAAAAATTGCTGGGAAATAAAAATATAAACCACCAAATGCTCCAAACATAGCAGCCCCAGCTAACATAACGTGGAAGTGACCAACTACGTAGAACGTATCGTGGAATAGCACATCCATACCTGTATGAGCCACAGCCATACCACTAATCCCACCTGAAACAAAAAAAAATACAAATAAAAATGCGTAAAGAAGTGGTAATTCGACTTGAATAGAACTGTTAACTAACGTTACACATCAGTGCATTAATTTTGTTGCAGCAGGTACAGAGATCATAACGGTTAGCGTACTGAAAAGCATTCGAGTTGTATGTGCAAGTCCAACCATATACATGTGATGACCTCACACAAAAAAACCTAAAAACGCGATCGTGTACATTGAGTATAGTAAACTAGCACGAGCAGAAACACGTTTACGTAAATAAAAAGAAAGTATAGTATTAACAAATCCAAAAGCCGGAATCATGATAATATAAACCTCGGGGTGGCCAAAAAATCAAAACATGTGTTGGAATAAAACAGTATCACCACCACCAGAATAATCAAAAAATGATGTTTGTCAGTGACGGTCTGATAAAAGCATAAGAATACCAATAGCGAGCATGGGGTTAGCAGCTATCATCATTCAAGATGCTACTATAATACCCTCAGTATAGAAAGATCGAGCATCTCTTCTTTTTTTGTTATTTAAAGTCGATAAATACCTATATGTAACTAAAAAGTTTGCTGAACTTACGATAGAAGAATTTATAACAATAAAAACACCCATCAAACCAATATCAACTTTACCGATAGCTGTAAAACGAGTTCGAGCCGAAAATGGAGTAATCATAGCTCAACCAGGTAAAACATCTTTAGCGTTACGTTCCACCGATCAAAACACTCCATCTTCGTTTACGTAACGATGATATAGGGGTTTTTGATGACGTGCTGCTAAAAGTTTACATCGTCAAGCTTCACGAGAGAATTTTAATTGTCGTCAGTTAGAGTAGACTCGTTGCTGCATAGAACTAGTTAAGAAGATTTTATAAAATTTTTGATTCAAAGTGTTATTTAAAGTTCAGTGTGTATTTATAAAATCAGTTTGAGCATTATAGTTTAGGAATAAGTTGTAAAAGCTATTTGTACTACTAGCGTGTCTTAACTCAGGTTCAATAAAAGCTGGGACTGTAGTACTATTAGTAAACAGAGCCAAATAGTTGTTTAAATTCGTGGTAAATAATTCGATGAAATGAGCTGAGTACAAGTAAGAAGCTTTTCTAATACCTCCGGTTACTTGAGTTTGGGACAACATCAAATGTGGAAAATTGTTAATAGTTTCTTTACTTAAATAATTTCCGAGTTTATAGTCGTATTTAAAAATTGGGTTATTAAAACGAAGTGCTTTACCATCCTCAACAGATTCACCTATTGTATTATTAAAAGTTGTTAAATCATTTAGGACGTTTTTATGTTCAGTTTTAGTAGTTAAACTTATGTTATCATTACTTCAAATATTATTAATAAATTTGGATTTAACGTCTAATAAATATCGACAAGCGATATATAATTTATTGTTAAAGATAAAATCATTTAAAATAATCTGAAAATAAAAATTAACAACTAATTGATTATTGTTTAATAGTTGTAATGCTAAAATTTTAGTATTAGAGTATAGGTGCGTTATTGCATAATGTGTATTGAATAAGAATGTGTGGAAAAAATCTACAATCAACCCAAAGGTGTTGTCGAGTGATATTTCTAAAATATTTCTAACATCAGGTGTCATTAATCAGCTTATTAATAGATTTTTTACATATAACACTAAAGAGCTTGCGAAGTTTTGTATAAAATTATAGTTCATTATAATAAAATAATTAAAATTGGTAAATACTAAATCAGTACTATTTACTGTATTAAAATTTTGTAGTTTAGTGAAAAATGTTAGTTTTAGACTATTGTTATTAAAAAGCGGTAAGTTATTATCTATTACACTTAAATCATTTAATTTGTATTTTAAATTTAACGAGTTAAAAATATTAGAACGGTAGTCATAATTATTGACGATATCATTAAAGTATTTTTCTTTTAATAAAGCTTGTAATTCACGCATATTAAAACAATTCATTCGTTGATAACGACGATCTAAGCAGACTAACTGAGCTAACATAATTAAACCTGCTGGTAAAAATCAAAAAGCAGCGCTATTTAAACGAGGGAACGCTACGTCGTGAACTCCTAACTGTGTTGGTAGTAAAAAGTTACTGTAAGCACCTAATAATAAAGGCATAATCATAAAAAAAACCATAATAACAGCGTGTGCAGTTACGATAGATAAATACTGTAAGCTATCACCAGCTAAGATTCCTACTCCAGGGTAAGCCATTTCTAATCTAATAATAGTAGCTAAAGCCATTCCACAAGTTCCAGAAAATAGAACAAAAAAAAAATAATTTATTGCTATTCGTTTGTGGTTGGTAGTATAAATTCAGTTATTAGCAAAGTACATAACACGTGATTTGATTCAAAATAATTTTTTATACAATTCTGAACTTTCCTTCATTTTTCATGTAAACGATTTATAATAGATAGAGTTTGACATTCTAACTGGTCTTTTTTTAGAATCTTTAAAAAAATCTACTTTAGGAGCAGACGCTCAGCTTGGGGTTGAAAAGAAATTAACAGATACATTTGTCATGGCAGATTCAACTTCACGCATATAATGTGTTTTAGTTTTAATAGCTTTTGTTAAGAGATACTCAGCGCGGCTACCACTATACGCATTTACTATTTTGTAGAAGATTAACATTAATGGTGTTTCAGTAATAATTAGTTCTGCTAGGGATTTTTTGGCAGAATTTGCCGTTTTGAAATAACTTGTTTCGAAACCCAGTCTACACTTTCGCAAGGTTATAAAAGTAATTAAAACTTTCAATTAATTCTATTTGAGTAATTTTTTCTGAGAATACGATCAGTAAATTTGAGAAAATTATTATCATTTTCATTTAAATTTAATGTTCTTGTCAGTAAAAATTGCATAAGTAATATAACTAAACCTATACCAAATTCAACAGCTGAGAATACTAAAACGAAAAATGATAACGAGAGGATGTTTAAATTATCATATACAAGACCGGTTAAGACAGTCAACAAATATACAGTAATTCAAATTAATTCTGCTGTTAATAATAAGTGTAACGACGTGTTTACATGAATAAGCAATGTGCTCAATAATATTAAAAAAAGTAACACTATGGTATTAAAGTCTCCTATGAACAAAATTATTAATGTATTCAGTAGTTTGCTTATTATTTTCGTTCGTTAGCAATAAACGAATCCTCTGTATAAGAGCGATTAATAGATTGCATTTCAAAAATAATTAAATAAACGATAAAAAATCCTAGTAAAGCACGACCAGCTGCCTCTAGTATAAAAAAAATAATAGATACAGCATAACCGCAGATTTGGATATAGGTGGAAATAGAATCATAATCTAATAACTGGTTATATGGTTTAAGAGCTAAGTGAGTTTGCATGATACTCATTTCCGTTAATGCGTGATCTACTCAGAAATATAAAAATCCGTCGTCAAATCGTTCATCTTGGAATTCACAAGCGAAGATATAATTAGAATCTAGTAAATCTTCGACAGTATCGTAAATATTGATACGAACCATTAAAGCTGTAAATCTAAGTGATAAAACAAAACTGTTAGCAGCATCTTTTCCGAATTGCATAAAAATACCAGTTGTCTGATTGTTAGACATTGAAGCTTCTAGAAATGCAAAATAGTGGATAGAGTTTTTAAAAAAGAAAAATACGAAAATAGTTAAAAAAATGTAGAAGAAAGATAACATTATTGATTCCATTGATTCTTCGTATAAATCTTTAATAGTGAAAATATTAAAGATACTTAAAAACGTAAATAATGAGACCGTGAGTAGTACAGCTTCAAATTGTAGTCGATTTTCTTTTGATACGGAATTAAAGTATAAAGATAATCGAGTAGAATACGATTCTAATACATTACTTCATTTAACTAATCGTCACACGTTAGCAAGAATCATATAAGCTCACACTGCTAAAGCAAATAATGTGATAGTGTATATTACATAAGAGAATTTAGTAATTAATGAATCAGTAAAAATAGAATTAAAAACTGCTAATAAAGATTTGTAAACATTATTACCGAAATAAGTTGTTACAAATTCAGCAACGGCGATTGTTAATTCTGGTGAATTGTGTAAAATAGCTAAACACAAATCTTGAGAATTTGCATAGAAAATAAATGGTGTGTTGTAATTTAGTACTTGAATCATTTCAAACATGTCTCAGATAACAGCTGTGTAGAATTTTTGCATTTCTAGCATCTCAGATGATTCAGAAATAAGCATAAAATCTAAAAAAGACATTTTAGTAATTGATTCAATGAAAATGTATGTTTTTACGGCAAAAGGTGACGTTAAAACAGTGAAAAAGTTATAATCAAAGGAAGTTAATCCAAAAGACACATCTCATGACAAGACATCTTCCGAAAAAAACTCTGGAGACGTGATATAGGGCTCTAATCAAACGTACTCCTTATGTAGTAACATTAAGATATTAATATTTTATACTTTTATGATAATTTATAAGTTCTAGGTTTTTTATAATTTAAAAAAATATTCATAAGTTAAAACCCATAACTCCTGTAAACGAATTTACTAAAGTAAAGCTATGTGCAACCTTATTGTTAAACTTAGAGTGACTAGTCTGACCGATACGCATCATAAGTGTACGAGTTCGTGCATTACCAGCAACACTAATTTTACCTTTTAATTTAACTTTAAAACCCCTTAAACCGAATTTTTCAAAATTAGGTTCGAATAAATCTTTGATAACAAATTTCAAATAACGAAATAATGTTCTGTATTTTCAAAAACTCATTCGATACAACATTGTTCGTATTCAGTTAATCAAAAAGGTTGGATCTTTATATTTTAACGCTAGAAGAATTATTCTTAAAGATTCTTCGATAAAAATTTTCGGACCTAGTATTTTTTGAAAACCAAATACTCTATTTTCTCATAAAAAACATTGCGCTTGGTCTTCAAAAGTTAGACTATTTTCAACGTGTGGGTTTAATTTTAAATACACTCTACGACCTGTACAGTTCGACATGAATCGTACTAACATGTGGTTATATCAAGCACCTGTAGGTGATACAAATTTACGCATAGCGAAACATTTTAGAATTCGTCGTTGGATCAAAAAACTAAATGATTCAGTTGGAATTAGATTAGATTTTTGATACAAATCAAATCTAGATCCGAAATAAGCTAACGTCGCTGTGTGTAGAATAGGTTTAGCTAAATCTAGCGAAATGTTGTAGTGTGATTTGTTATAAAAATCAGCCGATCTTATTAATAAATATTTAAATAAAAATGTATTTGATAATATTTTATTTAAAAAAAATATGTTTGATAAAAGATAGTATGAGAGGTCAAAATTTTTATAATCAGATTGTGAACTCAAATTATGTTCGTGTTTAAAATATTGATTAGGTAAAGCAACAGTACGATAGGATTTTCTGTACTCAATTCGTGTGGTTAAAGAATCGAGAATGTGGTTACGAGACGCGTGGTCAACTAATCAAGCAACATAATTTGCGGACGAAACATCCTCCTCATCATCAAATCCTGTAAACTTTGTACATAAAGCCATTGATTTGATTTCATCGACATAATCGTCGTAGTCGGAAATTAGATCCGAGGTACACTCATCAATTATTTGCTCTTTAACTATTTTGTTAGTTTTTTGATAAATTGAGAAGTTATTTTTAAAAAATTCAACGCTACTAGCCCATTTAAATGGTGTTGAACTACTAAAATACCTTTTAATAATTTTTTTTTTTTTTTCTAGTTTACTCGGTTTATTTAATTGTTTACGTATAGATTGTGTTTCTTTTTTAACAATTTTATTATAAAATTTTGGGTTTCGTTTTTTATTTTTTTTTTTGTTAAATAGTAGGTATTTTTTTTTTTCTGCTACGGTTTTTAATTTTCTAGTTCTTTTCGCTTTTCGTTTATTTAATCAAGCTCTACATATTGGTTTTAGGACAAATAATACATATTGCGGGTTATACCTAGAAACTTTAAATCTTTTTTGTAATCTGTGTTGTATCACATTGACAATTTTTAATGCGTCATCGGACACATCATCATCAACTTTTAAGACGTCTGACAGAACATTAGTACTGTACCGAGAATCTGTTTGTTGAATAAAATCAGTAACATCGGTTTGTATAAAACCTAATAGTTTTGTAAATATTTTTTTTTTCTTCTTGTTTCTCTTATTGTTTTTTTTACTATTTAGTTTTAGGTTTTTAAAATACTTACTTACGTGTGTAAATAGATTCGACATATCATTAATGTCGAATTTAGATTCAACGTTAAGTGTATTTTCCTCGTTTATAACAGCATCATCAACATTATCATCTTTCGATTGGTAGCGTGAGGCGGTGAGTAAATTTATAAGTTTATCTTCTATAGGAGTTTTAGATGTTGTTGGGTGAATATTAAATGGTCTTACATATAATGAGTTTTCAAATAAATTTTCACTTCAGTTAAGTACAAACATTGTTTGTAATACATTATTAGCGGCGTGTATGTTAGAACTACAAGTTGTACTTTCTGGATAGTGGTAGAAAGAGTCACTATTAGCGTGTCCACCATTTGCATATGCTGTAAAAAGTTGTTTAGTTAAATAAGTGTATAGACGTGTTTTAAGAGTAAAAACGGTTGGGCAGAACATAGGCGCACCGGTTCGACTCAATCCTATTTGATTTTCTGTAACTAGATTAATTCTTGTTTGCATTTCAGCCCCACCTAAGTTATAAAGAGTTGGGGTTTTAGTCGTTACTAACAATACTTTTTCTGTACCAAACGTTGTGTTTATGGTATATTTTTTTGTTTTAAAATATTCATAAAATGTTGCTGATTGTTTTATTAAGTTTTTTTTGTCACTTAAATCTTTTTTTCTAAAGTATGAGTATTGTAGTGATTTTTTAAGGAGTTTTTTTTTCAAAAACGTATTATCAGTAAATGCGGTAAAATAAGATGAGGATAGATTTTCATTTAAAATGGTAGTTTTTAGAAGTGTGCTAAACATATGAGATCTGTATGGGAAGGTTTTTAATAGGTTTAATTTAGTAAAATCTAGTACGGTGTTGTTTTTAATAAAGGCGGCTAATTCAATATAATTAACAGTACCGACTTTATTAAAATCTGATTGAAAGTGTGTAGATGATATATTTTCGAAAAACGTATCAAAACGCACAATTTGTGGGTTATAAAAATGACGCATATTAAACCCCTCCTCTCAAGCATAGCCAAGATTCGCTGGTCTAATACCTGCTAGTTTCACTGAATGTTTATTGACGATTGTCTCTGTAAAGTAATCATCAAGTGAGGAGTCGTCCTCAATCATAAAATCTTTATTTAGTAAAAAATTAAAAGATGTTGGATTTAATAATAGTTTTAAAACTTTAGTAAAAGTGTTTATTTTCGTACCGTTTTTATTCATCTTTAACAACAAACGACGCAGTTCTGGGTTTTTGAAAAACGACTTCAATAAAAAGGTTTTTTTGATAGTTTTAAAGGCGTTTGATGTAATTTTTCTATCTTGATTTGTTACTTTTTTATTTCGTTTTAATAAACTTTTATTTAAAATCAGTCGCTCACGATTTAAGTATTTGTTAAAAAACTTTAAAGCTTTGATGTTTAATGTTTTGTTTGGGTTGATTAGTGTTTTGATTATATTCTTTTTTAAGTTGTATTTTTGAAATCGTTTTAGCATACTTACTAGAGGATTGATCTCGGAACCTTTAGTCGAACGTAATCGTTCTTTTTTGTAAGTTTTAAATTGTTTTTGCTTTAATTTTTTAACAATATTTTTTTTAAAAACTAGTTTGTAGATTAATTTTTTCGATAATTTTGATTTTAAATGTAGTGACATTCGTTTATAAAGTTTTCTTATTAGTTTTTGTCTTTTTAGTGTATATTTAGCTTTTCGAGATTTACCTAATTTAGGTCGACGGATTTTTACAAGTGCTGCACTGAGATTTTTTGTTGTAAATAGTGTCGATTTACTAGCCAAATTTTTTTTATGTTTTTTACTTTTTTTTAATTCTGATCGAGTTAGTTTTTTAATTTTTACCCATCCACCGACTAATAATTGTGTTTTTTTTAATTTAAAAACACCTTTAGCGTTTCTATATGTTAAATGTTTTAATTCTGAAAAATCATTTGAACCGGAAATATTATAACTTTCTGTACTAGTCATTATGTGTTGATTTG
>Ga0129337_1183778_pt1 | contig 9205 bp, 19 predicted proteins | sample CPB6_02_RNA1_FD_109913 | JGI IMG/M metagenome (GOLD analysis project Ga0129337, IMG submission 109913) | Freshwater to marine salinity gradient microbial communities from Chesapeake Bay, USA - CPBay_Sum_0.6_0.2_RNA1 (Metagenome... | ecosystem: Environmental > Aquatic > Marine > Coastal | place... | reverse complement strand
GCTCGCCCGGGCGTGGTCATTGGCAAGAAGGGCGAAGACATTGAGAGCCTCAAGGCGGAGTTGACCCGTCGCCTGGGTGTTCCTGTGGCAGTGAACATCGAAGAGGTGCGCAAGCCCGAAATTGACGCGCAGCTGATTGCCGACTCCATCACTCAGCAGCTTGAAAAGCGCATCATGTTTCGCCGCGCCATGAAGCGCGCCATGCAAAACGCGATGCGTTTGGGCGCTCAAGGCATCAAGCTCATGTCCTCGGGTCGTCTCAACGGCATTGAGATTGCCCGCTGCGAGTGGTACCGCGAAGGTCGCGTGCCGCTGCATACCCTGCGTGCAGACATTGACTATGGGTTTTCTGAAGCCAAGACCACCTATGGTGTGATTGGCGTGAAGTGCTGGGTCTATCGTGGTGACACGCTCGGCCGGGCTGAGGCCCCCGGGGCTGCAAAACCAGAAGAAGCAGCCGAAGACCGTCGCGCCCGCCGCCCTGCTCGTGCCGGCGCAGGAGCAGGTGCTGGGCGTACGCGCTCTGCGGCCACCCCGCGCCCCGAAGCGGCAGCTACCCCCGAGGCTTCACCGGTCAAGACGCCTGTTGTCAAGCGTGTGCGCAAGGCTGTGGCTCCCCCGGCCGGTGAGCCCAAAGGAGAATAAACATGTTGCAACCCTCACGTCGCAAGTTCCGCAAGGAACAAAAGGGCCGCAATACGGGCGTGGCCACCCGCGGAGCGAGTGTTTCGTTTGGCGAATACGGTTTGAAGGCCACCGAGCGAGGCCGCCTGACTGCGCGCCAAATTGAGGCTGCCCGTCGCGCCATTTCGCGCCATATCAAGCGCGGTGGCCGTATCTTCATCCGCATCTTCCCGGACAAGCCCATCTCCCAAAAGCCTGCCGAAGTTCGCATGGGTAACGGCAAAGGCAACCCCGAGTATTTCGTCGCTGAGATTCAGCCCGGCAAGGTCCTGTATGAGATCAACGGTGTGCCAGAGACTCTGGCGCGCGAGGCTTTCACGCTGGCTGCTGCCAAGTTGCCCTTGCGCTGCACCTTCGTTTCACGCCAAGTCGGCGCCTGATAGGAACCCGCCATGAGCAAAGCATCTGAGTTGCGCGCCAAGGATGTGGCCGCACTGGAAAAAGAAGTCTCCGACCTGCTGCGCGCCCACTTCGGTTTGCGCATGCAAAAGGCCACTCAACAATTGAGCAATCATGCGCAGCTGGGCATCACGCGGCGCAGCATTGCGCGCGCCAAGACCGTCCTGGCCGAGAAGAAGAGGGCTGCCAAATGAGCCAAACCAACACCGCCAAGAACACCCGTACGCTGCAAGGCCGCGTGGTCAGTGACAAGCGCTCCAAGACGGTCACCGTTTTGGTGGAGCGCCGCACCGCGCATGAGCTGTACGGCAAGATTGTGGCGCGCTCGCGCAAGTATCACGCCCACGACGAAAGCGGCCAAATCAAGATGGGCGACCTGGTGGAAATCTCTGAGGGTCGCCCCATCTCCAAGACCAAGTCCTGGACCGTTACCCGTCTGGTTGAAAAGGCCCGTTTGGTCTAACCCTCTCGCGCAACAGGAGTTCGCACATGATCAAAGTCGGTGATCGCCTGCCTGCTGGCAGCCTATATGAGTTCATCGAGGTCGAAGGCAACGGATGCTCGGTGGGCCCCAATGCTTTTGATGTGCATAAGGCCTGCGCAGGCAAGAAGATAGCGTTGTTTGCCCTGCCAGGTGCCTACACGCCCACCTGCTCAGCCAAGCATGTGCCGGGATTTGTGGAAAAGGCTGCCGACTTCAAGGCTGCCGGCATTGACGAAATCTGGTGCGTATCGGTCAACGATGCCTTTGTCATGGGGGCATGGGGCCGTGATCAGAAGACCGCTGGCAAAGTCCGGATGATGGGCGATGGCTCGGGCGAGTTCGCTCGTGCCACGGGCTTGACGCTGGATTTGACCGCTCGGGGTATGGGTCTGAGGTCTAACCGTTACTCCATGCTGGTGGTCGACGGCGTCGTGCGCAACCTGAACGTTGAAGCTCCTGGCAAGTTTGAGGTCAGCGACGCAGACACGCTGCTGACTCAGGCCCGTTCGCTGTAAGGCCTTGACGGGGAGTCAGGCACTCTCGTGCTTGACGGCCCCAAAGAATTGATAGATAATTGAAAGCTTTCCCGACGATTTCGGGGCCCTGGTCTGGGGCTTCGGGTCGGAGGATCCGCCCAACCGAAAACCCTGTTGAGGGGTTGACGACGGGCCCAAGACTGAATCGCCAGGTCCTTCGGGATCCGTTGTAGGGCGGCTCAAGTTGGGGATACAACATGATTCAAATGCAATCGCGACTGGAAGTCGCAGACAACACGGGCGCGAAGTCCGTCATGTGCATCAAGGTGCTGGGCGGCTCTAAGCGTCGTTATGCCGGCATTGGCGATGTCATCAAGGTCAGTATCAAAGAGGCTGCTCCGCGTGGACGCGTCAAGAAGGGCGAGGTCTACAGCGCTGTTGTGGTGCGCACTGCCAAGGGCGTTCGCCGCCAAGACGGCTCTTTGGTCAAGTTCGACGGTAACGCAGCTGTGCTGCTCAATGCCAAGCTCGAGCCGATCGGCACCCGTATCTTCGGCCCGGTCACGCGAGAGCTGCGTACCGAGCGCTTCATGAAGATCGTATCGCTGGCGCCTGAGGTCCTCTGACCCCAAGCCTGAGAGGAATTCACAGCATGAACAAACTGCGCAAAGGCGATCAAGTCATCGTGTTGACGGGTCGCGATAAAGGCAAGCGGGGCACCGTACTGAGCCGCGTCGACGAGCACCACCTGTTGGTCGAAGGCGTCAACGTGGCCAAGAAAAAGGTCAAGCCCAATCCGATGAAGGGCACCACTGGCGGCATCGTGGACAAGACCATGCCCGTCGACCAATCCAATGTGGCCATTTTCAATCCGACCACTGGCAAGGCCGACCGTGTAGGTATCAAGTTCCTGGCGGACAAGACCAAAGTGCGGGTCTTCAAGTCCAGCGGCGAGGAAATCAAGGCCTAAACATTACCCAGCGTTCGGGAAGTATCACCATGGCTCAAACTCAGAACTCGCGCCTGCAAAAGCAGTACCGCGAGACCATTGTTCCGGCCTTGATGGCCAAGTTCGGCTACAAGTCGGTTATGCAGGTGCCGCGCCTGACCAAGATCACCCTGAACATGGGGGTCAGCGAGGCGGTTTCCGACAAGAAGGTCATGGAACACGCCGTAGGCGACCTGACCAAGATCGCAGGCCAAAAGCCCGTCGTGACCAAGTCCAAGAAGGCCATTGCAGGCTTCAAGATTCGCGACGGCGTGCCCATTGGATGCGTGGTGACCTTGCGCGGCGTTCGCATGTACGAGTTTTTGGATCGTTTTGTCACGATTGCACTGCCCCGTGTACGCGATTTCCGAGGCATCTCGGCGCGGTCATTTGATGGGCGCGGCAACTACAACGTAGGCGTCAAAGAACAGATCATCTTCCCAGAAATCGAGTACGACAAGATCGACGCGATTCGGGGCATGAATATCAGCATCACCACGAGCGCGAAGACGGACGAAGAGTGCAAGGCTCTTTTGGCCGCATTCAAGTTCCCATTCAAGAACTGAAGGTTCGCACATGGCCAAGATTTCCCTTATTCAGCGCGAGCAAAAGCGCGAAAAACTGGTTGCCAAGTACGCCAAGAAGCACGCCGAGCTCACTGCCGTGGCCAATGATGCCAAGCGCAGTGATCAAGAGCGCTACGCGGCGCGCCTGGAGCTGCAAAAGCTGCCGCGCAATGCCAACCCCACGCGGCTGCGTAATCGGTGCGAAATTACGGGCCGCCCCCGCGGCACGTTTCGCAAATTTGGCCTGTCGCGCAGCAAGATCCGCGAGTTGGCTTTCAAGGGTGACATCCCCGGTGTCATCAAGGCCAGTTGGTAAGCGGGCAAGCAGATCAGGAGATAAGTCATGAGCATGAGTGATCCCATTGCGGACATGCTGACGCGCATTCGTAATGCGCAATCGGTGGAAAAGACCATGGTCTCGATGCCTTCTTCGAAGTTGAAGGTGGCCATCGCCCAAGTCCTGAAGGACGAGGGCTACATCGACGGATTCAGGGTCGTCTCCCAAGGCGGTAAGAATGAGCTGGAAATCGGCTTGAAGTACTACGCTGGGCGCCCTGTCATCGAGCGTATCGAGCGCGTGAGCCGCCCAGGCTTGCGCATCTACAAGGGCCGCGACGCCATTCCCCAGGTCATGAATGGACTGGGAGTGGCTATCGTGACGACGCCTAAGGGTGTCATGACCGACCGCAAGGCGCGTCAGTCTGGCGTAGGCGGTGAAGTCCTTTGCTTTGTGGCCTGACGGGAGGACCATCGCATGTCTCGAGTAGGAAAGATGCCAGTGGCCGTCCCCAAGGGAGTGGACGTGCAACTGAACGCTCAATCGATCACCGTCAAGGGCAGCAACGGCACTTTGGTGCGCGCCGCCAATCCTCTGGTTAACATCAAAAGCGACGCTGGGTTCTTGCAGGTAGAGCCCGCCAACGACAGCCCGCAAGCCAACGCCATGAGCGGCACGATGCGCGCCTTGCTGTCCAATATGGTCGAGGGTGTGGCCAAGGGTTTCGAGAAGAAACTCTCCCTGGTGGGTGTGGGTTTTCGTGCGGCAGCCCAGGGCAACAAGCTGAATTTGCAGGTGGGGTTTTCGCACCCCGTGGTCAAGGAAATGCCCGCCGGCTTGAAGGTGGAGTGCCCCACGCAAACCGAAATCATCATCAAGGGCGCCGATCGCCAGGTGGTGGGTCAGGTGGCTGCCGAGGTGCGCGCTATCCGTCCTCCTGAGCCGTACAAGGGCAAGGGCATCCGCTACGCTGACGAACGCGTGGTGCTCAAGGAAACGAAGAAGAAGTAAGGAGCCGCATCATGCTGAACAAAAAGGAACAGCGCCTGCGCCGGTCTCGGCAGACACGGCTGCGCATCGCCCAGCAGCGTGTGGCTCGCTTGACGGTGTTTCGATCCAACCAGCACATCTACGCCAATGTCGTCTCCGAAGACGGCTTGCGGGTGTTGGCCAGCGCATCTACGGTCGAGAAGGACGTGCGCTCTTCGATGAGCAATGGCGGCAACGCCTCTGCAGCTGCCGCAGTAGGCAAGCGCATCGCCGAGAAAGCCAAGGCGGCTGGAATTCATCAGGTGGCGTTCGACCGGGCGGGCTTTGCCTACCACGGTCGGATCAAGGCGCTGGCAGAAGCGGCTCGCGAAGCCGGTTTGCAGTTCTGAGCCCCACCACGCAAGAAGGGATACACATATGGCAAGGTTTCAACCCCGCGCCCAGGCCGAAGGCAACGACGACGGCCTGAAAGAAAAGATGATTGCGGTCAACCGCGTGACCAAGGTGGTCAAGGGTGGCCGTACGCTGAGCTTTGCAGCGCTGACGGTGGTGGGCGACGGCGATGGCCGCATTGGCATGGGTAAGGGCAAGGCCAAAGAAGTGCCTGTGGCCGTTCAAAAGGCCATGGAGTCGGCCCGCCGCAGCATGTTCAAGGTGGCTCTCAAGGGAGGCACTATCCACCACAACGTGATCGGCGAGCATGGCGCTGCACGTGTGCTCATGGCACCAGCCAAACCCGGTGACGGCATCATCGCCGGCGGCCCGATGCGCGCGGTGTTTGAAGTGCTGGGGGTGACCGATATCGTGGCCAAGAGCCTCGGATCCACCAACCCGTACAACATGGTTAGAGCCACGTTGGATGCTCTGAAGAAGTCCACGACCGCCTCTGAAGTGGCAGCCAAGCGCGGCAAGTCCATTGAGGACATCCTCAACTGATTGCGCTGAGGGAATCAACATGTCTGAAAAGAAGACGCTCACCGTCAAACTCGTGCGCAGCCCCATTGGCTGCAAAGCCTCTCACCGTGCCACGGTGGCGGGTTTGGGCTTGCGCAAGATGCACAGCCAGTCGGTGTTGGAAGACACGCCGGCCGTGCGTGGAATGATCAACAAGGTTTCGTACCTGGTGAAGGTGCTGTGATGCAACTCAATAACATCAAGCCCGCCGAGGGCGCCAAGCGCGAGCGCCGGCGTGTCGGTCGCGGTATCGGCTCGGGTCTGGGTAAGACAGCCGGGCGTGGCCACAAGGGTCAAAAATCTCGTGCCGGCGGTTTTCACAAGGTGGGGTTCGAAGGCGGCCAGATGCCGCTGCAGCGCCGCCTGCCTAAGCGAGGCTTTAAGTCTGCCAAGAAGCGCTTTGCTGCGGAGATCAATCTTGCAGACTTGCAGCGACTGGCTATCGATGAAGTTGACTTGTTGGCACTCAAGCAGTGCGGGCTCGTCTCTGAAATGACCAAAACCGTGAAGGTGATCAAGACGGGCGAACTCAGCCGCAAGGTCAGCCTCAAGGGAATTGGTGCCACCGCGGGTGCCAAGGCGGCGATTGAAGCCGCTGGCGGCTCGGTGGCCTGAAGTCCGCCGCCGCTCCTTCTATAGGCCCTCATCAGCACCATGGTCACCAGCGCATCTCAACTCGCCCGTAGCGGCAAGTTTGGCGATTTGCGTCGCCGGCTGGTCTTCTTGGTCTTGGCTTTGGTGGTCTATCGCATCGGTGCTCACATTCCCGTGCCGGGTATCGATCCAGCACAGCTGCAAGAGCTCTTCAAGAGCCAAAGCGGTGGCATTCTTAACCTGTTCAACATGTTCAGCGGCGGTGCACTGTCCCGATTCACCGTATTCGCTCTGGGCATCATGCCCTATATCTCCGCTTCCATCATCATGCAGCTGATGACCTATGTGGTCCCCTCGCTGGAAGCGCTGAAGAAAGAGGGTGAGGCGGGGCGCCGTAAGATCACCCAGTACACCCGCTATGGCACTCTGTTTCTGGGCACGTTTCAATCTTTGGGGATCGCCTTGGCCTTGGAGGGCTCGCCAGGCTTGGTGCTAGAGCCTGGCATGGGGTTCCGTCTAACGGCCGTGGTCAGCCTGGTGGCAGGGACCATGTTCTTGATGTGGCTGGGTGAGCAAATTACCGAGCGTGGCCTGGGCAATGGAATTTCAATTCTGATCTTTGCCGGAATTGTTGCGGGCTTGCCCAGCGCTATTGGCGGCTTGTTCGAATTGGTGCGTACTGGCTCCATGAGCGTGTTGGCCAGTTTGTTCATCATGGCCCTGGTTGTGTTGGTCACTTTTGCTGTGGTGTTCGTAGAGCGTGGACAGCGCAAGATATTGGTCAATTACGCCAAGCGTCAGGTGGGTAATAAGGTGTACGGCGGTCAGTCATCTCACCTGCCCTTGAAGTTGAATATGTCAGGCGTGATACCGCCTATCTTCGCCTCATCGATCATCTTGTTGCCAGCTACGATTGTGGGCTGGTTTGCCACCGGCCAAGACGACAGCTGGTTTACTCGGGCACTCAAGGATGCTTCAGCGGCTCTGTCTCCGGGTCAGCCGGTGTACGTGCTGCTGTACGCTGCAATGATTGTGTTTTTCTGCTTCTTCTACACGGCGCTGGTATTCAACAGCCGTGAAACTGCAGATAACTTGAAAAAAAGTGGTGCATTTATCCCCGGCATCCGTCCCGGCGATCAAACGGCGCGTCACATCGACAAGATTCTCAGCCGTTTGACCTTGATGGGGGCGGCCTACATCACCTTGGTGTGCTTGCTGCCCGAATTCCTCGTGCTCAAGTACAACGTGCCGTTTTACTTTGGCGGCACTTCCCTGTTGATCATCGTGGTAGTCACGATGGACTTCTGGGCTCAGGTTCAAAGTTATGTGATGAGTCAGCAGTACGAGAGTTTGCTTAAAAAGGCAAACTTTAAGGCCAGTTAAGGTGAGTGACCATGGCCAAAGATGATGTCATCCAAATGCAGGGAGAGATTCTCGAAAACCTACCCAATGCCACATTTCGGGTCAAACTCGAAAATGGCCACGTGGTGTTGGGCCACATCTCGGGAAAGATGCGGATGCACTACATCCGTATCCTGCCGGGAGACAAGGTCACCGTGGAACTCACCCCATATGATTTGAGTCGGGCACGTATTGTGTTCCGAGCCAAGTGAACGAAAGGTCAAGGAGAAGACCATGAAAGTCGCCGCATCAGTTAAGAAGATGTGCCGAAATTGCAAGATCATCCGTCGCAAGGGCGTGGTGCGAGTTATTTGCACCGATCCCAGGCACAAGCAGCGTCAGGGTTGACGCCCAGAGTCGAGGAACCTCAACATGGCACGTATCGCCGGCATTAATATTCCCCCGCACAAGCATTCCGAGATTGGCTTGACCTCCATCTTCGGAATCGGACGGCCCACTGCGCGCAAGATTTGCGAAGCTGTCGGGATCGCTTACTCCAAGAAGATCAAAGATCTGACCGACAGCGATCTAGAAAAGATTCGTGAGGAGATCGGTCGCCTGACTATTGAGGGCGATTTGCGTCGCGAGACGTCCATCAACATCAAGCGCCTCATGGATCTAGGTTGCTACCGCGGCATGCGTCACCGTCGCGGCTTGCCCGTTCGCGGTCAGCGCACTCGAACCAACGCCCGCACCCGCAAGGGGCCGCGTAAGGGCGCTGCTGCCCTCAAGAAGTAAGCTCAGAATTCCTTAGGAAAGTACCGACATGGCCAAGGCACCCGTCAACACCGCAGCACGACGCGTCAGCAAGAAGGTTCGCAAGAATGTCGCTGATGGCATTGCGCACGTTCACGCCTCGTTCAACAACACCATCATCACCATCACCGATCGTCAGGGCGGTTCTTTGGCCTGGGCCTCCAGTGGTGGGCAGGGCTTCAAGGGCTCTCGCAAGTCCACCCCATTTGCCGCTCAGGTTGCGGCCGAAATGGCCGGCCGGGCAGCCCAAGAGCAGGGCATCAAGAATTTGGATGTGCGCATCAAAGGTCCAGGGCCTGGGCGAGAGTCCTCAGTTCGTGCGCTGGCCTCATTGGGCATTCGCATCAACTCCATCTCCGATGTGACGCCCGTTCCCCACAACGGCTGCCGCCCTCAAAAGCGCCGTCGCATCTAAATCTCCAGGGGGCACAGCCCTCGTGTTATACTATTAAGTTCACTTCGGCCGACTCCTGCTAAGGTGCCGGCCGGTTTTCAAAGACCACCGTCTGGGGTGTCACGACTCCCCCGACTCGCGCGGATCGCTCCTTGCCGGAGTGTATGGCCGCGTCAGATGACAACACCGCAAGGAAGCTCAACGTGGCACGTTATTTAGGACCCAAGGCCAAGCTGTCTCGG
>Ga0129337_1403978_pt1 | contig 9353 bp, 2 predicted proteins | sample CPB6_02_RNA1_FD_109913 | JGI IMG/M metagenome (GOLD analysis project Ga0129337, IMG submission 109913) | Freshwater to marine salinity gradient microbial communities from Chesapeake Bay, USA - CPBay_Sum_0.6_0.2_RNA1 (Metagenome... | ecosystem: Environmental > Aquatic > Marine > Coastal | place... | reverse complement strand
TGGCGCCAGAGGCATCGCTCAAATCATGCCAGAGTATCATCCTGGTGTAAACTATGACGATCCCATTGCAAGCATCAAATACGCAGCTAAACACCTTAAGGTTTTGATTGCAGCTACTGGTGGTGATGTTAATCGTGCTATTCAAGCTTATAACGCAGGTCTAGGTGGTATTGGGAAGTCTCAAGAGAACAGGAAGTATCTTCCTTTGGTTCTTAAATCGGCTGCTAAGTACGGCTACGGTCAAGCTTGGCGTGATCCCGCAACCATGCGACCTTCTGTTGTTTATAAGATTGGCAACCTGGGATATGGATCTACGGGTCCACATCTTGATGTAAAACGTGTTGAAAGGGGTACGTCTAAGACTACCGGTTCTGTTCAGATTAAACCCGACGAAGTTGATTCCTTTGTTGAGGTTAATGTGAATGGTAAGTGGAAACCTCTTTCTAAAGGAACTACTCTGACTGATGCTGAAGCACGTCATCGTGCACGGGGTTCATACGGAGTAGATTATGCAGCCCCTGCTGGTACGCCAGTGAGGTTGAAAAATGGAGCACAAGTCGTTGATACGTTCAAAGGTCACGAGGGCACAGACCATGTTATCATTGAACTTCCCGATGGCAGACGGTTCCAATTCTTACATGGTACAAAAGTATAACAATGTACAATCCTTACGAGGACTTCAACGCTAAGGATGAGCCTTTAAGCGATGATATTAAAAATCAACTGCTTCAAGATAAGGCTCAATCCGAACAAACTGTTATGAATATGAAGGCAGCCGAACAGCAGGCTGTCCCTCAAACTGCTGCTACTCCTGGTACGCCCACTAAGCAGCAACCGGCACAAGCTAAACAAGAAGAAGCTGAACCTAAAGATGCAGGGGATTATGCCCGTGATGTTCTGGAAGCAGGATTAGCAGTACCTACTGGCACTGTTGATTGGGCTGTTGACTTGTACAACGTCCTTCCTACTCCTGATCTTCCTAAGATCCCTAAGTTTAAGAACGAAGTATTCCAAGCTGCACGTGAAATCTCTTCCTTTGTAGTTCCTACTGTCCTTATTACACGTGGTTTAGGCGGGGCAGCTTCGGCTGCCAATGCCAAAGTCAAGTGGGAGATGGGTAAGAATGCATTGGTTAAGTGGTTGGGTGAAGCTGGTATTGCAGCTGGTTCTGGTGCATTTGTTGATGCCACCAATAAACTGAACGAAACTGACGATAACCTGCAGGGTAGTCTGAAAAAGATGTTTCCTAAGACCTTTAGCTGGATCTCTGATGATTGGGCTACCGTTGATGGAGATTCCCCTGATGTGATTCGTGCTAAGAACATCAATGAAGGTGTTGGTCTTGGTATCTTTACTGACCTTTTGGTTGGTGCTGGCAAGCTTCTTCGTGCTACACAAAAGACAAAGGAAGCTACTAACTTCATCCCCATGGATGAGAAAGCAGTTAACTTCAAAAAGCAACACGAAACTGGAACAGTAACAGCAGAAGATGAAGTCCTTGAATCAGCAGGTCGTCGGGAAGAGATTCTTGATGAACGAGCTGATTATGGTATTGCCAACAATAAAGAAGGCGCTTACCTTGGTATCCACGATGTATTCGATGTTGAAGAGGCTGGTGTACGTGGTGTGGATCCGATGGGCGTCGTTGGTGCTGGCATTGACCAAGTGCGGATTGCTAAGAATTATGGAACCGTTTATGGACGACTTCGTAATTTTATGTCTGAGCCTGCTGCAAAGTATGTGCTCAGAACTGCTGATCCAGCTACCTTTGATGAAGTAGATCAATCACTGAAGCAAGCGTTTGATTCTGCTGGTAAATACAAAGTAATGCTTGGTGATGAAGCCACCATTACTTATAAAGATGTAGTTGCAGAAGGTGACAACCTTAGCAAAGTTCTTCTGGATCCTCGTATGGATGTAGAGGAAATGAAGAAGGTTTTTACCGAGTTCTCTGATACCGTTGATGGTACTGAGCGTCTTTCTGTCGGTACTCGTGGTGACATTGCCTTTGCAGGCTCACTGCAAGCTCTTCGTCAGCTTCGTGATGAATACATCAACCTGGATACTGTCCGTGCTCAGGGTTACCTGGCTACTTCCTTTGCTGGTCAAATCTCTGACCTTGCAGAGGGTGCTCGTCTGATGGACGGCACTGCTGCCATTGAACGTGCTCAGGAACAGATCCTGGATAAGGTTGAGTATCTTACCATTGTTCAAGGCCGAGCTAAGCAGCTGCGTGGTCAAGGGCTGAATAGCCTGAAGCAAATCTATGCTCATCTTAATGAGAAAGATTTTACCAAGGTACAGAATATGGTTGATAGCTTCAACGAAACCAAAAAGGCTACTGACCAAGAAATCATTGATCGCGCTAAGCGTACTGTTGATACTCTGCGTCAAGTATCTAAGGAGCGTCCTGAATATCTAGTGCCGTTGCAAATGGCATGGGAGTTTACGGATGGTAACATTGATACCATGGCTAAGCTGAACAGGTATGTTGATCAAAGTCTGGGGGACTGGTTCCCTAAGTTTTTTGTTGACGGCAATCCTGAGATGCCTAACGTCATTGTGCAGGGCATGTGGAGTAACATCTACAACTCTGTGCTTACCTCTGTGTCTACCCCACTGAAAGCTGGTTTTGCTAACGCAGCTCTGTTGCTTGAAAAGCCTATCACCGTTCTTGGTGGCGCTGTTATTGGGGGTGATGTTAAGACACTGAAGCGTGGGTGGTATCAGTATTCGGCGTTTGTGGACACCTTCCAGAAAGGTCTGAAGCACATGACCGATGTGTACCGTAAAGCTGCTAATGATCCGACTTCTGTTGGATACATTATGCGGGATGACCTGGTTAAGAAGAATGAGCAGACAATGGATATTCTCCATTCGTATGCTATGGCTTCTCAGCAACGTGGTAACGAAGGTCCAATGGCTCTGTACCACAAAGCTGAGGCTCTTAACGACATGGCTAACAACCCCTGGCTTCGTTTTGGTGCTAATGCTATGACGGCACTAGACGGTTTTGCAAGGGCTATGATTGCTAACGCTGAGTCACGTGGTAGGATCTACGACAAGTTCATTGATGGTGGTAGAAAGCTTGATGCTGATGGCATTAAGAAAGCTTTAGATGATCAATACAATGAGATGTTTGATTCCACCGGTATGATCACCAACAAAGCTGTTGATTATGCCAGCCGTGAGATTGCTATGAACCTTGACAGTCCTGCTGTTGATGGTTTGTCTCGCTTGATTGAGCAGTATCCTGCTATGAAGCCGTTCCTGATGTTCCCCCGTACTTCGGTGAACATTCTAGATATGGCTAATAAGCACAGCCCTATCTCCATCTTTGCTAAAGAGTACAACGAGATTGCCTATAAACCTCTTAGTAACTTTACCATTGATGAAGTAGAATCTATTCTTACCAAGCGTGGTCTACCCGTTGATGAGAATATGATGGATACCTTCAACACCCTTCGTGCTGAGGTACGTGGTCGTAAAGCTGTTGGTACTATTACCATGATGACTGCTGCAGGTATGTTCCTGAACGGTGGTCTGCGTGGTAATGGTCACTACGATAAAGAACGTAACCGTGTTCGTCAAGAGCTTGGTTGGAAACCTCGTACGTACAAAGGTTGGGACGGTAAGTGGTATAGCTATGATGGCCTTGGTCCTATTTCTGACTTCCTGGCTTTGACTGCTGATGTGATGGACAACTTTGATTCCATCACCGAGAATGATCTTGAGACTACCATTAACAAGCTTGGCTTTATCATTAGTGGTAACCTGACCAACAAATCCATGCTTGCAGGTATTGAGCCAATGAACGATGTTCTGGCTGGTAACCCTGCTGCGTTGAACCGTTGGGCCGCCTCTTTTGCTTCTTCCCTTGCACCACTATCTGGCGCACGTAATGAACTTGGTCGTCTTATGGCGCCTTCTCTGCGTGAGTTGGATATGGAATTTACTCAGCTTCTCCGTAACCGTAACAAGTTCCTTGATGTTGTTGATTCCAAAGGTGCATTGCCTGATAAGCACGATTGGATTGATGGTACTAAAGTTGGATACCCTGAGAACTTCTTTGTACGGGCATGGAATGCTGTGTCTCCTATGAAGGTGTACGAAGGTCAATCGGCTGAACGTCAGTTCCTGCTGGATATTGAATACGACTCCCGCCCAAGCTTTAACAAGAGTACCAAAGGTGTGGAATACACTCCCAAGGAACGCTCTGAGTTGTTCTCTTTGATGGGTCAACAAGGTTACTTTAAGCGTGAATTAAACCGTATCATGCAAGGTACTGATGCTCAAATGTGGCGTGAATCTATTAAGACTGAACGTGGTAATGGTTCCCGCATTGATCCTAATCAATGGATGAACCTGTATCGTCAGATTGACGTTGCTTTGGATCGCGCTAAGCGTATGGCTGAGGTACAACTTAGCAACAGCAATGAAGTAATGCGTCGTCAATACGAACAAGGTCTTGATAAAACCTATCAGCAGCGTGGTGTTTCCATTCTGCAATGGCAAAATAAATAGACTAATCCACCAATTTCCAACTACTTACTAGCGTAATGGCTGTAACTGAAAACTTTTACACAGGGAATGGTTCTACCACTTCCTATTCGTTCACTTTCCAATACATTGACGAGGATGACATTAAGGTAACTCTTAATGGCACTCTTACAACTGCATACACTCTTGCCAACGCTACAACTGTCTTGTTTAACTCTGCTCCTGCTAATGGAGTGGCTATTAGGATTTATCGGGACACAAATACTGATAGCTTGAAGTCTACATTTTTTGCTGGTTCCGCTATTCGGGCACAAGATCTTAATGAAGACTTCTTGCAGAATAACTATGCTGTCCAAGAAATCCAAAATTATACTTGGGATAACGAAACTCAAACCATCCATAGTGATGAGCCGTGGGTTAGTTCTGATTCGCAAATTGCAACTACCGCTGCTATTGATGCACGGTTCCAGGATGAACTGAATGAGACCATCACCTCGGCTGAGGTTTGGCCGGATAATGATGATACCGTAGCTACGACTGCTGCTATTGATAACCGAATTGATAGTAAGATTGATGCTGCTATCACTGGTGATATTGGTACAGATGGCACTGGTATTACGGTCACCAATGATGGTGATGGTACGATTACTCTTGGCCTTGGTACTGGTACGATTGATCTTGATCGTATCAAAGACGAAGACATTCTTACCTATGCTGAACAGAACGCTGGTTCTCCCTCTTGGGATAGTGATGGTCGCATTGCTACAACCTATGCAGCTGCACGTCGGTTTGATACCCTTGTTCAAACTTCAACTCCTGTTGGAACTAACTGGGCAGTTGGTAAGACCTGGCTTCAAAATGATGCTAACCTGACCCTTTCTGTTTGGAACGGTTCTGCGTGGCTTGGTATTGCTTCTGGTGGTACGTTTACTAACCAACCCAAGGTTGTTTACGTGGATGCTACTGCTGGTGATGACAACAATGATGGTCACCGTGTTAGCCGTCCTAAGGCTACCATTAAAGCTGCTGTTAACCAGATCAATGCTGATGCAGCTTATGGTGAAGGTTCTGTAGTTGTTGTGGCTCCTGGTGTTTATCAGGAAGTAGCTCCTATCGACATTACCAAAAAGGATGTGTCGATCATCGGTCAAGCTCTTCGTAGCTGTATTGTTCACCCGACTGCTGCCACTGAAACCAATAGCCTGTTCCGCCTTAACAGCGGTTCTTACATCGCTAACCTTACCCTTACGGGTATGAAGGCAAGCGGTACTCGTGGTAACAGCACTATTGACCCAGGTGCTACGCACGGTTTGCCTGAAAACCAAGGATGGAACTTCTCCTTCTATCCTGGGGCTATGATTTATAAGTCCCCGTATATTCAGAATTGTACTAACTTCTCTGATTCGGAGATTAATAACAGCAGCCTTACTCCTCATACTCCTGCTGGTGGTGCTGGTGGTGATACCGACTCTGCCATGACTGGTGGTGGCTTGTTGATTGATGGTTCTACACCACACTCTACCAGTCCACTTCGGTCCATGGTGTGTGACAGCTATACTCACGTTGGTCTTGATGGTCCTGGTATCCTGGTTACCAACAACGGTTACTGCCAAGCAACTAGCAGTTATTCCTTCTTTACCCATTACCACATCAAGTGCCGTAATGGTGGTCAGGCTAACCTGGCTGCTTCTACCACTGACTTTGGTCGGTATTCGCTCGTGGCTGATGGTCGTTCCCAAAACGCTATCTTTACTGCTACTACGACTGCTCTTGCCAACAGTGGATCCACTACGTTTACCATTGGTGCTCCAACTGCTGGTAGTCCCTGGCATGGTACTGCTACCCGTCCTCAAAGCAATATGCTTGTTGACATTGGGGGTAATACCTATCCAATTCTGTCTGCTACAGCAGCTGGTGCTGGTTGGACTGTAACCATTAGCCGTCCTGATCCTGCTAATAAATCTAACAACCTTGGTCTTAATGGATCGGTTGCAGGTGGTTCTGCAGTTTCTTTCTATCTTCGTTCTATGATCGCTTCTAGCGGTCACACGATGGAGTATGTCGGCTCTGGTACTAACTATACCGCTCTTCCTGAAAACGGTGGTGTACCTATTGAAGCCAATCAAGTTATTGAGTTGAACAACGGTAAAGTTTGGGCTGCTATTACTGACCACAACGGTAAGTTCAAGCTTGGTGATACGCTGACAGTTGATCAACAGATTGGATTTGTTACTATTCCATCTGGTTCGATTGCATTTGACCTTGCATCTGACCTTAACCCACAGCTTGGTGCAAACCTTGATGTTCTTAATAGGACTATCTCTAGTAGCACTAATAACGTAAGGATTGATGATACTTTAGAGGTTAATGCTGGTAGTGCTGGAACCCCTGCTATTACATTTAACGGCGATACTAACACCGGTATCTATAGTCCTGGTGCCGATCAAGTAGCCATCTCAACTAATGGCACTGGGCGTTTGTTTGTTGATGCGAGTGGGAATGTACGCATTTCGTCTGGCAGCTCTTGGGCCACTTCAGATGCAACATTTCAGCTTGGGTTTAATTCCAACGAAGCATTTGCTACCACATACTTTGACGCACACTCAATCACTGTTGGCGCTGGTACTTCCTACAAAAATAAGATACGCATCTCTGGCACTGGCGCTGACAACAACATCACATTTCACGTCGGCGCTTCAAGTCCAAACGAAAAGATGCGCCTGGACTCCAGTGGTCGATTAGGTCTGGGGACTTCTAGTGCTAGCGCAAAGATTCACGTCCAAGACGCACACACGCTTGCTGCAGACACCCAGATTGCGCTGATTGAAAATACAACAACGGGTGAACCTGCGTCTCTTGCCTTCCTTGCTAAGGCGGATAGCGGAAGCAACGGGAACAAAGGCGCTATCTATTTTGACGCCGGAGCGGGTGGTGGAACGGCAGATAATAAGTTGCAGTTCACTGCTGCTCATCAGGACAGCATCACGCCTCAGGTAACACTTGATGGACTAGGGCGACTAGGGATTGGCACTACGAGTCCTGCAGGTAAGTTGCACGTCATTGGAGGACCAATCATATTCGATACCAGTGGGGCTGACTCTGACAGAGAGTTTCGTTTTAATATCAGCGGATCAAACTTTGCAAAACTTTTTGTACCGTCTGGGAGTGGTGGTGCGCTTGCTATCCATACGGGAACAGCAGATGCGGCTTCTGAACGTGCCCGTATCGACAGCTCCGGCAGGCTCTTAGTTGGCACGTCTACAGCGCGTGCCACGTTTGGCAGCAGTGCCGCACCTCAGATTCAATCAGAAGGTACCACCACTGCAACAGGCAGCATCGCTGTTATCAAGAACAACGCCAGCGACGGCGGCAACATTTTTCTTGCAAACACTGGTGGATCGACTGTTGGCTCAACAACAGCAACCGCAAGTAGCAGCGAGTTGGGAGCCGTTTCTTTTAACGGTTTTGACGGTAGCAATTTCAAGGAAGGCGCCACAATTCGCGCCGTAAATGATCAAGCAAGTGCGTGGGCTTCGGGTGACTGCCCGGCGAGGCTAGTATTTTCGACTACGGCGGATGGGGCGTCTTCTCCGACGGAGCGGATGAGGATTACGAATAGCGGCTATTTGAAGGCAAGCAATACCGGCTCCTACGCCAGCGGCGGACCAGTTCACGAAATACAGCAAAGTGGCAACACTTGGATTACGCAATTTACAAATTCTAACGCTAGCTTTCCTGCTGGTCTTTATATCCCGTATAGCGCATCAGCGCCTAATGGTGGAGGCAATGAATTTATTTATTGTTCAGATACCGTCGCCGTTCGTTTTCTTGTCAAGAGCAATGGTGGCATTAATAACTACTCCGGCAACAATGTTAACCTCTCTGACGAACGGGAAAAGAAAAACATCGAGAATCTCGACAGCACTTGGGATTGCCTGAAGCACTGGGAACTCAAAAAATTCCACTACAACGCTGACGAAGATACCGATGCCAAACGGTACGGCGTAATCGCTCAACAGGTTGAAGAGCATTGCCCTGAAGTTATCAGCGAGTGGGTCAAGCAAAAAGCCGAGCCCGCCAAGCTGGATGACGAAGGCAATGAGTTGGAGCCTGCCAAAGAAGAAATCGTCCGCATGGGCGTGAAAGAACAGCAGATGTACTGGATGGCGATTAAAGCCCTTCAGGAGGCTCAGGTTCGCATCGAAGCCTTGGAAGCCAAAGTTGCAGCTCTTGAGAGCGCGTAGTCCTACTCACTTCTGTGCTTGGCATGTTGACAATGAGGTTGACAATACGGACGCCTCATGTTGACAAAGCCAGGCACGGAAGACACCTTCACTAAATTTTTTAAACTAACGGGGATGCTATAATTGTTCATCCCCCATCCACCTTTTCCACCCACAATTTATGACTCTTGTTTTGATGGATGTTTGGAACCAGTTTGTTGCTGAACGTTCTATTTCTTTGGAAGCCACAAGTTTGACTTCTGATTATCGTCAAGCACAAAAATGGTTATCGCGTTGTCCTCATCAGAATTTTCAAACTGATGGAAGGGCTATAATGGTATGGTTGTTGCAGGAAAAACCAGTTCAATCTGCTCGTCGTGTAGCAATGTATCTTAAAAGTTTATATCGTTGGGCAAGTCAAGAAGATGTTGGTTTAATTGAACGCAATCCTATTCAATCGTTTAGGATGCCTAAAGCTCCCCAGCGCGATGAAGAAATCATTGTCATTCCACGTAATGAACTTGATGTTGTCTTCTCAACCTTAGCTGATAAACGTACGTACAAATCAACTAATTGGGCAGCTTATGCTGAGTTTATGCTTCAAACAGCAATGAGAACCGGTGAAGTACG
>Ga0129337_1100672_pt1 | contig 9440 bp, 2 predicted proteins | sample CPB6_02_RNA1_FD_109913 | JGI IMG/M metagenome (GOLD analysis project Ga0129337, IMG submission 109913) | Freshwater to marine salinity gradient microbial communities from Chesapeake Bay, USA - CPBay_Sum_0.6_0.2_RNA1 (Metagenome... | ecosystem: Environmental > Aquatic > Marine > Coastal | place... | reverse complement strand
GACGATTCAACTCGCTTAATCAAGTTGATTTATCATACGATATTAAACGAACGTAATTAGCATATTGCTTATCAGTAAGTTTTAAATTATGTAATTTAGAAGATTTAAATACAAAATGACTACATCAAAGGAAAAATAAGTCTCGTTTAACAAAATAAACAATAATAGGCATTCAATGATGGTATCTTCCGCAGATTTCCATACATTGACCTCAATAAATTCCTGTTAAAGCGAATGTCATAATTCTATGTGATGTATAACCAGGTACACAATCGATTTTTATTCCTGCAGATGGTATAGCTCATGAGTGAATAACATCTCTAGATGAAGCGAGTATTTGTAAACGTACTTCTACTGGCATTGCTATAGCACCAGTACCATGTAATCTAAGCATGCTAGTAATTCCTTTTTTTAAAGGACGGTGTTGATCTTTATATAAAAGTTCGTTTAAATTAACTTTTGTAGAATCGGTGTTTAAAGCATAAAAAAACAGATACTCATTTATTAAATTAGTATTAAACGGTAGTGTTTGATTTTTTGCAACTAAATCCGCTACAGTTGCTTTAAATATTAAGAATTTAAAAAACGGTAAGGAGGTGTAAAAGAAATCACGTGTAGTTTCAGAACTATAAGAAATTGGGTTAGATAATAAGAAGGATGATTTTACTTCATTAATTAAATCATTATTTACGTTATTGGTTAAAAAATTTGGTAAACTTATGATTCGTTTATTAGTTTGTAAATATCTTCTATATAAATACTCACGTCGTGTTAGAATATCTAATAATTGAGCATTTTTATAAAAGTATGATTGGATTCCTGTAAATGGTCGTCAAGACGTTTTGTTATATAAATTTAAACCTGAGATGGATGGGGTAAAATTTATTTGAGTTGAATCTTTATAGGTTAAATTCAAATGTAATCAATGCATATTTAGAAGTAGTGATTTTAAAGAATTCAAGTTGTAGGATGTTGAAAACGTTCTTACATCTAGATTAATTAAGCGATTAAATAAAAACGGAGTGTATAATCAGTTTGATAAATAGTTTTTTCTTAATCTAGTAATTCTAGTAAAATACGTCTCCATTTCTTGTAGTGAATCACCTTGACCAGCTCCAAAGTCAAAATGTTTTCTACTATAAGGAACTCCTAAAGTTGAATATTTAGCAACTGAAGAAGGTTGTACTTCATAGACACCTCACTGAGCTCATCAGTCGAATCACATAAATTTTTGAGAATCACTTCCTTCTGATAAAAGGAACGGTAAATCGTAAAAACTATAGTTTTGACTTAAGTTGTTTGTAAAATTTGTGTTTCAAATTTTAAAAGTATTGTTTTTATAAAATAAATTTTGGTAATACGAGTTTAAATCTTTCGATAATAGTTGAGTGTAATTAATGTTTTTATCATTTATAAATGGTTGAGGTAGATAAGAGTGTGCAAATAATTGTAAACTTGTATGTGAACGACCCTCATCAAAACGAGCTCTAAAAACTTTACGTAAAGCGTTAAATGTTACTATAGAGTTTTTAACATTACCTCTGATTGCAAGTAAATTTGATAATTGTACATTTTTTAAATTAGATAAACTTTGATCATTACTGGTTGTAAATTCGTTATTTAAATTTTCCGAATTTACAAAAGTAAAGTCTTCAAAATCGGCTCTAAACGAGTTAAATACTGATAAGTAGGTCGATGGTGTATTAAATCAATTTGAAGTATTTATCAACGATCCTAGTGAACTGTTTGTAACACTTTGTAAATTTTTATAACTTAAAGTAAAGTCATCGAAATTGGAAAAAAGTTCAATATGTGGGAATACGTAAAAATTTTTTAATAAAATTAAATTAGAAGACGGGGTAAAATCATCTGATTCTAGATGATTAGTGTACATTTGACCAATAATTGAAACATCTTTATAATTTGGAGTATTGAATAACTTAGATACAGATGTACTGTTGTTATTTGTAAAAAAATTACTATTGAACATATTTTCATTTTTAGTAGCATTTTGTGGTTTTAAAAAATCTTTATTTAAATTAATATAGTCATAAAACGTATAACTAGAGTTTGATGATTCTCAGAAAGCATCTTCAAGTAATTCTATAGCTTGAGCATTTCTAAAATCATAGTCGTAATAGTTCGTAAATGTAGGTAAGTAAAAATTGTTTTCAGTTTCTAAAGTTTTAAAGTTACTTTCGATTCTATTAAATTCATCAGTATTTGATCAAAACATTCGTCAATAAGCCGTTTGTAGATTAGTTAACGCGTTTGTTTGATCACCAGACATAACAAGGTTTGTTTGAGTATTATTAGAAGATTTAACTAATTTTATTGAATTTTTTTTAAAAAACGTTTTATACGATGTTTGTTTATTAGTGTCATATTCAAAAATATTAGTTAAAGGGTTGTTAGTATAAGATATAGGATGTGGGTATCCGAAGCTAGTACGACGTGATCACAGTTTAGCAAATGTTTGTGGATCTAGAACATGTGAGATATTGGAATCAACGTCAGTTGATGAGTTTTTAAAAACGTTTGATGAGTTAGCATTATCTATTAAAGCGTGTATCGGGTTGTTTTTATTAGATAAATTATAATTAGAAAGGTTGTTTTTTAAATTAGTGTAATTTCGAATTAACTGCTCGGATGTTAAAATATTTTCATTTTCACCTTTTAATAAAGTTTTTAAGTTAGATACCTCTTTATTTAATACATGATTTTGTGTAAATGTATCAAAGTTTGAAGCAGGTAGCATTGTGTTATTCAAAAAATTTTGATTATCATTAGAATCAAAAGTATTTGAATACTTAGTTGCCCCTAGTACATTAATTACGTGGTTTGTTTTTTTTAAATCAGTAGAATCATTCAACGCGTTAATACTGTTAGAGTAAGTATTAAAAGTGTTTAACGAATTAGATGAGTCGTTAATTGATTCTGCATGAAGTAGGTGGTTAACGTGATGTTGATTGTTTATTTGTGTTTTATTTGTTTTAACTTTTTTAGTTAAGAAATTCATCATTTCATCTTCGTTTAAACAAGTGGATAAATTGTTTAAAGTAGCTTTAGTAGAGGTTAAATTAACTTGTCTAATATTTCCATAATTAGACGTTTCAACTTCTGCATTAGAGTTAAAAACTAACTCATTAATTTTTGCATATTTAAGGGCGAACTGATCAGCGTCGGTTACGATATTCGTATTAAAGAGCTTTGAGTTCGCACGGATTTTTGCAAACGCAGCAGATTGTTTTAATGTATTAGTACCAACATCATTAAAATTTAAAAAATTAGCAATGTTAGCGTTATCAAACGGTAACATTAGTAAATGAGCTGGTGTTACTACAGATTCAAAATTTTTCTTTTGATAATGACGTCAAAAGTGGTTTGAATCATTAGTAGTACTAGAGGTGGTGGTATACTTTACCGAATTACCGATAAAACTAGCGTAACTAGGTCTAACATTGTAATTCAAATCAATACCTCTAGGATAATAGTACTCTCATCCTCATTGATACGCTCGTACACCGACGACTAGTTCTGCTGTACTAAATCCATCCGTTACATCAATAGCATCAGTGGATTCACTAATAATAATGGACGCTGCTCAAGTTACCGGGACACAAGCTGTAATCAAATCTCCACATTTTGATCTACTAACTCCTCGAGTTTCACGTCTAGGTCTATTACTGTTTTGATTTCATCTAACAGTAATAATAAATACTAAAAAGAAGAACACAATTAAAAAAATAAATAAAAACCATAATCAGAATTGATAGTGTAGAATATGTAGAAATCACAAATCTGTATGAATTCTAGAAGGGGCTGCGATGTAAGGTTCAGGATAGTATAGTTTTACATTTGGAAGCGAGACGTGAAAAAGAGAGTAAATATGTTCAGCGTTGTATAATCGATTAGCTTCATTAGCATCGAGTGTTTGTAAAAATTTTAAAGTCTGTACTCGGTCTCATTTAGAAACATCAATAATTTCACCCTTAATATTAACTTTATTAGTATAATTAAGTGTGTAGTAATCCATTGGTTCAATAAATTGCATTTCGAATTTCGCAATGCGATCGAAAAACTCTTCATCTTCAGTTTTTGGTTGTAAAATTTGATAAGCTTTTTGCATTCTAAAAAACATCTTGCTTTCAATAAATTCATCATCAGTGGATGCCCCTATTCGTAGAGCTTTTTCAATATCTTTAGCGCGTTCTCTTTCTAAATACGTCATTTTTGAAAAAAAATCCTCTGGTAGCTCAATTGTATTAGCTAATCGAACCACATCTAAATAATCTGGTTCTTGAATTTTTGTAATTTTTTTATTATCCGAATCAAGAGCTTGTACTGAGTTTAAATCATTTATATTTAATACCGATTCTAACACATTTAATATACTAGTTATAAATGTATTTTGTATTTTAATAGTAGTTTGGGTACTGTAATGTAAGAAATTGTTTTCAAAAATGCCACAGATCAAATTATCTAATAAGAGGTATATGTGAATAAAGCTCACGAAGAGAAACGAGCAGCCCGCTAAAAACGTTTCTAGATTTTCAAAATTTAAGTCATCTAATTTTTTTTACTAAAAAAAGAAGAAAAAAAAAGGCGTCATTATAATATTAATTTAAAAAGTGTTTTAAATTTTTTTCTTCTTACTTTATGAGAAATTGCACCAAAAAGATATTTAGATTTTGCATTTTGTTTTTTTTTTATTAATATACAACTATTTTGTTGAAAATATAAAACCGACCCGTCGAATTTGTGATTAGGGAATCGTGTTCGTAGGATTAAACCTCGACAAATATCACCTTTGACATTATATTTAAATTTAAAACCCTTATATTCTATTCTTGGTGGTTTTACAGATCGTGCAGAACCTTTTATAAAATAACCCTCCTCAGTCGAGTGTCTGTTGAAACCTTTATACAAGTGAAAAACCTGTAATCAGTTTACAGTTGTGTTATCTGAAACGTTCATTCATGTTTGTTTTTGAATCATTAGTTTTTAAATTCTTCTTTTTTAATCAAACCCTAGTCCCTGATAATGTATTTTGTTGTTTTATGAAATTTTGATTTCTTAAAAAAAAGTTAGAGTTAACTGTTTTACCTAATTTGAAGTTTTTAAATTGGGTGAAATTTAGTAGTGTAAATATTTTTTTAATCAAAAAACATAAAATAACAGAAGAAACAATTCCATAAAGAAGTACGAAATTGATTATAAAAAATTCAATACTGTTTTGATAAAAATAAACTTCTTTCAAAACATTTAGATCTGTAATAGTTTGATTAAAAAAGAATTCATAAAAATCATATCATATTATATTAAAAAAGTGGTTTTTATTGAAAAATAAAAAGTTTTGATTATTTGTAGGTTCAGCAAATATATAAAGTAAACTAAGTAGTGTTATAAAGAAAAAAAAATAACTATTTACTACACGATTCGATTTATCTAAATTAGGTTTATGATATAAAAAAGTTGAGAAATGTAGTATGAATATAAAAAATATCAAACCAACACCCAAATCAATAACTTATAAAAATCCAATAAAAATATCTGCGTCTTCTAGTAACAAATAAAAACCTGTTGTAATTAAGTAAATACCAGCTAAGTATCATAATGTGATAAGATTAAAAGTATTTATAAAAAAAATTAATGTTATAAACGGTAGCAAATTTAAAAATAATATTAAATTATTTAACATTATAATATTTTAATTTAATATGTTATTATTAAAACATATGAGTATGCTGTTGTTTCGTTTAATTCATGATTAACGAAGTTTATTCTTTTATTTAAAACAGATTTCATACTTTCATGACGACTTATATATCAACATTTGCGTTGTATAAATAGCATTTTAGATGTTTCGTATAAATAAAAATTTAACCGCGTGTTAAAACGAGAAATACCGAATGAATTTCGAGTAGCAGCGCGCCCTTGTCGTAAACTATCAAAAATCATAATAAAAAACGCAACCATACCAGCAACACTTAATAAGTGACCGGCTGAAGCTACAGCATGTCAACCACCTAAAGCTGCAGGGTAATCCAATACTCTTCTTGGCATACCTGAGTAACCAAGTCAAAACATAGGGATAACAGTCATTAGTTGACCTAATAAGTAATAAACGAAGTGAAGATATGCGTAAGTTCTACTAAATTTGACACCAAAAATTGCTGGAAAATAAAAATATAAACCACCAAAAGCACCAAACATTGCAGATCCGGCAAGCATTACATGGAAGTGACCGACTACATAAAACGTATCGTGGAATAAGACATCCATTCCTGTATGAGCAACAGCCATACCACTAATACCTCCGGACACGAAAAAAAAGACAAATAAAAATGAATACAGTAAAGGTAATTCAACTTGGATAGAACTATTAACTAAAGTTACACATCAGTGCATTAATTTGGTAGCTGCTGGTACAGAAATCATAACCGTAAGCGTACTAAATAGCATTCTGGTTGTGTGCGCTAGTCCAACCATATACATGTGATGACCTCAAACAAAGAAACCTAAAAATGCGATAGTATACATAGAGTATAGTAGACTTGCTCTAGCCGATACACGTTTACGTAGGTAGAAAGAGATGATTGTATTTACAAACCCAAAAGCAGGGATCATAATAATATAAACTTCGGGATGACCGAAAAATCAAAACATGTGTTGGAATAGAACCGTATCACCACCCCCTGAGTAATCAAAAAAAGATGTCTGTCAGTGACGATCAGATAATAACATTAAAATACCGATAGCTAACATAGGGTTTGCAGCAATCATCATTCAAGACGCTACAATAATACCTTCAGTATAGAAAGATCTAGCATCTCTTCGTTTTTTATTATTAAGTGTAGATAGGTATCGGTAAGTGACTAAAAAATTTGCTGAACTAACTATTGAGGAATTGATAACAATAAAAACTCCCATTAGACCGATATCAACTTTACCTATAGCAGTAAATCGTGTTCTAGCAGAAAATGGTGTAATCATTGCTCAACCAGGTAAAACATCTTTAGCGTTTCGTTCAACAGATCAGAAAACACCATCTTCGTTGACATATCTGTGATAAAGAGTTTTTTGATGTCTAGCAGCTAAGAGTTTACAACGTCAAGCTTCTCTTGAAAATTTTAATTGTCTTCAGTTCGAGTATACCCGTTGTTGCATAGAACTTGTTAAAAAAATTTTATAAAATTTTTGATTTAACGAGTTGTTTAGAGTTCAGTGTGTATTTAAAAATGTTGATTGCGCACAATAATTTAAAAACAGGTTGTAGAAACTGTTAGTATTACTAATGTGTCTCATTTCAGGTTCGATAAAAGATGGGGTTATGTTGTTTAATGTAAATAACGATAAATAGTTATTGATGTTTGTTTTAAATAATTCAATAAAATGCGTCGAGTACACATATGATGATTTTCTAATACCCCCTGTTACTTGTGTTTGTGATAACATAAGGTGTGGGAAGTTGTTAATAGTTTCTTTACTAAGATAATTTCCCAACTTATAATCATATTTAAAAATTGGATTATTAAAACGAAGTGCTTTAGAATTTTCAATAGATTCACCAATTGAATTATTGAAATAAACACCGTCGTTTAACGATACTTTATGTTCAGCTTTACTAATTAAAATATCTGAGTTATTAGTATTAAATAAGTTGGTAAATTTAGTATTGTTTACTATTATCGAATTTACTATCGTTGTTATTTTATTATTTAAAACTAAATCGCTTAGTAAAAATTGATAATAAAAGTTAAAAGCTAGTTGATTATTATAGATTAAATATGTACAAGTTGTTTTAACATTAGTAAAAAAATTATAAACGAAGTATTGTGTGTTAAAAATTAATGAATAACCTACATTTAAAACCATTCCGAAAGTATTATTAGTTAGTATTTCTAAACAATTTCTAAAATAAGGTGTTGTAAATGGGTGTGTTATCATATTTTCAACATACAACCATAGGGAGTTTTTCAAACTTTTTAAAGTGTTATAGTTTGTTAGAATAAAATAATTAAAATTGACGACGGTTAGGTTATCAACAGGATTATTATTAAAATTTTGAATTTTAGTAAAAAAAGTTAAATGTAATCCATTATTATTAAACAATGAAATGTTGTTATCAATTACGCTTAGATCGTTTAGTTTATATTTTAAGTTGATTGAATTGAAAATATTAGAACGGTAATCATAGTTGTTAACTAAGTCGTTAAAGTATTTTTCTTTTAAAAGAGCTTGTAGTTCACGCATATTAAAGCAATTCATTCTTTGATAACGACGATCAAGACATACTAGTTGAGCTAGCATAATTAATCCTGCTGGTAAAAATCAAAAAGCTGCACTATTTAAACGAGGGAACGCAACGTCATGTACCCCTAATTGAGTAGGTAATAAAAAATTACTATAAGCACCTAATAGTAAAGGCATAATCATAAAAAAAACCATAATAACAGCATGAGCAGTTACGATAGATAAGTATTGTAAACTATCTCCAGCTAAAATACCTACTCCGGGGTAAGCCATTTCTAGTCGAATGATAGTAGCTAAAGCCATACCACACGTTCCAGAGAATAAAACAAAAAAAAAGTAATTAATAGCGATTCTTTTGTGATTAGTTGTATATATTCAATTATTAGCGAAATACATTATACGTGATTTTATTCAAAATAGTTTTTTATATAATTCTGAAGTTTCTTTCATTTTTCATGTAAATGATTTAAAGTAAATAGAGTCGACCATTCGAACAGCTCGTCTTCTAGAATCTTTTAAGAAGTCTACTTTAGGAGGAAAAGCTCAACTAGGTCTTGAGTAATAACGGTAGTTTATGTTTGTCATACTTACACTAGGTAAGTTATTGGGGTTTTCATTTTTATTAGTTACTTCAATTAAAAATCTATTGAAAAGATAACTAATCTCTTTATAAATATTTATAATTAGTAAAGCGTTGTCTAATATAATGTTTATAAAGGTCATTTTAAGGTCTTTATATAGAGTTTTACCGAGTTGTTGTGCAAACGTTCGCAACGAGAGTATAAAAGTTTTTAAAACTTTCAATTAATACGATTTAAGTAGTTTTTTCTAAAAATTCGATCTGTAAATTTAATAAAGTTGTTATCGTTCTCATTTAAATTTAAAGTTCGAGTTAATAAAAATTGCATAAGGAGTATAACTAAACCAATACCAAATTCTACTGCAGAAAATACGAGTATAAAAAACGATAACGACAGTACATTTAAGTTATCGTAAACTAAACCTGTTAAAACTGTTAGTAGATATACAGTAATTCAAATTAATTCGGCAGTTAGTAGTAGGTGTAAGGAGGTGTTTACATGTGTAAGTAGCGTACTCATTAGTATAAAAAAAAGGATTAAAATAGTATTAAAGTCTCCAATAAACAAAATTAATAATAAGTGGATTTACTATTTATTATTTTT
>Ga0129337_1214371_pt1 | contig 9701 bp, 8 predicted proteins | sample CPB6_02_RNA1_FD_109913 | JGI IMG/M metagenome (GOLD analysis project Ga0129337, IMG submission 109913) | Freshwater to marine salinity gradient microbial communities from Chesapeake Bay, USA - CPBay_Sum_0.6_0.2_RNA1 (Metagenome... | ecosystem: Environmental > Aquatic > Marine > Coastal | place... | reverse complement strand
GAAACTTGAATCTTTAGAACAACACTCTTCTCCGCAAAAAGCGGGCCTATGGCTTGGCGGCACTCTTCAACAAGCTCCCCAACCGAAATGACTTGTCGGTTCGTCTGTTGGTTTCGTAGAAAACTCATCATCCTTGAGACTAGACTCTCTAAGCCGACAAGTTGCCTACCCAGTTGCTTGGCAAAGATTAGTCGCTTGTCAGGGTCGAGCTGTTCTCGTGCTAGATGCCCTGCGTATAGTGTTGCGGTCGCAAGTGGCGTGCGAAGTTGATGGGCAATTTCGGCAGCCATACGACCCATCGCAGCCAGCTTAGCCTCGCGCTCAATCGACTCCCTAGCTCTGAAAGTTGCAGTAACATCGTGCAACAGTATTAGCTCTCTCGCCAGGGGGAGATCGCGAGACTCCGGACGTATAACTCGGGCATCTTGATCCTGCCCTGTTCTAAAATGTGTGTCATCTACTGCGGTCCACTGACGAGGTAAATGCCAGGGCAAACCGACCCGAAGTTCATAAGCGAGTTGCGTGGAAATTTCATTGCACGCGTAAACGACACCATGCTGGACGATGATGACGCCGGTCGGCAAGGCGGCTAGTAGACCTGATAACTCCTCAGCAAGCCGACCCTTGGCTTCTATCTGTAGTTTGAGGTCCTTATTGCTTTTAGCTAGATCTTCGGTGAGGCGATAGATCTCGTCGGAGAGGCGCTTTTGGGAGGATTCCAGCTCTCGGGTTGCATCCACGAAATGCAAAAATGCGGCCTCAAGTTCCTCAGCGCTTTGTGGAGATAGCATTTGAGGAAGGCTCAGCGACCCCTCTTGTCCTGGTGCGCCCGTACTTGTATGGTGAGCGCTAGGTGCATCGATAGGGTTCTGGGCCACTTTTCGGGTTTGCATATTTGGAAAACGGTTAGAAGGGACATCCTCATTTAGTCTGCCACCAAAGTTGCATTCATCAACGGCAGACTCGACTTACATTCGTGCTGTACTTCGGGTCGGCAAAATTTGCCCCCCGGCAAAACCTGCTGAATAATTCGGTTGAACTTTACAACGAGACTTATAGAACTATGGCCGATGTCAACCCCGGACTTGCGGCGCAAGCTGAAAATGGTGCGACTGTTATTGGTGTGAATCCAAATGCTATCGTGCAAGAGGAGGTTGCACCGCCCAAAGTCGAGCGAATGAATCGCCCAGGTGGGCCTAAGACGCTTGCTGATCGCTGGCAGGAGGTCGTTGGCCGCGTTAGTGAACTGCCTCCGCTTCGAAAGGTGCTTCTTGCCGTATCGATTTTGCTCGTTGCAGTGACGGTTGTTTTGGTAGCTGCCTCCGGGGATAGCAAGGATGACTACAAGGTACTTTTTTCGAATGTGAACGACAAAGACGGTGCTGCGATCGTGGCAGCATTGGAGCAAATGAAAGTTCCACACCGATTTACAGAGGGTGGTGGAGCTATCTTGGTCCCGGCTGACAAGGTTTACGACGCAAGGTTGAAACTCGCAGGACAAGGTCTTCCCAAAGCGGGTAACGTCGGCTTCGAGCTTCTTGAGAATCAAAAGCTTGGGACGTCTCAGTTCGTTGAGCAGGTGAATTACCAACGAGCCCTTGAATCAGAGTTATCTGGTTCGATCAAGACACTGGCGCAAGTTCGAGATGCAAGAGTTCATCTCGCGATACCTAAAACCTCAGCCTTCTTGCGAGATCAGCCCAAACCTACCGCATCTGTGGTGCTTACGCTACATCCGGGGCGAGTCGTTGATGATCAGCAGGTCACGGCGATTACGCACCTTGTTTCCTCTTCGATACCTCAGCTAGCGCCATCCATGGTGACTGTTGTTGACAGCGATGGGGGGCTTCTTGCTCCAAATGCTTCGAGGGGTGCGGCAGCTGGAATGGACGCTGCTCAGATTAAGTATGTCGGTGAGGTTGAAAACCAAGTTTCAAGACGGATCGTTACAATTCTCGAGCCTGTAACTGGTCGGGACAACGTGCGGGCTCAAGTAGCTGTCGATGTCGATTTCACTCAAAGCGAGCGCGCCGAGGAAATCTTCAAGCCGAACTCAGGGCAAAACCCAGCAAGTATTCGGTCACAACAAAATCTCGAAGCGAGCGGTCCGGTTACGAGCGCTGGGGGCATTCCAGGCGCGCTAAGCAATCAACCACCGCAAGGCGGACAGGCGCCTGTCGATGGCCAACCGGGTCAGGGTCAGGCGCAACCTCCTGGTACACAGAGCCCGGTATCGACGAATGCAAACAGAAAAGAGCAGACGGTTAACTACGAAGTTGACAGAGCGATTCAGACGGTTAGAGGACCGCGGGCATCTGTGAAGCGCGTTTCTAGTGCGGTTATTGTGAATTACAAAAAGACAGTTGACGCGGATGGAAACGTAAAGGAAACACCATATTCGCAGCAAGAGCTCCAGCAGATGACGGCGCTTGTTCGAGATGCGATGGGTTTTTCCCAGCAAAGGGGGGACTCGGTTTCGGTTGTGAGCATTCCGTTTTCTCCACCCGTTATTGATGAGCCGCCGTTTTGGAAACAGGCAACCTTTGCAAGCGTGATGAAGGAGTTTTTCAAGTTTTTGATTATTGCAACTGTGCTCGGCTTAGTAACCGTTTTCTTGGTACGACCAATTCTCTTTCCGCCTCCACCTAAGGTTGTGAGGAAGAGCAGCGGATCGAGGAAGAATTTGATGAACGGGTTAAAGCAGAATTGCAGGCCATGTCGCCCGCCGCACGAGAGAAACGTCGACTTGAGCTTGAGCTGGAGCGTGAACGTAGGCGTTTGCAAGAAGAAGAAGAGCGCCAACGCCTCGAGGAAGAACGACGGATTCTCGAGGACAAACGCAAGCGTGAGGAGGAGGAAAAGGCGGCTGAATACGAAGAGCTGCTAGCTTACGCCAAGGAGTTTGTCCAAAAAGATCCGCGTGTCGTCGCAGCGATATTCAAACAATGGTTACAAGAAGATGTGGAAAAAGGTTTGGCTTGACCTTAGGTAGGCCATTCAAGTTGAGCGCTTCATTCGATCCCGAGGCACATGCATGACAAGGTTGGCTGCAGAGCGCTGGTTCCCTCCAAGTTTTGATCCTCCAATTCCGGAGCCAGAACCCGAAATTGTATGGCCGACGGTTGAGGAAATTGAAGCGATTCGTGAGGCTGCTCGTAGGGAGGGCTTTGATGCAGGTCGCCAAGAGGGGTACGAGCGAGGTGTTGCTGAGGGCTTGACTCAAGGTTTTGAGCAAGGGCTAAATGAGGGACGTGAACAGGCATACGTTGAGCATGTGGCCAAGATCGCCGAGTTGACCAGTGCACTTGAGGCTTTCATTCATGAGTTAAAGGATCTGCCAGACGTGATCCTCGAGCCTATCACTGACTTAGCCTGGTCAATTGCGCAGCGACTTTCACTTACAGATCATATCGATAGAGGCCCATTTTTAGGCGCGGTTGAAGAAGCTTTGATGCGTCTTCCGTCTCCAGGTGAAAATTTGTTACTCCGAGTTCCGCCTGCCATGAGAATTATTTGGGACGAGTTTCTGGAGCGCGCGGGATTACCATTCAAAGTCGACGTGTTGGCGGACGCTGAACAGCATAGTGGTGCATTTATAGAAGTTGGTGGAAGCCGGCTTGATGTTGGGCCCGAGGCGAGAAGAGCGCTTGTATTGATGGCAATGGGGCTATTGCCGCGAGAATCCGACGATACAAGTGGGGCGGTTGACCTTGAGCAGTCGAGCTGAGTCCGCCGCCAAGCGCTTATCGGGTTGGTCCTCCCGAATCAGAGCCGCTCCGCGAGGCGTACGTAGTGGACGTCTTGAGCGCGTATCTGGCCTGATGCTTGAAGTTGGCGGCTTGCCTATGACCATTGGAAACCGAGCGGCTATTGCTTCTAGACATGGGTGGGTTGAATGTGAGTGCGTAGGATTTTCAGGCGGTACAACATTTCTAATGCCTATCGACCCGGCGGTTAATGTTGCGCCCGGTGCTGTTGTCTACCCAGCAAATACACCTGCGCTGGCTGGCGGCCGATTTGTTCCTATCGAATCCGCGCCACCATTGCCGATTGGTGACACGCTCATGGGCCGGATCGTTGACGGTTATGGGCGCGCTTTGGATGGTCATCCAGTTGGATCGGAAGCCCCCAACAATTACCGATCAACTCCGATCAATCCATTGCATCGACAACCCATCAACGAACCACTGGACTCTGGGGTTCGATCGATTAACGCTATGTTGACGGTCGGTCGCGGACAAAGGGTTGGGATCTTCGCAGGTTCTGGGGTTGGTAAGTCGGTCCTTCTTGGGATGCTCGCGAGGCGATGTGTCGCAGACGTTGTGGTGATCGGCCTCGTTGGGGAACGGGGTCGTGAGGTGCGTGAGTTCTGCGAGGATACGCTCGGTTTTGAGGCTCTCCGTCGTTCGGTCGTTGTCGCTGCACCTGCCGACGCAAGTCCCTTGGCGAGACTTCGGGGCGCACTGTTTGCCACTGATGTCGCAACGTTCTTTCGGGATAAGGGACGTCATGTGGTTCTCATCATCGACTCGCTCACGCGATTTGCCATGGCACAGCGAGAAATAGCGCTGTCACTCGGAGAACCCCCTGTTTCCCGGGGCTACCCACCTTCAGTATTCGCAAAAATGCCAGAGTTGGTCGAAAAGGTTGGTAATGGGTCTGTGCCTAATTCATCCATTACCTCGTTCTACACCATCCTATTAGAGGGTGACGATATACACGATCCGGTCGCTGACACAGCCCGTGGCATCCTCGACGGTCACCTCTTTTTATCGCGAGAACTGGCAGATGCAGGGCACTATCCCGCTATTGATATTGAAAAGTCGATCTCGCGCGTGATGCCAAGGGTTACCGACAGTCGACATCAGTGGGCAGCTAGGAGGCTGAAACAGTTGATTTCTCGCTATATGCGTGGGCGTGATCTTGTTGCAATGGGTGCCTACGCTCCAGGCAGCGATCCTGGACTTGACGAGGCGCTACGACTTTGGCCAGAAATCCAAGCTTTTCTGCAGCAAAATATGGACGAAACCTTCGATATGGAGCATTCCATTGCTGGATTGTTGATGCTGACAGGTGCGGCGGATGCTCCGTAAGCAAGCGCTTGATGCGGTACTTCGAGTTGCGCGCTTAAGGGAGCAACAGGCCGCGGCCGTGGCACAACGTGAGAGGCAGCAGCTGAACGATGCCATTGCGGCTGCGAACCAGTTAGACCAATTTGCTAACGAATATCGGAAAGATCTTTCGCAGGCGCTTGAGAGCGACCGTGGTAGAGCACCTGACTTGGTTAGACTTCTTGAATTCGCTAGAAAGCTAGAGTCGACTGCCCAAGATCAGCGTCAGGCAAGTCAACCGCTCAAGCTTCGAGCAGCCGAGAGCATGGAAAAGTATTACGCTCTACGCCTTAAGCTCGATGGGCTGGAAAAGCTCGAGCTTCAAATGAAATCAAGGCTTCGGCAAGAGCTAAGTCTTCGTGAGTCGCGTGAAACGGAAGACGCGATTGCATCTCGTCTTGGACACTGAACATGCCAACTCGGATCAAAACCCCAGTTGGCACGAATTATGCTGGATGGTGGCTTGTCGAAGGTTCTAGAGCTCTTCGGTACTTCTATCAATTACTAAATTGTTGACCTTATGATTGCCATCAAGTCTTCACCAACGCAGTCGATGAAGCAGGAAAACCCCGCCGTTGGTACAGAAAAATCTGCCGAACAGCGGAATGATCTAGCCTTTGAATTGCTTCTTGGCCTGATGGGGGGGCGTTTTCAGGGAGATTGTGATGGCGCCCAGCTACCCTCAGATGAATTGGTTGCCGACGGCAAACGGGTAACCGATGTTGGCTTGGTAACGGCAAGTATTGCCGGCCCGCAGTCGTTTCAGGTTTCGACGCCAACTGCGGTGGGGCATGACCTAACCGATTCAGAGGCTCTCGGCGGTGTTAGTGCGCTACTTGATGCCTCCGTAGCCGCGCTTAGACGGCAGGGGGATGATCCTATGGTAGGAGCACAGCTCGGGTTGGAAGCTGCGCGAAAGGCGTTTGCAGCGCTGAATGCTCAGGCGGACCAAAATCTTCTAACTGCTAGGCTTGCTGCAGCAGTTAGGGGTGACCGTGCCGCGCTTCAAGAGTTGATTTCAGATGGGTTTCTTGCCAAGCTCAATCCCGTGGCAGTCGTTCCTCGAGATTTTGCGATTGAACAGCATCTTCAGGAATCAATCCAGGGAGCGCTTTCTGGGCGGATAGTCGACGGGCAGATACTGCAAGCACAAGTGCTTGAAATTGATGGCAGTACTGCCCCTCTTCAGGCTGATGAAATGAAAACTCAGGGTTCCTACAATCTGTACTCGGGGGCTGACTTATCGCCTCTCAATGACGGCGATGCTGATGCTTCTAAGTCGCTTGATATATTTCAGCGAGAAGGCGATCTACCACTACTCTATGTGCAGGACTCTCGAGCCCCCTCAAATAGTCAAAGCCAGGGTGTAGCAGGCATTGTCAGCTCGCAGCCAATGATTGAGCCAACCGTAAATTGGTTGTTGTCTCAACAAGGTGGAGGGGCTACGATTGACCTCACGCCACCGGATTTAGGTCACGTGCGCGTTGAATTGAAGCTTGATTCAGCGGGTCAGCATGCAACGCTTGTGGTGCATCCTTCCTCTGATGCTGCGAAAGCTTCAATCGAGCAATCACTTTCCCGTTTGGTTGACGTTTTTGCTGCATCGGGTATGCAGTTATCAGTATCGGTTGAAAGTGGGCAATCCGGACTTGGGTTTGCAAGAGAGCGTGAAAGGCCTCCGAGAGACTTGGGATTGGATCGGGTAAGCTCCTTAGAGCAGTCGAGGGATTTTGGTCTTGCGATGCGGCGTTCTACGCTGAGCGAGTCAGGGCTAAGCTTATACGTATAGGACGTTATAATTATTGGGCATTAGTTTTTTGGTTTTACTAGGAGTGCTTGGCGTAGACTCGGGTCGGGTCATAAGCTGAGTTAATTTCGGTGGTTGAATTTCGTAAGTGAATTTTTATCGAGACTGAAAATGGCTGAAGCAGAACTTAATCCAGCAGCAACAGCAAATGCAGCCACGGCTGCAGCCGTAACCGCGGCCACAGAGGGGGAAGAAGCCCCCGTAAAAAAGAGCAAATTGCCTTTAATTATAGCTATCGTGGTTGTACTCGTGTTGATTGGTGGGGGCGTTGGCGGTTGGATGTGGTACTCCGCCAAGAAAAAGAAAGAAGCCGAAGAAGCGGAACAAACGCTTGAGAGTCGGCTAAAAGCCCAAATGCAGTTTAAAAAAGAGAACAAGGCACCTACCTTTGTGAAGATGGACCCCTTCACTGTGAACCTGCCGTCTAAAGGTGGCGAACATTATCTTCAGGTTGAAATGTTCCTGCGAGTATCAGAAGGCAAGGTCGAGGGAAAGATCAAAGAGTTTTTGCCTGTCGTCCAGGATCGAATCATTACTGTGCTTTCCTCGCGCTCCATGGAGCAGCTCGCGACGGTAGAAGGCAAGGAGATTCTTGGTAAAGAGATTGCATTGGTCGTTAACTCGATTATTGAACCCCAATTGACCGCGATCTACGTGCTTCAGCAACAACCATCAACAGCTGACCTTAGGAACCTTGAGCGCATAGGCGCAATGCCTAAAGATGCTTCAGCAACCGCCCAAATGACTCAAGTCGCTCGAGAAGCTGCAGCACAGTTCTGGCGAATCAGCGAGATGGATTTACCGGTTCAGGGAGTGCTCTTCAAGCAATTCATCATGCAGTGATGGGACATGACCAAATCTAGTGTTCTATTAATGGCAACTTCTTGATTGAGCGAGAGTCCAGTGAGTGAAGCTGTAAAGGCGACGGCAGACGATCAACCAGACGATGACTTGGGTAACGACGTTCTCAAGACAAATCGCGAGGCCAAAGCCTCAGTCTTTGACAAGATGCATCGCATTCTTAGCAGGAGAATGCCGACCCTTGAGCTGATTCATGAGCGATTTGCTCGAACCATGAGGCTGCAGTTATTTAACATGATTCGCTGCCGTTGCGAAGTTGATCTCCATCCCCCGAAAATAAAACCATATTCCGATTTTCTCTCGAGCTTTCCCGAGCGTACAAATATCAACATTGTTAACATCAAATCGCTCCGCGGGGTCGCGTGCTGGATTGTTGACCCAGCTGTTATATACCTCACAATCGATAATATGTTTGGTGGCGAGGGGCACCTCGAACCCAAAATCGTTCCAAAGGAATACACAGCGACAGAGTTAAGAATAGTTAGACGTTTTGTCGATATGGTTCTCGCAGAATACGAAAAGGCGTGGAAACAAGTTTATGAGTTGAAGTTTGATTTTGTAAGATCCGAAGGTAATTTTCAGTTTGCAAAAATTACTGGTAACGATGAGATGGTCTTGCACTGTAAGTTCACGATTGATATCAATGGACGCGCAGGCGATGTGGACTTTTGCGTGCCTTTTTGGGTGTTTGAACCTCTAAAAGCAACATTGTTTGCGCAGTCCGTAGGCTTCCAGATGGAAGCAGATACGAAATGGACAGGAGCACTAGAAAGCGAAATGCAGACAGCAGAAGTAGAGATTGCTGCAATTCTCGCTGAAAGAAAAATGTTGCTTGGAGATATTCTGTCATTGAATGTTGGTGAAATAATACCCATCGAAGTTCAGGATCCAATCACGGCCTTTGTAAATCGAGTGCCAATGATCCGAGGTAAGTATGGTGTTAAGAACGGTCGGTATGCCCTACGAGTCGAAGAGATTCGTAACCCTACTGACTTTGTAAGTCTTGGACTCAAAAATAAGCAGTTGCTTGGGCCTCAAAAGTATGATGATGAATTCAAGTTTGGTATGGAGAAATAAATGAGTAATGAGTCATCTGGTGGATTGTCCGGTGATGCACAGTCGGTTAACTTTGATAATTTTGATATTGGCGGTGCAGATGGCGGTGTAAACGATATCGACCTGGTTTTAGATATTCCGGTCAATGTGACAGTTGAGTTAGGTCGAGCAAAAATGCAGATTAGAAATCTGCTAGCACTGTCTTATGGTTCAGTGGTGGAGTTAGATGTACTTGCTGGTGAACCTCTCGACGTTATGGTGAATGGCTGTTTGATTGCACAGGGAGAGGTGGTTATTGTTAACGATCGATATGGTATTCGCTTAACCGATATCGTTACCCCTACTGAGCGACTCCGTAAGCTCAATCGCTAGTAGATTTCTCTCAAAGCTTGTGCAAATTCAATGGAAATTTCGAGCTCGAGCTTGATATTCTTATTTATTGTCACTTTGATTGCGTTAGCTATAGGTTTTGTTGCGCGGCTTTGGAGACGTTCAACCCAGCAGAGCCCATCTCTTCGATTGATCAGTTCCCTTCAGGTTGGCCAAAAAGAGCGTTTGGTCGAGGTCCTCAATGGGGATGAGGTTTTATTGCTTGGTATTACATCACAGCAAATTACAGTTATTGATCGTCGTAAGGCCAGTGAGTTAGAGCGAACTCTCAAAGCTGAACGATTGCGTTCCCAACCATTCAACGTCAGCGCTCTATCAGCAACCGTAGTTGTCCTAGTAGCGTTTGCCTGTCTGTTCCCGTCTGACATCCTTGCGCAAAGCTTGCCGCTTTTTGAGTCGGTACCAGGCAAGGGCGGGGTAACAAGTTATTCGGTCCCTGTTCAAACGGTTTTGTTGCTGACTGCGCTATCTTTTTT
>Ga0129337_1066119_pt1 | contig 10314 bp, 8 predicted proteins | sample CPB6_02_RNA1_FD_109913 | JGI IMG/M metagenome (GOLD analysis project Ga0129337, IMG submission 109913) | Freshwater to marine salinity gradient microbial communities from Chesapeake Bay, USA - CPBay_Sum_0.6_0.2_RNA1 (Metagenome... | ecosystem: Environmental > Aquatic > Marine > Coastal | place... | reverse complement strand
GTCCAGAGAGGCGGAAAAGGATGTGGTATGAGTAGTGATTTTTCGGTTGTCTTGGATCAGGGTGAGATTGCCCGATCTCTTAAGCGCATCGCTCACGAAATTATTGAGCACAATAAAGGAACTTCGAATTTAGTTATAGTCGGGATTCCAACTAGAGGATCCCATTTGGCCGCTCGGTTAACCCAGATGCTTTCAACCTTAGAGGCCACGAATGTGGCTATGGGAACTTTAGATACAACCATGTTCCGTGATGATCTCCGTGGATCGGCGCCTCGCTCGCTGGGTCGAACTGAGTTACCTCTATCCGGGATTCATGAACGCGATGTTGTAATTGTGGACGACGTTCTTTTCTCTGGTCGGACGATCCGTGCTGCTCTGGATGCTTTAGCTGAACACGGACGCCCCCGCACTGTGCAGCTCTCAGTCCTAATAGATCGTGGTCATCGCGAGTTGCCTATCCGCGCGGATTACGTTGGCAAGAACATTCCAACTAGTCGAAGTGAACGAGTGAAAGTTCTACTAACAGAGACGGATGGCGTTGACGAAGTGCGAATCGAGGGACGAGCATGAACCGTCACCTACTTTCAATTGCGGATCTTTCGAAGGAGGATGCGCTTCGCATCCTAGATACCGCAGCTGAACTCGCCCGCGTTACTGAAACCCCCGTCAAGAAACTTCCGACACTTCGAGGCCGAACCATTGTCAATCTATTTTTCGAGGATTCAACTCGGACGAGAATTTCCTTTGAGGCTGCTGCAAAGCGATTGTCGGCCGATGTAATTAATTTCTCTGCAAAAGGATCGTCTTTAAGTAAAGGCGAAAGTTTGAAAGATACTGCTCTTACTTTGCAAGCAATGGGTGCTGATGGAGTTGTGATTCGTCATCCTTCCTCAGGAGCAGCTCATCGACTCGCCTCGCAAAAATGGATGAACGGATCGATTATTAACGCAGGGGATGGCACCCATGAACATCCAACACAAGCACTATTAGATGCTTACACAATTCGCGAACACCTAAGAGATTCAAATGGAGATCTACAGGATATACGAGTGGCAATTGTCGGCGATGTACTTCACTCGAGAGTTGCACGTAGCAATGTATTGCTCTTGCAGAAACTGGGAGCATCAGTAACTCTGATTGCGCCTCCAACACTTCTTCCAGTTTCAGTAGAAAGCTGGGGTGTAAATGTTCGGTATCAGTTTGAACGAGACCTATCGAATTTTGATGCGGTAATGATGCTTAGGGTGCAGCGCGAGCGGATGGATGATGCTTTTTTCCCGAATGAACGTGAGTATTCTCGGAATTTTGGTCTGAATTTATCGAGGCTTAATCAGCTTTCAGCAGAATGCATAGTTATGCATCCGGGCCCAATGAATCGAGGATTAGAAATATCAGCAGATTCTGCTGATAGTGATAAAGCGGTCATAGTGGATCAAGTTAGAAATGGTGTTGCGATCAGAATGGCTACGTTATACCTCTTACTAGGGGGCGAATGAAATGCAAATAATTAACTTGGTCGACGTCACAGGGAAAAGCATGGAATTGGCGATTAAAGATGGACGATTTTCAAGTCAGGATTCTCCAACAGCCAATCAGGAAATAATTGATGGTCTAGGTTTAACCGTGATACCCGGTTTGGTGGATTTACATACGCACTTGAGAGAACCTGGAAAAGAAGATGCGGAAACCGTATTTACTGGTTCTTACGCAGCGGCGTCCGGTGGTTACACAGCAATCTCAGCGATGCCCAACACCAATCCGGTAGCCGATACAGCGGGAGTCGTGGAACAGGTATATCGCTTAGGTAAAGCCCATGGATTCTGCGATGTTTTTCCAATCGGTGCGGTTACCGTCGGACAACAGGGAATTGCCCTTTCGGAAATGGGTGCAATGCACTCGTCCGAAGCAGAAGTGAGAATCTTCAGTGACGATGGAAATTGTGTCTGGGACTCATTAGTGATGCGTCGAGCGCTTGAGTATGTGAAGGCCTTCGATGGCATCATCGCCCAGCATGCACAAGATCCGAGATTGACTCAAGGATCCCAAATGAATGAAGGAGAAGTCTCAGCGATTCTTGGGTTGAAAGGTTGGCCCGCTGCCGCGGAAGAATCAATTATTGCTAGAGATCTGCTTCTAAATGAACATGTGGGAAGTAGATTGCATATCTGTCATCTAACTACAGCAGGTGGAGTCGAGTTGATTCGCTGGGCAAAGCAACGAGGGATTCGGGTGACTGCAGAAGTAACTCCACATCATCTTCTCCTAACCGACGAACTAGCCCGGTCATACGATCCGATCTTTAAAGTCAATCCTCCGTTAAGAACTGATCGGGATGTCCATGCTCTTCGTGAAGGAGTAGCAGATGGCACTATTGATGTAATTGCAACAGATCATGCCCCGCATCCGATGGAGGATAAAGAATGCGAGTGGGCGGCCGCGGCATTCGGAATGATCGGCCTGGAGACAGCTCTATCAGTTACATATAAAGCCCTCGTTGAAACTTCTTTGATTACATTTGCGGATTTGATAAAACGAATGTCCACCGCCCCCGCTGAGATTGCGGGCTATTCTGAGCATGGATCACTTGATATTGGGAGTGAAGCGAATTTCACACTCGTGGACCTGCGATCGAAATGGCGAGTCGAAGCTTCTGCAATCCGTTCTAAGAGTAAGAATTCACCCTATCTGGGCATGGAACTTCCGGTAAAGGTAATGCGAACTTTCTTGCGGGGTAAGGAGGTGTTTTCGGCATGAGTGGGGCGAGGGCATCTGGATACCTAGTACTTGATGATGGCACGGTATTTGAAGGTGATGCTTGGGGTGTAACAGGCGAGACCTTCGGCGAGATTGTTTTCACAACAGGCATGACGGGCTATCAAGAAACCCTCACCGATCCTTCATATTTCAATCAAGTAGTTGTCATGACTGCTCCTCATATTGGTAATACTGGAATGAACCGAGAAGATGAGGAATCACGGAGAATCTGGGTGAGTGGTTTCGTGGTGCGAGATCCCTCTCCGATGGTTTCGAATTGGCGGTCTACCAACACTCTGGAAGCTGAAATGAAGCAATATGGAGTAATCGGATTATCAGGAGTCGACACAAGAGCAATAACTCTTCACATCCGAGAGCGTGGCGCCATGCGAGTAGGTATCTTTACCGATGCAAATCTCTCGCGAGAAGAAATGGTAGTAAAAGTTAGAAATACCGCTCAGATGGTCGGTTCCTATCTTGCAGATTCAGTATCCATTCCTATGAAAGAGCGAATACCGGCTCTAGGTGAACGTAAATTCAGGATCGCAGCTTTAGATCTTGGAATCAAGGCGGCAACGCCGAGGAACTTCGCGCTTCGGGGAGTTGAGACAGACTTGTTGCCAGTTACAACTAGCTTTGATGAGATTAAGAACGGTAAGTATGACGGTGTATTTCTCTCCAACGGGCCAGGAGATCCTTCAGCCATGAATGAAGTAGTTGCTACGGTCAGGGGAATTCTTGATGAGGAAATTCCACTTTTTGGAATCTGTTTCGGGCATCAAATTCTAGGTCGCGCGCTCGGCTTCGATACTTATAAATTGCGTTTTGGGCATAGAGGCATCAATCAGCCGGTATTGAATCGAATAAAAGATCGGGTCGAAATTACAGCTCATAATCATGGTTTTGCGGTGGAGGCTCCAACAGAAAGTGAATTTTCAACGGTTTATGGTCCAGGAACGGTGACGCATATTTCCCTAAATGATGGAGTTGTCGAAGGTTTGAAATTGTTCAATAGTCCCGCATTTTCGGTCCAGTATCATCCCGAGGCGGCTGGCGGTCCTCATGATGCAAATTATCTTTTCGACGAATTTGTTGAGATGTTAGGCGTGTATGCCAAAAGATAATTCAATTCGTAGCGTATTAGTTATCGGAAGCGGGCCGATTGTGATTGGCCAGGCATGTGAGTTCGACTATTCGGGAACTCAAGCTTGCCGGGTTTTGAAAGAAGAAGGCGTTCGAGTGATTTTGGTGAATAGTAATCCCGCGACGATCATGACAGATCCCGAGTTCGCTGACGCTACCTATGTAGAGCCAATTACCCCAGATTACCTAGAATCAATCATTGCGAGAGAACGACCGGATGCAATTCTTGCAACGCTCGGGGGACAAACGGCTTTAAACGCTGCGATGAAATTAGATGAATTGGGAATTTTGGCGAAGTATTCCGTTCGATTGATCGGAGCGGATATTCCCGCCATAAAACGGGGCGAGAATCGTGAAGAGTTTAGAAGTATTGTTGAAAAAGTAGGTGGCGAATCTGCACGTTCGGTCATCTGTCACACGATCGAGGACTGTCTAGCGGCCGCATCGAAATTGAATTATCCGGTTGTTGTGAGGCCATCTTTCACAATGGGTGGGTTGGGAAGTGGAATTGCTTTCAACGAGAGTGAACTTCGCCTGATCGCAGGAGCAGGACTGCAATACAGTCCAGTCACTGAGGTCCTGTTGGAAGAGTCCATCATCGGCTGGAAAGAGTATGAACTAGAGGTAATGAGGGACCACAAAGATAATGTCGTTATTGTCTGCAGTATCGAAAATGTCGATCCAATGGGAGTACACACTGGTGACTCGATCACAGTAGCACCCGCATTGACCCTCACTGACGTCGAGTTCCAGAGATTGAGAGATTTAGCGATCTCAATTATCAGAGAGGTGGGTGTAGCCACCGGCGGATGCAACATTCAATTCGCAGTGAATCCTGAAAATGGTCGAGTCGTAGTAATTGAAATGAATCCGCGAGTCTCTCGGAGCAGCGCTTTAGCATCAAAAGCGACCGGTTTTCCCATTGCGAAAATTGCGACCAAACTGGCGATTGGTTATTCATTGGATGAAATTCCTAACGACATAACAAAAAAGACTCCAGCTTCGTTTGAACCAACGCTCGATTACATCGTTGTCAAAATTCCACGATTCGCCTTTGAAAAGTTTCCAGAGGCTGATCCACGATTGACTACAACTATGAAGAGCGTTGGGGAGGCGATGGCCATGGGTAGGTCGTTTCCGGAAGCGCTCCAAAAAGCGCTTCGATCCTTGGAGAAAAAGGGCTCAGAATTCTCTTGGGAAATCTCTCGTTCGGTTGAAGCTCTGCTTGCAAGTATGCAGATTCCAACTGAATTTAGGTTAAAAGAGGTACAACAAGGCTTAGCTTTAGGCCTATCAATAGAGGCGGTGAATAAAGCTACGGGGATAGATCCTTGGTTCTTGTCGCAGATTCATCTCATCAATCAAGAAGCTAGCCGATTAAAAGAGTCGGCCGAATTGACTAGCCATCTGCTAAAAAGTGCGAAACGTTTGGGATTCTCTGATAGTCAGATTGCCGCTCTTCGTGGCATGAAGGAAGAGGATGTCAGAACCATTAGATGGCGAAATTCGATTAGGCCGGTTTACAAGACAGTAGATACTTGCGCTGGAGAATTCGAAGCATTTACCCCTTATCACTATTCAACTTACGATCTCACTACTGAGGTAAAGCCGAGAACAAAGCCAGCAATCATTATCTTGGGTAGTGGACCTAATCGGATCGGGCAAGGAATCGAATTTGATTATTCCTGCGTGCACGCATGTTTTGCTTTGAGTCAGGCGGGATATGAAACAATTATGATCAATTGCAATCCGGAGACAGTGTCAACTGATTACGATACTTCAGATCGACTTTATTTTGAACCACTAACTCTGGAAGATGTGCTCGAGGTCTATCATGCTGAACTTGCTGCAGGTCCGGTTATTGGGGTCATAACTCAACTGGGCGGGCAGACTCCACTCGGTCTGGCAAAGAAGTTGGAGCAAGAAGGCGTTCCGATTTTAGGTACATCGGTTGATGCGATACATAAGGCAGAGGATCGGGGAGCCTTCGGCAAGATTCTCACTGAAACCGGACTCAAGGCGCCCGCCTTTGGAACCGCCTTTTCCTTCGAAGATGCACAAGGCGTTGCCAGTGAAATCGGTTACCCAGTTCTTGTTCGCCCATCTTTTGTTCTGGGTGGTCGCGGGATGGAGATTGTCTACGATGAGGATTCGTTACGCAGTTTTATTAAAAAAGCTACTGAGATTAATCCTGAGCATCCAGTCTTGATCGATTCCTTCTTGGATAATGCGATAGAAATCGATGTAGATGCGCTCTACGACTCAACGGACATCTATCTTGCTGGCATCATGGAGCATATAGAAGAAGCTGGGGTCCATTCAGGGGACTCGGCTTGCGTAACTCCACCCCAATCCATTTCACCGGAAATGATTGACGAGATCTTGAATACGACTGAAAAGTTGGCGCGCGAAATAGGCGTAAACGGGCTAATAAATGTTCAGTATGCGATAAGTTCAAGTGAACTTTTCGTAATCGAGGCAAATCCTCGGGCATCTAGAACAGTTCCTTATGTAAGTAAAGCTACCGGCGTCCCAGTAGCAAAAGCGGCTGCCCTTATTGCATCGGGCAGAACAATAAAGGAGTTGAGAGCATCGGGAGTCATCCCCAAAACGAAGATAGGTGTCAGTAAGGGGATTGCGGTGAAAGAAGCTGTCCTGCCGTGGAATCGGTTTCGCCGGATCGATGGAAAGAATGTGGATTCGACTCTAGGCCCGGAAATGAAATCTACCGGAGAGGTAATGGGGATTGCGGCTGATTTTGGCAGCGCATTTGCTAAATCGCAGATTGCGGCCTTTGGCCCATTACCAATAAAAGGTAAGGTCTTTGTTTCGATAGCAGATAAAGATAAGTTGTCTGCAATTGATTCGGCCCGCGCACTTGATGAACTTGGATTTGAATTATGTGCAACTGCTGGCACTAGTGCCGCACTTGCAAATGAAGGGATTAAGACCCAGATAGTTGCTAAGCACTCGGAGAAGAACGAGAGAAGTGACCAATCTGTGGTTGATCTAATTGAGAATGGCGAAATCCATCTAGTTATTAACACTCCATTCGGTCGTGACTCAAAGAAGGATGGATGGTTCATTCGAAGCGCCGCGATTGCTCGAGGAATTCCATGCATTACTACGATTCCAGGTTTTAAGGCAGCGGTATCAGGTATTCGAGCTCTCCAAAAAGGGGGAGTTTCTACTAAATCCCTTCAGGATTGGACAGCTTGATGAAAATCAATTCCCGAGCGGTCCAGAAAAGCGTTGAGGTGCTTTCGAATAAGAAGGTTGGCTCATATCACCACATGGTTTTTTCAGTGGGAGAAATGGCGCTGTCAGCAAAACCAGGAAATTTCGTCGCGATTTCTGTCGGGGGCCCCAATTCAGCAATGGTGCTTCGCAGAGCGTTTGCAATTTACCGAGCTAGCGATCGTGGCAATTATGGTGGAACGATTGAATTAGTGGTTGCGGCACATGGTTCTGGAAGTAAATGGCTTAGTGAACGCGCTATTCACGAACGCGTCGACATGGTTGGACCGCTGGGCACCGCGTTCGGCATTCCAACTGATCAGGTGAATGCACTTTTGGTAGGTGGAGGATATGGGTCAGCGCCGTTATTTGGCCTGGCTGAAGTGCTGAAGCAACGAGGCTGTCGCGTCGACATAGTTTTAGGAGCGTCGACAGCAAACAAGATCTACGCACCTTTGGAAGGAAAACGCTCAGTGAATACCATGACTTTGACTACCGAAGATGGAAGCGCTGGAATAACAGGTCGAGTCACAGATGTCATGCCAGGTTTAATTCAAAAGAATTCCGTGGACATCATTTACTCCTGCGGTCCGATGGCTATGTTAGAGGCTGTCGATGCGATAGCTCAGGGTGCAGGGATTATGCATCAGTGTGCCGTTGAAGAGTCCATGGCATGTGGAATAGGAGTCTGTATGACTTGTGTGATTCCGCTCCGCGATGACGCTGGTGTAATAAGAATGCAACGCACATGTATCGAAGGTCCGGTAGTTGACGGAAGTAAAGTAATTTGGGGAAATTTAAGATCTATCCCACAGGGAACGCTAGGTTTTAATCAATGAGCGAGTTTCAAGCCTTTGATTTCAGAACTAAATTTGGAAATAGATACTTTCCGGCACCAGTATTTACTGCTAGTGGTTGTGCGGGATCGGGAAAGGAACTTTCACAGTTCTTTGATTTGAATGAATTGGGCGCTGTAGTAACGAAATCAATTTCGGTGCGTCCTAGAAGCGGACGAGCTACCCCACGTATGGCGGAAACGCCCTCCGGCATGCTCAATTCGATAGGTCTACAAGGCCCAGGGATTGATGACTTTCTCGCCGTGGATATCCCGTGGCTTCAAAGTAAGGGTGCTCGAGTCGTTGTTTCTATATCGGGAGAAACTGTTGAAGAGTATGCGACGCTAGCGCGTAAGCTCCGAGGTGTTAATTCTCTTTATGGGATCGAAGTCAATATTTCCTGCCCAAATGTTGAAAATCGTGGCTTGGTATTCGCTTGCGATCCAGTCGCATCTAGAGCTGTTCTTGAAGCAGTTCGAAGAAACATTGGTGGCGATTATCCAATCATCGCGAAGTTATCACCTGATGTAACTGATATCGTTTCGATTGCTCGAGAAGTGGTTGCTGCAGGCGCTGATGGTCTAGCGCTAATTAATACTGTTTTGGGTATGGTGATTGATATCGATGCTATCCGCCCAAAGTTGGCCGGAATCACTGGAGGATTATCGGGGCCAGCTATCCGCCCGATTGCAGTTCGCGCTATTTATCAAGTTCATTCTGCACTGCCGAATACACCAATACTTGGAATGGGGGGCGTTGCAAGTGGTAAGGATGCGTTAGAGATGATATTCGCTGGCGCATCAGGAATATCGGTTGGTACGGCAACCTTCGGCAACCCAACTGCGGTAACCAAAATTAAAGAGGAACTCCTAGCCCTCCTCAAAGCTAAAGGCTTCAAAACATTGAAAGATGCAGTTGGAGCAGCGCATGTATAAGTCGCCCATAGTCCTGGCTTTAGATTCTGCGAAAGTAGATCACTGCGAGTCATTAATTGATGCCACGAGTGAATTTGTTGGGGTATACAAACTTGGCTTGGAGTTTTTCACAGCGAATGGCCCAACAGGAGTTCTCGCAATCCGCAGAACATTTCCCGAGATTAAAATCTTTTTGGATCTAAAAATGCACGACATTCCAAATACAGTTGGAAAGTCCAGTTCGAATCTAGCCGAAATCGGTATTGAATTCCTAACAGTTCATGCTTCTGGTGGCCCAGAAATGATCAAAGCCGCTGTCGAGGCTCTGCCTGGTACTCGAATCACGGCGGTAACGCTCCTTACTTCAATTGACCAAAAGGCCCTTGAGATCTTGACGTTACCGAATGATGTTGCGGGACTTGTATCGAGTTGGGCTTCAACTGCTGTCGCCGCAGGATCACGCGCCATAGTGGCATCACCACACGAGGTCGCAACACTTCGTAAGACTCTGTCCGCGGGAATCACGTTGATAACCCCCGGAATAAGAACAGCTCCTACAAACGACGATCAGAAACGTGTGATGACTCCGACCGAAGCGATCACGGCAGGTGCTGACTTATTAGTAATCGGTCGACCAATTACCGGCGCTGCAAATCCTGGGGATGCGGCGCGCACCATTTTTGAATCTTTGCATTAGATGGCTTTAATTAGCCCATGCAAAACCCGCCTGCTCTTTCTCGAGATGAGCGGAGAGCCGCTCTCGAGAAGGCCGTGGAGAATCGAAGGCGCAGAGCTACGTTTAAAGAAGAAGTGAAATCGGGTAGACGTAAGTGGCGGGATGCACTTGATAGTACTGATGTGGCTATTCAAAAAATGCGAGTGAAGGAATTGATTGAAGCCCTTCCGGGTTTTGGTACCACTAGGGCGCTAGCGACTTTAGATCGAGTTGGTATCTCACATACAAGGCGAATTCAAGGCCTGGGCAGTACTCAACGCGAAAAATTGTTAATCGAATTGAGAGGTCGCTAAATGCGCGGTGAATTGCTGGTTCTCTCAGGTCCGGGAGGCGTTGGAAAGAGCACAATCGTCAAAGAACTTAGAAAGTTTCCCGAGTTTTATGTTTCAGTTTCTGCAACTACGCGGGCTCCCCGAATCGGTGAGATTGATGGCGAGTCTTATCATTTTGTCGACGACGCCACTTTTCAAAAGATGGTTGAGAATATGGAGTTCCTCGAATGGGCAGAATTTGCGGGACATCGATATGGAACACCTGTTGCCCCGGTAATAGAGGCGCTCGATTCCGGTAAGAATGTCTTACTGGAGATAGAAATAGAAGGTGCTCGGCAAGTTAGACGGGCTCGCCCCGATGCGCGATTAATCTTCCTAAAGCCACCATCTTTTGAAGATCTCGAAGAGCGAATCAGGGGTCG
>Ga0129337_1090000_pt1 | contig 10578 bp, 4 predicted proteins | sample CPB6_02_RNA1_FD_109913 | JGI IMG/M metagenome (GOLD analysis project Ga0129337, IMG submission 109913) | Freshwater to marine salinity gradient microbial communities from Chesapeake Bay, USA - CPBay_Sum_0.6_0.2_RNA1 (Metagenome... | ecosystem: Environmental > Aquatic > Marine > Coastal | place... | reverse complement strand
TTCGAATTTTCGGATGCATATGATGATATGATTTCGATGAAGCGTATTCTGTTTTCAGATACGATTCAAGTTGTTCGTCGTACTGACTGGACTCCACCCGAAAAGACAACAGGTGGACTTGGTTATACCTATGACATGTACAGAAACGACTATTCACCAACAAATACTGCATCATCTGGTGCTACAAAACTTTATGATTCTGACTTTTACGTTGTAAACTCAAACTATCAGGTTTACAAGTGCATCTATAATGGTACTTCTCCCTCTGACCCAAACGGTAAACCATCTACGATTGAACCAACTGGTACTTCAACCTCAATCATCTCTACTTCTGATGGATATCGTTGGAAGTATTTGTACACTATCCCAGTCGCCCAGGTTTTGAAATTCTTCTCCAGCGACTACATGCCAGTTTTTGAAGATATCTCAGTAACAACAAATGCTGTATCTGGAGAAATTGATACTGTTGTAATTACTTCATCTGGCGCTGGTTATAACAATGGAACATATGACAATGTTCAAATTGCTGGAGATGGTTTTGGTGGACGAGTTTCCTTGGTCGTTGATGGTGGTAAAGTAATTTCTGCAACTGTTACTTCTGGTGGTACTGGTTACACCTTTGGTAAAGTCAGCGTTGATAACATTTCTGGTATTGGTACTGGTAGTGGAGCAGTTATTGATGTTATCATTCCTCCCCCAGGTGGTCACGGTGCTGACCCAGTTGTAGAACTTGGTGCATACCGTGTTATGGTTAATGCAAAGTTGTCTTATGCAGAAGGCTCTGGTGACTTCCCAGTAGATATGATTACCGTCGTGTTGGTCTTGTGGTCAATCCACTGAGATATGGAACTGTAGAACTTTTGGATGATATTACAGTTGGTGCAACACGTGCCGTAATCTTCTCTCCAACGTTCCAAGGTAATTTTATTGCAGACGAAACCATTCAACAAACACGCATCGTCGGTGGTCAATCAGTTACCGCACGAGGTAGAGTTGTTTCTTGGAACTCTACAACTAAAGTTTTGAAGTACTATCAAAACCGCGTTGATGGTATCTTCCCAGAAGTTACTGGTTCTCTCAACGAATTTGATGGTTCCAACTCTATTGTTGGACTTGGTTCAGGAGCATCTGCAGAACCAGATGTCAACTTCCCTGCAGTTCCTAATACATCATCCCGCATTATTAATAATACTGAGTATGATTTGGGAATGCGTTTTACTTCTGGTTATGCTCAAGCAGAAGTTGAGAGAAATAGCGGTAACGTTATTTACATAGATAATAGGCGCACAATTAGTCGTGCAAATGACCAAATTGAAGATATCAAAATCGTAATCGAGTTCTAAAGAGATGCCACAGAATACTAACCTCAACGTCACGCCTTATTACGACGACTTTGATAAGAAAAAGAATTTCTATAAGGTTCTTTTCCGTCCTGGGTTTCCAATTCAAGCAAGGGAACTCACGACGATGCAGAGTATCCTGCAAAATCAGGTCGAATCTGTTGGACAGCATCTCTTTAAAGAAGGTGCAATGGTTATTCCTGGTCAGGTAGGATATGACCTGAATGTCAATGCTGTTCTTATTCAAGAAAGCTTTCTTGGTGCTCCTGTTGAGCAGTATCGTGGTCAGCTGAATGGAAAAATCATCAGTGGTCTTAACACAGGTATTAAGGCAAAGGTTCTTTATAGCATCTCTCAAACTGAATCGGAAAGAAAATACATCACACTTTATGTAAAGTACATTGAGTCTGATGATGATACTGCAACTAAGACTGTATTTGAAGATAATGAGCAGCTTATTGCAGATGGAGACATCACTTTTGGCACCACTCTTATTGAGGTTGGGTCACCGTTTGCACAAGTTCTCCCCGCTAATGGTACAGCAATTGGTTCTGCTGCATATGTTAATCAGGGTGTTTATTTTATTCGTGGATATTTTGTAGACGTTTCCTCTCAATATATTCTTCTCGACCAATATGGAAATAATCCTTCCTATAGGGTTGGTCTTGAAGTATCAGAATCAATTATTACATCAGAAGACGATACTAGCCTGAATGATAACGCGGCTGGCACTTCTAACTATTCTGCTCCAGGGGCTCACCGATTTAAGATTGGTACGACGCTTGTTAAGAAAGCACTGAATGATGATTCAGACAAGAATTTCATCGAATTGCTTCGTATTAATAATGCAAGAGTTCAGAAGATTGTTGAAAGAACATCATATTCAGAACTGGAAAAAACTCTTGCTGCTAGAACTTACGACGAGTCTGGAGATTACGTTGTAAATGATTTCCAAGTTACTGTCAGAGAATCCGTTAATGATGGATTTAATGGTGGGGTATATGCTCCTGGTTCATTTACTGCACAAGGAAATGGTGCTGGAGATGCTTTATACGCTGTAGAAATGAGTCCTGGTAAAGCATATGTTCGTGGTTATCAGATTGAAACACTTCAACCAACATATATTGACTTAGAGAAACCTAGAGATTCTGTAGCTGTTCAAAACGCAATCGTACCTTTTGAACTTGGTAATTCTGTCTATAATAACAACGTTTGGGGATTTCCAAATTTCACAGGTTCTTCAGTAAGTAATTCATATCAAACTGTCCAGTTGTATGATACGAGAACTGCAACCCCTGGTGATGCTTCTGGCTCATTGATTGGATATGCAAGAATGCTTGCTTCCGAATTTGTAAGTGACCCAGATTCGACTTTTAGTAATACTGATGACATGTATATGTCAAACTTGATGGACATTAATATGTTCACAGTATTTAAACTTAGTGCTGCCCAAACAATCTCACAGGGTTCTCAAATTATTGGTCAAACAAGTGGAGCAAAGGGGTACATTGTAGATGCTATCAGCAATGGAACTACTTGTAAGGTTTATCAAATTAGTGGCAATTTTATCAAAAATGAAGTAATTACTGTTGATGGTAGGGAGAAGGGTTCAATTTCATATCTCCACAAATACGAATTTACTGATGTACGTCAATTAGTTGCTAGAGATACTGTAACAAATAATGAGACATATACCAGCGATTTGGTACTTGATGATATTTCAGAAATTCGTGGTAACACGTTTGTTCTTAGTGGAACAACTTTGACTGGATTTGGAAGCAATTTTTCTGTAGATATTCGTCCTGGAGATTACATTTATTTTACTCCTACAGAATATGTCGTTGTTAAGAGAGTTGACCAGAGTAATCTTGATACCTTAAACACTAGTACTATTATTAATTCTAGTACTCAGGTGCTGCAACTTTTCAATCAGGCTGGAGGTAGCAATCCACCTGCTGATGGAACATATTCAAACGTTGCTAGGTTTAGACCATCCCTACAGGGTAGAGAGAATGCAGATTTGTTCTCTCCAATGCCTAGAGAATCAATTAAGAGCATCTCTGACGAATCTATGACTGTTAGAAGAACCTTTTCTAACGTCTCAATTTCATCAAATGCTTTTACAGTTACTCTTCCAGAAAATGAACAGTTCTCATCTCTAGAAAGAGAAAATTATACACTCACAATTACTCAGGGTACTGGTGAAGGTGATGTAATCAATCTACAAACAGCTAACCCTGCAGGGGTTGGATATGCATCATTTACATCATCTGATAGAACTACTCTCCAAGTTACTAATCTAAGCAACATCACTACAGTCAGATTGACTGCTACAATCTCGAAGAACGTAACTTCGAAGAAAATTAAATCTAGCAATAAGATGTTTGTCTTGAAAGTATTCAAGACATCAAATGACCTTGATAATCAACTTTTCGGTCTTCAATATTCAAACCTCTACGGAACACGTATTGAGGATAGAGAAATTTCTCTTGGTCTCACCGATGCTTATCGCCTTAGAGCTGTTTATGAATCTTATGATGATTCAGACCCAGTAATCCCCTCGATGCAATTGGTGGAACCAGCTTTCTTCAGTGTTGGTTCTGTAATTACTGGTAGAACTTCTGGGGCTCGTGCATATGTTGTTGATTTTTCATCAACAACATTGAGACTTACTTATGTTTCTATTACTGGTATTTTCCTTGGTGGAGAAACCATTGATGGATATAGCAATACGAATGAATCTATTTCTGCTCTGATTAATGATAACGAAGATTCGCTGATTCTTGGTTCTAAGGATATTACTTCAAACTTCTATCTTGATAATGGTCAAAGAGGAATGTATTATGATACCTCTAGAATTGTAAGAGTCGCTGGAGCTCCAAATCCTATTCGCAAATTAAAGGTTGTAGTTGATTGGTTCGGTCATCAGTCAACTGGAGATTATTTTGGTGGACAATCTTATACTGGAATTAGTTTTGCAGATATTCCCAAGTTTGGCTCATACGAACTTAGAGACGTTCTTGATTTCAGACCGTCAGTCCAAGCTCTTTATAGTGGTGTTGGAACTGTAGGTTCTCCTGCATATGTCAACTGTTCAACTTTCGACTTCAAATCAAGATTGTTCACTTCTGGTGGACTTGTCAATGCTACAATCTTTGATATTCCTAAGATTGGAACAGACTTTAGATGCGATTATGAATATTATCTGAGAAGAATTGATAAACTCTTCCTTACCGCAGATGGACAATTCCAAGTTGTTAAAGGAGTTTCTAGTCTTAATCCTCAGCCACCAGAAGACCTGAAGAATGCAATGTTTATTGCCCTTCTTCGTCATAGACCATATGGATATCATCCTCAAAGAGATGTTTATATTAAGAAGGAAGATAATCGTAGATATACAATGAGAGATATTGGTGCAATCGAACAGCGCCTATCTTCAGTCGAGTACTACACATCACTTTCCATGCTGGAGGCTGATACTAAGAATCTTAAGATTACAGATGCTAATGGTAAAGATAGATTCAAAAATGGTTACCTGGTAGATGACTTCTCATCTCACAACGTAAGTGATTTGCAGCATGAAGATTATCGTGTAGCACTTGACTTTAGACAGAGTGAGATGCGTCCATCTCACTACACGACAAACGTTGCTTTGGAATGGCAACCAACACAATCTACAGTTCAGAGAACTGGACCTGTTATCACTCTTCCATACGAAGAGATGCTTTTGATTCAGCAACCCTATGCATCGAGAGTAGAAAATGTTAACCCATTTAACGTTTTTACTTACATCGGTCGCATTGACCTGAGTCCAGCATCAGATGATTGGGTTGATACTAAGAGATTGCCTGCTCGTGTGGAGAACATTGAGGGAGATTTCTCAGCAGTTGCCAGAGAAAATAAAGTAGACCAAGATGGATTTGCTCCAGTTGAATGGGGTTCTTGGAGAACTAACTGGGTTGGTGAAGTTGCTGGAGGCACCAGACAATATCTGTCACAGACTAACCTTGGTGGTGGTCATTGGCTTGGACCTACTGGTTGGTTTGCTTACGTTCATGAAGCAAGGGACTTTACTGTTACTACTCGCCAATCGAGAGAAGGTATTAGAACTAGAGTTGTTCCTAGAATTGACCGTCGTTCTCTGGGCGATAGTCTCATTTCTCAAACTGCAATTCCTTGGATTCGTTCTAGAAATATTGCTTTGGCTGCTGCTCGTCTTAAGCCGAGAACCCAGTTCTATGCATTCTTCGATGGTCTTCCAGTCAATAACTACATTACTCCAAAACTGATTGAGTTGATTAAAGACCCGAATACAGATAGTAGAACGAATGCTACACCATTCGTAATCGGAGAAACTGTAACTGGTCAAACATCTGGTGTCAAATTGAAGGTTACTGCCCCAAACAATTTCTACAAGTATAATCCATATGATGACACTGAACTTCCAAGTTCTTATGCATCACAAACTGCATTTTTGAGTGTTGATACAGATATCATGGCAACACAAGTTAATGGGGATTTTTACGGAAATCTTCAAGTTGGAGAAGTTCTTGTTGGTACTTCTGGCGCTCGTGCAGTTGTAAAATCTCGTAGAATTTTGAGTGATAGAATTGGACAATTCTGGGGAACCCTGTTTATTCCAAATCCAAATCTAGATTCAAATCCACGTTGGGCAACTGGAAAGAGAGTCCTTCGTTTTACAACTAGTGAAAACAATTCTTTCCTTACTGGTGCAATCACTTCGTCTGCCGATGTCACGTATGAAGCAAGTGGAACTCTTAATACAGTTCAAGAAAATATTCTTGCAGTTCGTAACGCAGATATTGTAAGAGATACTGTAACTGATAATAGAAGCATTGTATCAACTAGAAGTGAAGTGCGTCAGGTTGGTTGGTGGGACCCTCTTGCACAATCATTCCTCATTGACCAAGAAGGTGGTGTTTTTGTTACTTCCTGTGAAGTTTACTTCTACACCAAAGATTCAAGTATACCAATTAACATGCAAATTAGAAGCATGGTAAATGGTTATCCTTCCAATAAGATTCTTCCTTTCTCTGATACTACCGTCAAACCAGACGATGTACAACTTTCAGAATCTGCTCAAATCCCAACTAAATTTACTTTCCGTGCTCCAGTATTCTTGCAGCAGGGTGTTGAATATGCATTGATTCTGTTTACAGACTCAAATGAATATCAGGTGTGGATTTCTAGAATGGGAGATGTTGATGTTACTGGTGATAGAACTATTTCAGAACAACCCTATGCGGGTGTTCTTTTCAAGTCCCAAAACGCATCTACATGGACAGCAGACCAATATGAAGACCTTAAATTTAGCATGTATAGAGCAAAGTTTGGTCCTCTGAGTGCAACTGCAAGTTTCACTAATGCTCGTTTAGGTCTTGGTAATGGTGGAATTCTGAATCTGAGAAATAATCCAATTAGAACTTTTAAACCAGATTTGGTATTCGTTCTCGATGATGCTAACAAAGATTTTACAGTTGGTGCTAGAATTTATCAAAAAACTTCTAACGCTCAAGCAACCATTAGTTCTGTAAATACTACTACCAATCCAAATCAAATTACGGTTACAGATATCAGTGGTTCATTCCAAGTTGGTTCGTCAACAAGTGGGGTTGTAACTTACGCTCTGGTATCTTCTCGTTCTGAGGGTTCTATTACTGTTCTTGCTACTGGACTAACAGGAGATTTTGAAGTTGGTCGCACAATCACTGGACAAACTAGTGGTGCTACTGCTCAAGTCGTAACTTGGAATGCTACAAATAAAGTTCTTACTCTGAAGTATGTCTCTAAAGATTTTGCAGATGATGAGACTATTGAATGTATTTTGAGTGATGGGGGAACTGTGAGTGGTGTCATCGATGGCAGTAACCACTCTCAAACTGGTGATTCAACGGACTCGTATATTTCTATTGCTCCAACATTCCTGCAGACAACCAAGAAAGTTACCGTGTTGCATTCCAATCACGCAATGCATGATACGAGGAATAATGTTATTATTTCTGGAGTCGAGTCTGAAGTTACACCAACAACACTTACTGCTGGTATCGATGAAGATGATACCGCAATTCCAGTTACCGATGCAAATGCATTCCACACTATCATCAACGGTCTGGCAATTAGTCAAAATAATCCAGGATACATTAAAATCAATAATGAGATTATCACTTACAGTGAGATTGCAAATGATGGCAAATCTTTGGTAGTTGTTGAAAGAGGTGTGAATAATACCAATGCTTCTTCACACGCAGAATCCGATGTGGTTCATTGCTACAGTCTGGATGGCATTCCTCTGACAGAGATTAATAAAATTCATAATCAAATTGCAAATCCAACCCTTGATAGTTATGATTTGGTTACAACTTCGGTTGCTCGTCTCGGAATTACAAGTGGTGGTGAACATGCTGCAGCATCTCAAAACGTTCAATATGAGGTTCTAACACCAACGCTTACTAATATGGTAATGCCAAAAACAGAACTGAATATTCGTGCTGCTACTATTTCTGGTACATCTATTAATGATGGATTGACAGCTACTCAAAACTCATTTGTGGATGATGGAAGTTATCAAGACCTCCTTATGAATGAGGAGAACTATTTTGAAACTCCTAGATTGATTTGCTCACAAATCAATGAGGATGAAGAACTCACTGGAGCAAAATCACTAAGACTTGAGGCAACATTTGAATCTGCAAGTGATAATGTAACTCCTTACATTGACTTGGATAGAACTTCTGTAATTACCACCACGAGCAGAATTAATAATCCCTTGGATGCTAATGTTGCAACAAGAGCAACAGGAGATGGTCATGAGGCAGTTTATCTCACTAAAGTTGCTCGCTTAACCAATCCCGCAAGGTCAATTAAGGTTATCTTTTCGGCATACCGCCCAAGTGGTGCTGTGATTGATGTCCTATATAAAGCAGTACAACCTGGTTCTGGTCAGGAACTTGATGAGATTGGATATGAATTCTTCCCGTCTGATACGGCAAGTGTTCCATCACCAACCGACTCAGTAACGTATCAGGATTATGAGTATGAAGTATCTGGTCTTGAATTCAACGCATATCAAATTAAAATTGTAATGCGTAGTTCAAACCAAGCTTCTGTTCCGATTGTAAAAGAGTTCCGAGCAATTGCTCTTGCATCATAATGAAAATTAATCTTGCACCAGTTAATGATAATCCAGACTTGGGGCGTGACCTCGGGTCTGGTGCAATTATTAACACCAATAATCGCGAGTATCTAAATTATATGAGAGGACTTGAATCGGAACAAAGAAAAAATCAAGAAATTAGTGATTTACAAAAACAAGTTTCTGAGTTAAAATCTGAACTAGGTGATATTAAGTCGCTTCTCCTTCAAATTGCAAATAAACAGGACTAATTATGACGATTGAAAAAGTATCTCAAGAAGATATGCTCACTTCATTTAGAGAACGTATGGACTCACTTTTGGAAGAAAATCAAAAACTTATTAGTGCCATTAGGCAAAACGAGCAAACCATCCTCAAACTCAAAGGTGCTATTGAAGCCCTAGAGTATTATGTTGACCCACCAACTGAGGAAGCAGTAGTTGAAGAAACTCCTCCTCAGGAAGAATGAAAATAAAGGGGGACCAAAAGGTCCCCTTTTTGTTGTGATAAATAACTATATTCGGAAAATCCCACACCGCAGCGTTTGATAGACAATGGCAAATAGAATCCAACTAAGACGTGGTGGCGCTCAGGAATGGGCAAACGCCAACTCAATTCTCGCTCAGGGTGAACTAGGAATCGAGATTGATACTGGTCGTATCAAAATCGGGGATGGTATCACCCCATGGAACTCTTTGCGTTACGAAAGACCTCTTGAATCTGTCAGTTCAACTGCTAATACTCTTGTTCAACGAGATGCTGATGGTAACTTTGCTGCTGGTAACATTACGGCAACTCTCATTGGTTCTGCTACTTCTGCACAGAGATTAACTACACCAAGACAGATTCAACTTACTCAAGATATTACAGGTTCTGCTGTTTTTGATGGTAGTGCTAACCTTAATATCAGTGCTTTGCTTCAAGTTGTTAACACTCTTCCACACTATGATGGTACGTCTTCTTCATCAGGAACCTATACCAAATTAACTGTTGATGCTAAGGGTCGTATCACTAATGCTTCAACTCCATCTTCATACATTGAGTTGGGATTGAATGATGTTCAACCACTTGACCCAGACCTCACATCATTTGCATCTCTTTCTGCTCTGGGCATGGTTTCCCGTACAGCACCAGGAGTTGTTCAAGCAAGAACTTTGCTTGGTACTACTGGTCGTATTCAGATTGCAGATGGTAATGCTGTTGCAGGCAACCCAACTTTTGACCTTGTATCAACAACAATTGCCGCAGAAGCAGAGTTCTTGTCGGCAACAGGTCAATACAATATTCCCGCTATTATTTCAACTGGTGGAGATGACCTCCCTCTTGCTACAACAAGAACTGTCAATACTACAAGATTTACTGTAGACCAGTGGGGTAGATTTACTTCAGCAAAAACAATTCCTATTGCTACTGCAATTGAAGGTACGAAGGCTGCAGCATTTAATTCTGGAACTACATATGCACGCTATTCCCTGGTAACTTCTTCTGGAAATCTCTATCAGTCCATCTCTAGTGTCGCTTCAGGTGGTTCGGCACCATCACATACTAATACTAGCGATACTGGTGGTTGGAGATATCTTGGAGCTGCTGGAACTGTTCAGAAGGGACTTGCATCATTTGCTCAGGAAGATTTTGATGTAGATACTAATGGTCATGTAACAATCGCTGCTGCTGGCGTTGATAATACACAACTGCAAAATAATAAACTCATCTTTACTGACGGAAATTCAGTAACAAATTATGAGTTGGATAATGAGCATACAACTGCAACTGGATATACTGGTTTTACAACTATCAATACTCTTCGTGTGAACAACACGAGTGGTGATAGTCTTCTCCATGTTGCTCACAATCAGGATTTGGATGTTAACACATCTACGGCAACAATTTTTTCCGACATCACTCTTGATAAGACTAGCACCGCAATTCAAACTATTAATCGTGCTGGTTCACTTACTATTCTTATGGATGCAAACACAGCATCCAATAGATTCCTTCGTCTCACCGCTGAGAATGCTGGAGCTGGTGAAGCGAAGATGGAAATTACTGCTGATAATGACATCAGCATTCAATCCCTTGGTGGTG
>Ga0129337_1010358_pt1 | contig 11252 bp, 15 predicted proteins | sample CPB6_02_RNA1_FD_109913 | JGI IMG/M metagenome (GOLD analysis project Ga0129337, IMG submission 109913) | Freshwater to marine salinity gradient microbial communities from Chesapeake Bay, USA - CPBay_Sum_0.6_0.2_RNA1 (Metagenome... | ecosystem: Environmental > Aquatic > Marine > Coastal | place... | reverse complement strand
GGCGGACTTTCGAGGAAGGTCTTCGCGACTGTTTCTGTGTTGTCCTTCTTCTAGGGCATCGCCGAAGCACAGGCTGCTACTTCTCCCTTCAACTTGAAGGGCATGAGCTACCAAAATTCAACGGACACTGCCAGTGGCATGGCTAAGCAGTCAATGTTCGGAGGCGCACCGATTTTCATTCGGTCTAACGGCGGCTTCGACGATATGCCTGCTCAAAATTAAGTTTTGCTTGAGTCCCAAAACATTCCAAATGCAAAGTTTTTCGGGCCCAGAATTAATGATGACGAAGCATTTGCTTCAAACGCAATCGGTGGCATGCTCGCCTATACCATTCCTTCGGCGATGAGCATTTTTTCGACCGATAAGAAAAAGTACACTTATTAAGACTTCGATGACGTCATTCTACCTGCTGCCAACCCGCGCGTGGCTCCAGGCGTGAATAGCCTCGCCTTCGAGGTTAGCGTCTAAGTCGGACAGGAAACCATTGTATGTCCTACGAAGTTTGGCGCTTGCCGCATCCGCTACCAAGAAACCTTCACGCCGATGTACATCGACACCATTCCGAACCAGGTCACGTTTGGCATGAAAGTTAACTTCATGATGAACCCGAACGCCTGTCACTCGAGCGCAAATTTGCCAGTCGATTAATTTGAGCCATTTTATTATCTCAAAATTGGCAAAACGCTGACGGATTGGGAGGGTTTAATCGACTCTGCTACCAGACTGCCTGACTGGCAGACAGGTGGAATTTAGACTGTGGTTGGCCAAAACCGCCCGGCAAAGAGTGTTGACCCTGACGTGAACTTCACCAAGTACGGCAAAATCAACATCAAGGAAACTGCGAAGCACTGCAACTTTGCCGGCACTGATTGCTGGACGATTCGCGTCCATCCAAAAATTGACAAGGTCAGCGCGACTCAGGGATATCTCTCGGGTGGCTAGACTCTTGTGATCGAAGGCTTTGGTCTGAAGGGCGCTTCAAGCACTTCGGTCACCATCGATGGAGTCTCGTGCACGATCGACGCCAAGCGCTCAACCGATGAGAAGATCTTCTGCGAGACTGGACCCAAGGCGACTGCCTCTGTCACCGGACCTCAACCCGGCCAGCCAGGTATCACTTACACTTTCGTAAACCCAACCAATGAAGATGTCACACCAAACTGGACTAATAGTCTGGACAACACTTACCCAAAAAAGTCTGTGCTCACCACGTCGCTCGAGACTCTTAAGGACTCCCAGCCGAGCACTGCCGCGCATCTCTTCGATGGCTGGTTCAAAGCTCCTGCTACCGGCAAGTATCGATTCTATATGCAAGCTGACGACCAGTACAAACTCTACCTCGATTCTGTTAACCCGTACGACCCAGTTACTCCAGTTACGACGTCTCTCGTTGAAATTGGATAACAGTGGTGGTTCAGAGGCTGGAGAATGTACCACCACATTGCGCTTGCAAGCTCTGCCCAGGGAAAATTCGTGACGGACTGGATCAACCTAACTGAAGGCAAGTTCTACAAGCTCCGAGGACAGCAGCTTGACTTTGGCGGTGGCATGTTTTCTCAGGTCGCAGTCGAATTCGAAAAACCTGGCTCAGAAGGACACTCGATGGCGGCAAAGGCAGTTCAGAGCTGGAGGATTGAGCAGGACAACGTTGCAGAGACTTGGACGCTCGTAGTCAACAACCCGAGCTCAGGCAAGTATAAAATCGGTCTGAAGTCTCCTTTGGAAACCACTTCATGGCTTTCTGGCGAAATCAGTTCAGACGGCAGCGCCGATCATGTGAAATACAGGTTGTAAGGCTTCTTTAGTGCGAAAACCCGCACGGAATCTGACATTGAAGTTACACGTGTAATGTACGATGCCGCAGGCGTCATTGTGACTTCTTCAGCAGCTGCAAAGAAGTTCATCTACACCATAAAACTGAAGCGCCGTATTGCAGGCTACTCCTTCACCACAGGAACTGCCTATATTATCGCTCCTAACACGTCGACGGTTCAGGTAAATGGACCATCGGCACCAGGTGGTATTGCTTCAAGCGCACCTATGACAGGAAATTTCGTGATCAGCTGCACTGACAAGAATGGCGCCGTCCACAAGTCCCCGGCAATCTCTCACACTCAATGGGATGAAGGAATTCGCGTCCAAGTCCTCGAAAATATGCCTTATCTTAGAGGCAAAGTGGCTTTCTACGACACTTGGACAGGCGATGCAGCAGATGCATGGAAATTTAGTTACAGAGAGAACGGCAGAAGCTTGATTGCAGTCTTTAATGGTTTCAAAGAAAACCCGCCTCTTTGCACCCTCGAAAACGACACCACAACTCCGACGGTTGGAAACAACATTCGGTTCGTTTCGGAAGTCCTCAGACCCTACGGCCAGAGTCTCATGTTCGAACCCGTCGGGCTTGAGTTTTTGTACTCGGACGCTCAGAAACCACAAGTTCTTGTGGATGTCGATGGCCTCCCAGCCCTCTGTCTGAATTTGAATTGCGACTATTCCTACGTCGCAGCATCTGCAGAGATTACGGCCCAAACTTTTGACGCCAGCACTCTGCAGCTTACCGTAACCGGCACTTCACTGCCAACAAGTGGCCTCTCGGTTCATTTCGGCGGAGCCTATTGCAGTGATTCACCAGCACCAACCTTTACCGCTAATCAGATTTAATGCACGTTGAAGAATGCTCCCAGAGCTGGAGACCACAAAGCCGAAATCAGAGATGTTTCTGGTCTTCTTCCATATGCCACAGGCGTCGCTGACATCAATGTTCCCCTTGTCATTTCGACTTCGTCTCTTTTGCCAGCCAATGCTCTCGGAGGTGACACGCTTACCATTTCCGGAACTGGCTTCCCTCTGGACGTCAATCTGATTTCTGTAAAGCTCACTTCGTCTGCTGGTGACTCGATCTGCACCATTAAAACTTTGACGACGACTTAATTTACTTGCTTCATTGAAAAGATGACCAACGAGGACAGAGCCCAAAGAACTCTGAACATCTAAGTGCGCAACCCTCGGTACGTCCTTCGTCGCAGAGAGCTCCAGACGACATCGAATACTTCGAACACGAACCTCACCCTCGACTAGCTGACAAATGTGCCTACCGTCGAATCCATCGTCGGTGGACTGACAAATGTCTCGCCTATCATCAAGCAGCCACTGACGTTCCAAATCAGTTCGTTGTACGTGAACACTCTCACGAAGGCTGACCTGACTCTTGTCCAGATCAGAAACGACGCCAACAACTATGCGCGAGATCTTTACGTGATGAGCGTCGATCCCGCGAACAGGCAGTTTACTGTCAAGTTCAACGGCGCGCCCCCAGGCACCTACTACTTTGCAGTTACGTCAGCTGCCTACGGAAGACTCTCAACGTCAGCAATTTCCTTTTAGACTTCGTCATTTGTTAACAGCGTCAGCCCGAGCTCTGGCTCCGTCTTCGGAGGAACTCTGTTGACTCTCACGGGAACAAACTTCTCGACCAACAAACAAGACTTGGCAGTAAAAGTCGGTGACTATTACTGCGACATCGTCACCACGACAATGACTCAGCTTACATGCCGCATTAGAGCCACTGGTCTCGCCGTCACAAGCGTGCAAACTGCAGATGTAATTCTCTTCTTGGCTGCATCTTTTGAATCGGTCTGCATTAATTCAACGGCTTGCAAGTTCTCCTTCTAGGCTCCAACCACTACCGTCACGTCATTGACACCAGGATTTGACGCAGCCTCAAATACTGCCATCGTTACTCTTGCTGGCTCTGGCTTTACCGCTGGCGACACTTCAAGTGTGAGCCTGTATATCGACGGAGTCAAGCAGACAACTACTTCTGTTGCGAGTGACACTGAAGCCAAATTTACGATAACCGACCTACAAGCATCTTCAACCACAATGGCGGAAGTTTTCTTCAGCGAAGGCAACTCAAACGGTTTCAATACTATTCGCAGCTTGACGTTCGTCCCGAACCTTGTTTCTGTTTCACCAAACTCTGCTGGTTCCCAAGGCGGCACTCTTGTTACTGTCATTGGCACAGGCTTTGGCAAGAATACGACAGGTTTGGGTCTCAAAGACAAAACTACTTCGGCGGCACTTTGCTCATAAGTCAACGTTGTTTCTTATGGCAAATTCACTTGCCTCACGAACACATCAGCAGTCGCTTCGTCTGACCAAATTGTGATGACCCAAGGCACAACCGAGTACCCTTGCGCGAATTCGAACACTTCGCTGTGTGCATACCAGTAGTAGGCCAGCTCTTCACCAACAATTACCTCCGTTACAATTTCCGGCAATGTTGCTTCCATCACTGGCACAAACTTCCCTTCGTCTGCGAGCTACACAGCAATTGCTAAGATAAAGTCTTCAGAAGTCACTATCTCTGGCTGGGACGCAACTACTGCGACAGCAACGTTCGCTCAAGGCATTCCGGCGACTGCGACCACGGAACTGAACGTCGCCAAGATCATCTTCACTCGCACATCAGACTCTGTTCAGTTTATTACTTACTCGAACAACTTGTCGTTTTAAGTCCTTGCTGACGCCGCTGTGACTTCAGCAACTTCATCATCTTATGCTGGTGGCATCAAGTACACGATGACTGCGAACAATCTGTTTGCAACTCTGAAAGAAGCTGGCAATGGCGTTTCGATTTGCGGAAACCCTTGTGTGTTGTCAAACGCTGACTCGGATTACACGAAAGCTGTCTGCATTACGCCATCTTTGTCCACGATTTACTCGTCCACAAATAACCTGATTGGACAACCTGGTGTCATCAAGTCAGGCACCTGGACTAGTTCAGCAGGCGCAACAGAAGTTGCCAAAGTCACGGACGACAAGTGGCCAACTGAATTTACTTACGCCAGTGCAAACCCCTGGATTGAAGTTGCTTTCCCTGACACCCAGGTCGGAGTCATTGACAGCGTAAAGATTCTTATCAACAATTTGAACACGACTAAAGCTCCATTTACCGGAGTGACCAAGCTCCAAGGTTTTAATGGCTCAGCTTACGTTGACATCTTGACCCTTGACTCGACCATCCACGAAGGTTGGAACACCTTTACTTTTGAAGCACCCAACAAGCCCTCGTATCAGAAGTACAAGTGGACTGGTGCTACTGCCGGGTCGTGTCGATTCGGAGAAATTAAGTTCATTGGAACCGTCTCCGTTAACGAAGCAGCTGCGTCGAAGCAGTGCACGCCCAAGCTCACGATTGGAGGCACAACAACCGACTTGTCCATTGTGACTTATTCAAACACTGACACACCGACCATTTCGAGCATTACTCCTCGTTACGGCAAAGTGCAAGGTGGCGAGACCATTACAATTGTTGGCACAAATTTCGTGAGTGGATCAACTTCAGTTACGATTGACGGAATTCCTTGCACAAGCCCAACAGTCACTGCGACTCAGATTACTTGCACAACTGGTTCTCGACCTGGCGATGAGAAAAATCCTTCGTTCGTCGTCATGGTTGACGGCAAAGGTCGCGCAGCAAACTAAGGCAACACCTTCCGCTACGTCAGCTACTGGTCTGAACATGCGACTTGGGGCAATGATGCACCTCCGCAATTCGGTGAGGCCATCCAGATTCCCGCTGGCAGATCTCTTCTGGTTGATGTTGACAAAGTTCCGCAGCTGAGCTTCATTGTCGTTGAAGGAGCGCTGATCTTTGCACCAAATTCTGACCCGAACCACCAGCGCACATTCGATGCTGGGTACATCTTCATCAATGGAGGATACATGGAAGTCGGAACCGAAGCATTCCCTTACACTTCAAAGATCACGATCACTATGCACGGCGACGTTACGACACCCGCCATTCCAACCTACGGAAACAAGAACATCGCAGTCCGCAAGGGCGAGCTTCACTTAGTTGGCAAACCGCGTGAAGTCACCTGGACCATGCTTGACTCGACATCAAACGAGGGTTCAGACACAATTACATTGCTGCCCCAGCCTGCGACGTTTGACTGGGCCGTTGGCGAAGAAATCGTGATTGCTTCGACCGACTACGACCACACGCACTCAGAAACAGCCATCATCACAGCTGTTGCAGACCACTCTGCCGACGGTGCTCAGACGTTGAAGCGCAAAGTGCTGACACTGGACCGAAAGCTTGTCTACAAACATTTTGCTCAAAAAGTCATGTTCGGGTCAACCGACTTTATCGAAATGCGTGCTGAGGTTGGACTTCTGACCAGAAACGTCAAGTACCAGGGAGATCCCGAGACATCTCCTAAAAACTTGTACGGCGCTCACATCATGATCCACTACCCAGAAGACGAGTCGTGCATTGGTCGTATTCTATACACCGAGTTCTTCAACGTGGGTCAAGCGTTCAAACTCGGCAGATACCCAATTCACTTCCACGTGATCGGCACTGTTGCCAAGTCACTTGTCAAGGGCAATTCCATCCACCAAACGTATAACCGCGCTGTCACGATCCACGCAGTGAGTTACTTCAACATAGAGAACAACGTCGTCTACAACGCTATGGGCCACAACATCTTCATCGAGGATGCCATCGAGACGAAGAACGTGATCAAGCACAACCTGGTGGTTAGCACTCGCCGGTCATGGAGTCTGCTGAACACTGACCAGACGCCTGCAAGCTTCTGGATCACTCACCCTGACAACATCTTCATCGGCAACCACGCAGCTGGCTCTGACCGATACGGCTACTGGTACGATACTCAAGATAATCCAATCAATGGTTCGTTCACGCCGACAATTTGTCCCACCAACGAAAAGATTGGTGAGTTCAGAGACAATGAAACGCACTCCAATGGAAGGTACGGCCTTCGTCTTTTCCACAAGCTGATTCCACGAACACGCGGTTGTGACCCTTGGATCTATGACAACTCCAATCCTTTAGCTGCCGGTGCACCTTATCCTTCCAATCCAGCAATCCCTGCAAGGTTCTACAACCTGGTCAGCTGGAAAAATGGCCGCAACGGAGCAATTGGAGAAGAATTGGGAGCGGTTGAATTCCACAACTTCAAGGTCGCTGACAACTTGCTTGCAGGTATCGAGATGTCGTTTGCCCATAACCAAGTCCTTGACAAAGACATCATGCTGGTCAAAGACGCGCTTGTTGTTGGATCAACTCCGAATTCTGAAGACCTCTTGCTTTCGGGCGGTGGCACACGTGGCATTATTGGACCTCGCTGGGACTTCTTCACGATTAGAAACATTAAGTTCTACAATTTGAACTTCGGATCATCAGGAGCTCTTGGTGATTGCTCGCACTGTTTCCACCCAGCCTCGACTGACTCAGGAGCAAGGCAATATTTCTCTTCGGGTCTTGTCTTCGATACCACTGTCCCCAAGAGAGTGTGGTATCAATATCCGTTTAGAGGCATCTGGCAAGATTTGGACGGCTCATTGACAGGGTATGAAGCTAACTCGTGGGCAGTTGCTTATCATAAGTACAACGACTTTGCTGGCGAATGCACTTATGATGCCAACGTGTATGATGGACACATTTGCCATGCATCTGTGCAGGTCAGAAGAATTGCATTTAACGGAATGTCACCAGGCACATTCTAAGGAATGGAAATGAACTTCAGATAGTATGACGACTCAATGACTTCAAGCCTCGATGCTACTGCCTTGGCAGCATTCCAAAATGATGCATCTGCATACTCTAAAGAATTCATGAAAGCCAAAAAGGACCCAATGAACTCTTGGGCACTTCCATTTGTCACTGGCCACAAGTATCGTATGTTCTGGGACATTGGTCAACTAAATTGGACCAATATGAGAGTTGAGGTTTCAAGGATGTGGTAACCGACAGACAAACAAATCTTGTTCAATCACCCGTACACAGAAAACTACGAGTTTGTTGACTTCTTCAATACATACGGCGCAAAGTATAGTTCTGACACTGACTTGAAATTCTATTCAGGCACTACACTCAATCCTTCGACACAGTCAACCTGGTTGTCTGGCTACAACTTCTTGGACAAAGTGAAAAAAGAAATCAACTTCGTGATCAACGGTAAAGCTGAGTCTTCGAAGACAATTCAAGCGAATTCGGTCAAATGCAGACTCAACGAAGCCTCGTGGTGCACAGTCGCAGCAGCTGCAGTTGAGTGTACTGGAACTCCTAAGAATTGGAGTGATCCCGCTACTTGGATTACCACCACTAATCCAGGCGGTGGTGTTCCGACAGCTGGCCAAGATGTAGAAATTCCGGCAGGCGTAATCATTAACTTTGATATCGCAGAGTCACCCAGACTAAACATGCTCAAAGTTGTTGGTTGTTTGAACTTCCGCACAGACAACACAATTGACCAGACTCTGCATGCCTATCAGATTTATGTGTTGGGCGGCAAATTTAATATTGGTTCTTCAACAGCACCATACACGAAGAAGGCAAGAATCGTACTTTACGGTGATTATAACTCATAGTTTATTACGATGCCAGGCGCTGCAGAAGCAGGAAACAAGATGATTGCAAACGCAGGCATGATCAAAATGGTTGGCAAAGATAGATCTCGAATGTCGCGCCTCACAGCGGAGTGCCAGAAAGGATCAAGCAGCTGCACAGTTGACATTGGCCTTGACTGGGTTGCTGGCGATGAGCTCGGCTTCGCTCCAACTGCTAGTCAGAACCTCCACTACGAAGTAGCAGTAATTTCAAGCTACAACTCGTCAACAGGTGCTCTTACCCTGACTGCACCACTGAAGTTCTACCACTTCGGTGCAGCAGCCTCAACAGCAGCAAACTACCAAGGAATCGACATGAGAGGCGAAGTCGTTTTGCTCACCCGCAACATTGTCATCGAAGGAGACCAGACTCAAAACAACTGGTATGGTTAATTCCTGACCTTGGACACCATGTTGTTAGACGCAAGTGGCGGATCAGTAGACTTCAAAGGCATCACCAATTTGAAGAATGTTGAGCTTCGTAAGATGGGCCAGAAGAACAACTTTAAGGCTGCACTTCGTTTCGAAAATTCGAACTCTTCAAATGCTGACGGCACACCAGTAAGCATTATTGAAAACGTCTCCATGCACCAAGGCGATGGTTGGGGTGTGAGCGTCAAGAGCTCGTCCAACATTTCCTTTAAAAACTGCGATGTCTTTGACTTCGAGCAAATTGGTGCCAACTTTGACATTACCACAAATGTTAGTGCTGACAGTCTCAACGTATTCGGAGTCCGCCGAAGAGCACTCAATCTTTAAGACAACTTAGTTGACAAAGAATGTTGCTTCGCAGTCGGTTCATTTACCGAAAATACCAAGCTCGTGAAAACAACTGTAAAGAACTCTATCGCAGCTGGATGTGTGTTTGCAGGCTTCATCGCACCTGGCTACAGCTGCAGTGACCCAGTTGGTGCTTCAACAACCAACGTGTTTACTGGCAACATCGCCCATTCAAGTGAAGTGTCAGGATTTATGATTTTCCTAGACATTTCAGTGCCAAGCTCATCGACTTGCTACCAGGCTGACAATTTGAAAACATACAAGAACGCTGGTCCTGGTATTGGTTCTCTCTTCAAAAGTGATGAATTCAGAGTGACGAACTATGTCGGCATTGATAATACCCTGGGTGTTTCACTAAACCTTGCTCTTGAAACAGACACAGAGAAACTGCTTGTGCTAAAAGACTCATTTATTTATGGTGAGACGTCTGATCTAGCAAAAGACTGTCCTGATGGCTCAGGCAGTGCAACAGGTGCGGACTGCTACTGTAAGGAGAAGATGGGTCACATGTCTACAATTGCAACAAGAACAGGCAAGGAACCGCCTCACATCCCTATGGCATCCGCCAGACCAGTTTTCAAAGCAAAATCATACAGTACTTGGAGCACTAAGGCAACTCTTGACAACGTGCACTTCTTCAACTTCAAGTCGTAGAATACTCTTTGTGGATCGACACAATCCGTGTTTGCAATCAACCATTATGCATCTGACGGATCACCCATCCACCACATCACAAACCCCAAGTTCACCAATGTGAAACAGGATGCTATGATCCAAATATACGATCCACCACAAAAATGGGCCGTAATTGATGACTGCGGTGAGTGGCCGTGCACTATGCCATCGAACATGGTGTACACTGTAAAAGACGCTGTCTTTGAAGTCACTGACGGTGTTACTCCCTTGCCATCGTTCTGGACTGCTGGCGTGACCACCAAGTACACCTTCCAGATGGTTTCAGACTTCGCAACTGCAGCTGGTTCGTATCCCAACTGCTCCAAGAACGAAATTTGGAATGCCTGGCTCTGTGCCGACCCAGCGCAAACTGCTGTTCCTTAAATTGGAATGCTTAACTTCGAGTCATTGGATGGAGACACGGAAGACAGATCTGTTCAGCCTGTCAGAATTACAAACTCCGACGGGTACTTGAACATTTTGAATTCGTACATGGACCACGAATGGGATGGTTTCTACACTGGCCAACACAGACTATCGAGATTCCACGCTCAAATTCTGACAGGCAAGTCGTACACAATCCAGTACACAGGAACTCCATTCAAAAATGCTCGTTACCTGCTCAAAGCTGACGCAGCGACGAAGGGTATTCTCTTGAAGATCCCGTATCCCAACGCAGGCAGCTACTCAGTCAAGGTGAACGGAAATCTCATTGAACCTTAGCCATGGGACTTAGCAACGAAAGCTCCCAAAGAAATCGATGTGACCACTGCAACATGCGGAGCCAATCTTTACAGAGGAGTTGTCAACTACTTGCAGTTCTTTATCACACCAGGTTGCACGGTCGTTGTTGTGCCACGAGACGCGATTCACACGTCGACAAGACTTCAATGGACCTCAGAAGAGTTCTTTGCATCAGGAGGCGTCACAACTTTCACTCAACGCTTGGGCGCAGTGCTCGGAATCGACGTCACAAGAATCAAAGTAGTGGCAGTCTACGAAGGCTCTTTGGTTGTTGAGACGCAGATTCTCGACAACCCAGCTACCCAGACGACAAACGCCAACGGAACAATCCAGCCATCAGTCAATTCATACACGGAATTGAAGACGCTTGAGTAAAGGCTTTCCACAAGCATTTCAGGATCCACATCACTTGGTGCGCCAGTTCTTCAATTTGCTGTCACGGCATTCCAGAGTTCGGCGACTCCAGCGACAGTGGTAGCTGCACCAACCATCATTCCACCCTCGGTTCCAACCGTTACCGGTGGAGTTTCGACGTTCGCTATGAACTTGGTCGCCACGCTTTTCGTGCTATTCGCTGTGGTCTTTTGAGAAAATGTTTAGGAATAATTCATTCAATCAATCATTCATAATTATCC
>Ga0129337_1165204_pt1 | contig 11270 bp, 14 predicted proteins | sample CPB6_02_RNA1_FD_109913 | JGI IMG/M metagenome (GOLD analysis project Ga0129337, IMG submission 109913) | Freshwater to marine salinity gradient microbial communities from Chesapeake Bay, USA - CPBay_Sum_0.6_0.2_RNA1 (Metagenome... | ecosystem: Environmental > Aquatic > Marine > Coastal | place... | reverse complement strand
GTTTAAACCCGCTTTCGCCGTTAAGGCACAGAGATCACAGTCCTCCTTTGCGAGGGCTGTCAGTCAAGTCCGTAGAACTGTCGTTGCAAGCAGACGCTCACGCAGTGGCTTACGCACTAAGACTGCATCCACAAACATTGGAAAACTAGATTGAATAACAGAAAAATCGTCTGAAGACAAAACATGCTCCTCATGCAGCGTGTATGACGACCACAGCACTGACTCCAACTAAATCGGCACTAAACGTCATCACTCACGAACACAACGCAGTGGCTAAAACCTTAGACCCGATTTGACGCAGGTTACTCGAAAACGGGAAGAAGAAACCAAAACAAGTGGTGCAACAAACTTCAGGCAAATGTCCACCAATTCACCACCCTTCCACAAGATCGACAGTAGAGGCACATTAAGCCAACTCACTGCCAGACCCAGAAAATATGGAAGAGGTCAAAGACACGCATGGTCAAACGAGGGTTTGCAAGTCAACAGCTCAATGATGTAAACCATCATGCCAGATTAGCATGTGACGAAGATGGTTGACCACAATGCACCCCTGACCACAAAGCAGTTGAACGAACTGCCACCAGAAGAGCAAGACCAGATCCACAGTGGTCCTCATTACAAGTAGATGCTTTACTCCAGGAAAGTGTGGAAAAGATTGTTTAAAACTCCCCTCCAAAGACCTGCCTTTAGGTAAGCTTGTCGTCAATCATTCCAAGAGAGTTTTGATACAAGATTCAGAAAAGCGTTCATCACACTCACAGAGCCCGATCTAGACGAATTCTTCACAACACAAGCAAACCTTTTCTTTGCGTTCCACAAACTCAGAATCTCAAAACTGGCAAGTATCCTTGATGACCCCAAATCCCACACCACTGCCGCATTACAAATGTATACGTTCATTTGCAACCAGGGATTGTGTAGACAAACTTGCGTCCACGGTCACTCCATTGTGTACTCACTCCCAGGCTTGAAAGATTTCCACAACACCTCATCAAACTACGCATTCAGAGAGGTATGGGGTTCACAGTATGACACAGAGAGTCCTGTACTCAACACCTCCATTGTTTACAAGGAGATCACAACACACTGCAAAAGAGTCACCTCCTCTCCAGCAGCACTTTGTATTTTTTACTTGCCTTATGAGTGTGACAGATGCTCTACCAAAGAGCATGACGATACAAGAGAATTGCTAGACGTTGAAGATGAAGTAATGCAAATGCGATTCTGTGTCCATGCTAGACTCCTCAACCACCTCAACAGTGATTCCGCAAGACAAAATAGACGTAAACAGTGTGCACTTCTCAAACTGAGTGAAGCAGACAGAGCCAGCTTGTTCAGGAGAGCGATTAGAAGGCACATCTCAGACACAGTTACGTTACACGGTGCATCATCAAGGAAAATCATGCGTAACTACTCAGCACTTACTGATGAGGACTTGAAGTTCATGCTCTGGGAAGATCGGCATTCAGAGTAAATCTTCAAGAAGCAATCCACGCACGTTCTCGTCCCCAAAAGACCTGATACCTTGAGAGGGCTCGCGTTGGACGTGCCATCTTCAGCAATTTGGAACCACATCATGCACATGGTTTACAGATCTGCGGATTTGAACTTGGATCACTTCCCATGTGACTGGTTCGCCAAAGTTATTGAATCCGTGGAAGGGAAAAACAGATCATCTCAGTGGAGTGATGTGCCGTACTTGATTGGACCAAAGCAAGGCATAACTACCCTTGATGCACAAACCATCGAAACACTCCTAGTTAGAGGAGGAGTTGAGAAGAATCCTGGACCAGGTGCTTCACGCGCTTACGTTGGTGATGACACAGAAGACAGGCGAAAGATCGAAGAGTGCCTTTATGAAGAGTGTCAGTTGCAACAGTAACACGTAACCAATGCAGGAACGCCAATAGACATCAAACAACTCTTCAACCTCAACACCATAATCGAAGGAGTCAGCAAACAGTACATAGCCATCAGGCTGGACAAACACAAACGTTACATTAACGTTGCACGTGCAAAGGCACTTATTGACAGACATGATGCCACTCATCTCATGTCTTACATTAAGTATGTCATATTGAAGACCAAGAACAAGATTTTCTTATTTGACGATGCCACAAACCAGTGCCAAATTCCACAACCCTACCTTCACCCGTACTATTTCCACCACGACCTCAACACGGTTTAGTAGGGTCCTCACATCACAACGATAAACAGCTTCAAGCAAATATTCGACAGTGAGAAGAACGTTGCAGATATAGACAAGCACTTCGTTGTCTCTATCAAAGGTATCAGACCTTTCTACATTTCCCTCGAATTCTTCAGATGCCTATTTGATGAGCCACTGAAAGTTTCACCTACATTTCGCGAGTTCTGCACCGCACTGAAGTACTCGCTATTTGAGGAAAACTTCTAGTACTTGGAGAAACTGATGCCAAGCAAGAGAATGACATTGAGGTAGAAGGTCCGCAATCTCCATAGTCTGTTTGAACAACGTGAAACAGACTAGATAGATAGCACGGGCACAGGCAAAGGCAGTACTGAAGAAGACGATGTCGAAATCGGTGAACCTGGCATTTTCCCAAATGAGACCAATAAAGACAACGATGAGCAAAACACCTCAAGTCGATCCTCCACACAGAGAAACAAGAAAAAACGTCCGTAGAAAGGAGGAAACAAAGAGTTCATTCCTTATGAAAGAGAGTTGACGCCTGAAGAATTACATCAAATGAACTCAGGTCAGAAGACGTAAGACCCAGCGTATCTGTATAACGCACCAAAAGGTTCCGAGCAGCCAAACACAACCTTTGGAATGCCCTTGACCAACCAATCACAAGGTGCAAAAGACAAGAAATCACGCAAAGGGTGGTCTCACACCGCTGACTAAAACGAAGAGGCAGGCTTGCATCAAAATGTTAACGTGCACAGTGATCAGAAAACATGTGAAGACGACGACTAAGGTGAGGTTGCCACACTCTAAAATGTACACAACTACAACTACCATCCGAAATTGATAAGTGACGCGCAACAAGCTTTCATGCTTCCAGAAGAACCAATTAAAGCATTTGCCGCTCTCATCAACGCACCACGATCTGAACACCATGTCATTTTACCACCAAAGATTGCTCAAGGCAGAGATGAATCAGTGGTTTCAGATGAGAAAATTTACCTTGTCGATCAAATGCTAGATCTGTCTGAGGTGACACCCGTGTAGAAACACCACATCGAATACTTTGCTGATCAAAACAAGTTGTACTCAAAGAATCCTCAACTCCTCAGTCACACAGGTAGTGATTGTTTGTCGAAAGAAAATCTGGACCAATTCTTGAAAATCAGCGCTGACGGTAGAGACATCACCTACCCAGCCTCAGAAGATTGTGGTGCTGCTCACCGTGACTTCCACCAGAAACTCTCCCCAAAACTGAAAAAGAACACTCATGGAAGAACGGTCAAAAACGTGGACAATCACTAAGACACGGCTCAAGCAAGAAGGTTGGAGATCAATCAGATGTAAACAACCTACGCAAACGGTGATAGCAAGGTACTGTACATCATGATTGGTGGTTCTCTATCTCGTGAAGCCTGTTACCACAAAAACTTTGTCGCGCAAATTGTGATTAACCCATGTTACGACACATCCTCCAGGGCAGAGTGGGAGTGTGAAGAAGCAGCTACCGCCGCACTAACACTGTACGTCAAAGGTAAGCTATCACAACTCAGCCAACCAAACGTGAAAAAAGTGGTCAAATTCGCAAAACAATTCAAATTTGACAAGATTGTGGCTGTTGCAGTTAATTCAGCTTATTACCTCAAGCCAAAAGACTTCTTGGGATTGACCATCCTAAGAGAAAAACTCACACCTACCAAGCCCATCATTTTCCACGTTATTGGCCATCAGTATGACTGCCGCAACGTCCACTCACTCACCACCACCTACTAAAACTCCATCATCAATCGTGGTTGTTGGTTTACAACACACGATCAAACTGGTTATGACTCTGAAAAGTACGTGGGGCCTTCAGACTGGTATGGTGGAAACTCACGCACCCCTGATGCATACTCCACCCTTGCGGGCTTCAAAAGTGTCTGCGTGAAAAATGTGACACAAGACACAACCGGTACTCTTTCCCATGTCATTTTTCATTTTATCGGCTATACGCCAGATGAAGAATCAGACCCGCTCAATCAAGCTGTGTGCCTTGATGAGGACAATGAAGAAGGATACGATGTTGGTGAATTCCAAGGAGGTGAGCTCGCCTACGTGGACGAGTCTTACACCGTGTGGGACAGAAGATTTAAGACTGTGCCGGATGAGGTCCTAGACAAGGCAAACTTGTGGGACAATGTACTCCATGCAAAAGCCTGGAAAACGACGGCGTTCACTAGCGCTTCGCACGCTGGTAAGAAAGAATCAACTTGTAAAGCTGGTGTACCACCTTGCGACACCGTCTACAAAGGATGCATTATGGATCACAGACAAGCGAACATGTTTATGAATGCACCAAGAGTCGCAGGGAAAATGCCTTTCTCCTCCCATTCAGAGTTTGTTGCAAGAGAGCTCCCATCTATTGTTGCTCAAGAAAAAGACACCTTCTTGTAGGCAATAAGTGATGACATCTTCCACATCGAGTACTGCATCCACAAGAAATCGACTGATTGGTGTTTCAAAGTGTTTAACCTCTTCACAAGTGGCTTCTCCAACCATCCCATGAAGAAAAATTTCATGAACATTTGCCAATTGCGTGTTGACAACGATGACCCAGCACTTCAAGCGAAGAAATTCATTATCAACTATGGATACCACATGCTAGACAAGGCGATGAACAAGTTTTACATGATGATGCACTACGCACACATGTCAATTATGTTTTTGCCAAACTACAAGGTGACTGACAGGTATCTAACTTTCGTCACAGAGTTGACAAAAGCAGTGCTCTCAGGAAAAATGCGTGAATTCACCACACCCTTCACGGTCTTTGAGCACACTCAAGGCTCATTCAAATTCTGGTTCACTAATGTTCTCGCCTACAGTAATGTTAAGCTTGAGTACAAACATGAAGAAGAAGTACCTGATGAGGAGGTTCAAGTCAGGGTTCTCAAAACTCTGGCAACTCAAGCCGACCGAAACTTCTTGCAAGAGTAGAACTACTACATCTTTGAAAGCCTAAAATCCATCCTTGCCTTAGCAACCTGGCAAGGACTCATCAAAGGCACCGTTGCAAAATTAAGGTGCGCCTTCGCTCAGTGGAACAAGGCTTACCCACTCGCCTTCTCGTGCGTCATACCCAATCTTGACCCGGTTGTCACGAGACACTACGCAAGACTTGCACGCGCGATAATGAGTCAGACTGATTTTGACACCACTGCGCTGGAGAATTACCAAGACGCTGAAATGTAAAACAACTTACATGATGCCGTGTTTAGTACGAAACTCCAGTACTAACAGCGCAACTTCGAGGGCAAGAAGTCAAGTGATGACTCAAAGAAAACTCATTGGACAAAAAGAAAACAAACGCATACTGGTAGAAGTGAGACACAAGACAACAAAGTCACACACAAGAAAGACAAGCATAAAAGATTGAGCATTGATGACGATCAAGCACACGATGCAGCCTCAAAACTATGCACAGCAAATGTCGAGAGTGTGATTGATTGCGGCAATGTGAGTATGCCAATGCCCCACATTGGATTGAAAATCATGGGAAACCGTGACACTCAGGTCGTGCGATGTGTCACTACCAATTTCTAAGATGCCATTGCGTTCGTCAATCTGCACATGAAAGACACGATTTACGCCGACTTCGAGGCCGACCCAGACACTAACATAAGAAACGCACTCACATTGATTCCAAAAAGTTGTGACAGGGTACTTCTGTGGCATGCCTTCTCACAAGATGAACTCAACATTGTGATCTAGTTGTTAAAGAACACTGAGATCGTACACTTCCAAGGTACATTGGAACATGTCTTTGAGAAAAGGCGAGACATCGGCGGGCAGCTCTTCTCAGCATTCGGGTACAAAGGCACTTTTAGTCTAAATGACTACGCTCATGCACTTGGACGGACCGGAAAAATTGGTAAACCTGATTTCAAGTGCTATTCAAAGATGGCACTAACAAGAGAACAAGAGGATTATGCCATTTAAGATGTGGCGCTCATCAAGGAGTTGGACCGTTGCATGTACACTGAACCAGCTCACAGTAACAGGCACGACACAAGAATCTATATTGCAAGCAGCACGGTTTTGAACGTCAACTTAGAAGAGCTCCAAAAAAATTTCCCGTAGCTCGCAAACAAGGTAAAGAACGGACTCCTGGCGATTGAATGCCCAAACAGAAACACTGCTGTGATCAAAACCTCGAAAGCGATTGATGTCATGAGAAGCAGAGAAGGTGGCAACATGAATGTAGTTGATCGAGGAGCAACTGAAAATCAAAGGAGATGTGTCAGTGTCTGCATCACACGCGCTCTTGCAAAGAAATTCGGTGTGGTCATCCCACAACAGATGACTGCAGTTTTCATTCACGAGTTCCTCAAACAACACACGCCAAGGTTCTACCAAAAATATTTGCACGAGATTGACAACGGATTCACACCAACCCAGGTCGACACCATTTCAGAAGAGTTTGTAGTGAGGGCATTTACCACCCAATCTTTCAATGCTCAATCAATACAAAACAAACTCAACACATCACGTGCCCGGTACACTAGGCAGGAAATTATCCCACTGTTTGTACATGACTGTCACGCTTTCTCAATAGAAGCCGTGCAGACCTGTACGATGCTTGACGACTGCAAGTGTGCAAATCACCAATTCATCTTCAAAAATTCATTTCAAGCGTTTGGTAGTCGAGTGGAGTCAACAATCATACAGAGGAAGAAACAAGTCACCAATTTGAACGCCTTGAGGGTGTATCAAAGATGTGTGAGAGGCAATGACGAAACAATTGACCAACTCATTGACATCGAAAACCGTGTCAACAAAACGTTCGAAGATGTTGGCAAAAGGTTGTCAGAGATGCATCTAAACTCTGAAGGTAAAGCGGAGCTGTAGACAACGTGCGTTAGTTCGGACTGCAAATACCAAATCTCCTCCGACTTGGTGATCACAAAATACGAACCACGGCCATGCAAAAACAGGAGGATCAAACCGGTAGGACCTGTCCCTAACCCCGAGCACTAACCTCTAGACGTGTCCTGCTAATGTGCCCATTGTGCACTACATGCAATCCTCACTCGAGCTGTGTACACACCAGTGATACAAAACCCAAAAGAGTTGAAAGAGTTCGATGCGTTCTTAGACGTACTTGCCAAACACCTCACAAGTGATGTGCACAACATGGCGCTGGATGTTGATATCATCAATACCGCCAGAGCTTACATAGATCGTAGTAGTCACACTACATCAGTCAAAGAATTGCACCATGCAAACCTTGACAAACTACTTGAAAGACTGAGTCAAACAAACTAAGCTCAAATCTTCACCAAAACTGAAGTGCTTGCTTCAAACCCAAGAGCTGGTAGAGTTATCTAATCACGTACCACTTGTTTCAGAGATCTGGCAGATCAAGCAGTCAACTACGTGCAAGAGTAGCTCATCAAGCGAGGTGCATGGGTCAAAGGCTTGACACCAGAAGACATTCAAGAACTTGCTTACACCCGTTTCTACCAGAAAGATGTCAAGATGAGTGACTACACCTGCTTCGATCAATCTCAAGCCGATGTACTACTCAAAGCAGAAATCTATGTCATGCGTTACATGTTCGGTAAGGAGTGGACTGATTTCTACGAATCGATCATCCGTAGCCCAGTAGTCATGCGCATCAACAGGGAAGTTGAGTTGGTAGCACAACCCCAAAGAAGCTCAGGTGACAGGTGCACAAGCACAGCAAACACTCTTGTGAACATGGCGTTGATACTCTATGCATGTTGGAAATCTCAGCGCAGCCACCAGTCAGCAGAGCAGTTTTTGGATGATTTCAACTTTGAAGATATGCTGGTTGAAGGTGACGACAGCATGTTCAAGTACGACATATTCATTAACGTTTTCGAGAATACCCTAACTGGCTTGGGCGTGAAGACAGTGTGTGACACCACCAAAAACAAGGAGCTAGAGTTTTTGAAAGTAACATTCATGACGGTGGGTGGAGAGGTTTATCCAGTGAAAAACCCTATCAACTAGCTTGCCAGAGCGTTCTGTAACCCAAAACATGACTACTCCTTCCATTCACAAAGATGTCAAATGCTAGTACAAGCGTCACTAGCATCAATGATCATGCAGTACGGTTACCCACAAAAACTGTATGATCTCTTGCAAGCAGTCCAAGTGAAGTCAGGACGCAGCTACTTTAGGTTGAGTGATTTGCAACCCCTGCACAAGTTTGACGAAAAATGGTTGAACAAACATGATCTCACCTTTGACGCTAACAACAGAGTTGTGAAACGGTATGCAGCATTCAGCGTGAGAAACCTGAGAAACCAAGGCGAGTTTTTTGACATGGAGTTTGGCAAGCTCGTTGACAACATCATCCACGCACTCATGGTCGACTTACCCTTCTATGATGTACCTGTTGAAAACATGGTGTGGACCACTTCAAAAGGAAAAATCCTCCATCAACCCAAAATATCATAGATAACTCATTCGTTGAATCCAGCAGGCCTCATCCGTGGCCGAATGGGATTGAGCAGACCAATCAGTGAAAACGAGGAACTCAGCACACCACCAGAAAACGTGTAGACCGTGTAAGCAAGTACCACTAAGATGGTGCAAAACACTGAATCAAAACTGTAAAAATCCCACCTCACAAGAAACAACCACTTCAACCCTGTCCCAACAGCTCCTTCTCCCAGAACATATATTTAATCAGAAGCCTTTATGGAGAAGAAATTCAAAGAAGCCATGGACGCACTGCTCACTGCAGTGGGAACTGGTTCTTAATAGAACGCAATCAACGCTGCAAACACCATCCTACCCGGAGTGGTCCAGTAGGTATTTGTTGACAGCATCAGAGACAAGGACGGAGAACTCAAAGACCTTGAAAGTGGCAAGTACAGTGCTCCAGCAATAGTTTTTGCTAGCGGTCTCGAGTACGACATCTTGAAAGCACGTCTTAAAGATGTTGCTGAAAGAGGTTACCTCTTGGCTATTTCAAAAAACATGTTCGAGGCATACAGAGGTGCGGACATCACTCAGGCGCGCGCTTATGTCTCCGAAATGACGAAGCACAACGACAAGATGGGTTATGACTGGTACAAACCATCAGGCACTTTCGTCAGATCACACTCAGAACAATTTGCTGAAAGTCAGTACAAGAACTTCCTCAAAGCCGCAGCTACCTACTGCCAGGCTGCCTTCCCAAAACACGCACAATACCTTGATTCTATAGCCTCGAATAGATTCTAGACATCAAGAGCCGAATTGTTGGCGAAAAGTGACAGAGTGATTGAGATGCCATCAAGATCACAAAATTTCTCACGCACAATCAGAGGGAAGAAGACTGCACAAAACCGTAACGGCGTGCAGTACAACCTCTATTAGCACGAACCAGATGGTGAAATTCTTCCTTATGGTACACAACGTAGACTTGAAGAGTTGGAGCAGACCAATGAAAGTCTTGCTCTAGAACTTGAGTCACAAAGGATTAGAGGAGACAAACAAGTTCAGATGAAACTAGAGCAAATTCCTCAATTTGGTGCAGAGATCACACGAATGATGTAAAACTTGAAGGAAAAAGTTGAGGGTTTCGACAGAACATACCCAATTTACGTCAATCATCCTTGGATAAACTATCCAGTGCACCCACGAGTACCTGAAATGGCACCAGAACCTACCAAGACAATCAGATTACATGATGAATTAACTATCAGTTTTGATCAGACTAACACAGAGTGTTTCATCTTTGGAAATCATGGTTGTACACAGACTCCAGCGATGATTGCACGTGGCAATCCAACTAACCCAGTGATGAACGGTCTCAGAAGTGGTTTACTTCTCACAAGCCACACGTCGTAGTTGGGTGAGTACACTGCGACCGTTGCCGAGTACTCTGGTGCTCAACTCAAAGCTGTGTTTTCAAAAGTCCAAAGCAGAAACCTGGCAACAGACAGCCTGGACGTGAGATTGGTAGCAGGTGGCACAAAACTGATTAAGATCTCCAGGTCTGAGAACGAATCAGGCTACGCGATTGCAACCAGTGGACCGAAAGGTATCAGCCTTCACCAGCAAAAATGGCAAGATCACTTTGAGAAACCAGACGTGAACAGGAAGAAGGTTTACCTTGCAGACCCTGCAGCCCAACACTCAATTGGCATGTTAGGCGCTGTATACAGGCCACATGACGTGTAAGATGTCACGGGTTTTTTCAGCCCCAACACGGCCGTGTATCAAAACCGAGACTAGTCTGCCTTCAGTGACAGCCAGTACACATCCCCTGTGTACTTCACCGGAGGTGACAATCACGTAGAGCTTGAAAATTTGGTTGATAACAACCAGTACAGAATTGTTTTCAACACTGATCTGAGACACTCGTACGCTTTCTACCTCAACTCAAATTCATCCCCGCAGTTCGAATTAAACGTAATCAGGCACTTTGAGTACTTGCCCACCACGACGGAAAAAGACTCAGAGACAGGAATTGCTGTTATTCCCATACAGTACTCCAATGCTGTACAAATGCTCAGGTACGTCACCGAGACTGACATCTATGGAACTTACAACGACTTATTCATGGAGATGTTGAAACAGGAGTTGGTTCAGATGCCAGTTGTAGGAATCTGGAGTAACACGATCGTCCCTGCATTTGAAGATTTCAAAAGGTGGGGAAAAGAGGTTATCAGTAGTGAAGGAATTGCTGATTTCCTAACCTCGTCGGCAGGTGATATTGCAATAGCAGCTCTGGGATTCTTCCAACCCGAGATCGCTGCTGCCATCAAACTAGGAGTTGACGCACTGGAATTGAGGGAACCTAAGAAGACGTCTCAGTTTTCTCAGATGATCAGAGGTCCTGGACGTGTGAGACTAGAGCACATCTAACTTGAGGCATTCAGAAAACACGTAAACGCCACGGAACTAGAAAATGCTCTCAAGTACGATGATCAAGAGGAGTAGATTGAATCCACAGGTAAGTAGGAAATCCAATCTAAGCAGATGATGCTTCATTAAGCAAGGAGCATCAACCAGTTCTTTGACAGATGATGATCACTGAGCACCTTAGGGGCTCACTGACATCATTAGTCATCACATCACTTTCAACTCAAAAATCCCGAAG
>Ga0129337_1035356_pt1 | contig 11384 bp, 10 predicted proteins | sample CPB6_02_RNA1_FD_109913 | JGI IMG/M metagenome (GOLD analysis project Ga0129337, IMG submission 109913) | Freshwater to marine salinity gradient microbial communities from Chesapeake Bay, USA - CPBay_Sum_0.6_0.2_RNA1 (Metagenome... | ecosystem: Environmental > Aquatic > Marine > Coastal | place... | reverse complement strand
TTCTCTTTTAATTTTTAATTTTTATTATATTTTTTTTCTGTAGAATAACTTTTTTTGATCAAAGTTTTAATCTTAACCTATTACTAGCTAATAGTTGATGTATAAGGTAAGCATCACCTTCAGTTACATTAATACCTGGTCCACTTAATTGTAATAATGAAACTTGACCACGATCTTCAGGGAAAGTACAGTAACACATTTAATTTGTTGGTGGTTATGGTGACATGTATGCTGATTACATGGTTTTAAGTTGATCAAGTATTTAAGCAATATTACCTCTTGTGATTTCAAGATATTCTAAAGTATCAATACATATTTTATCAGTTGCTGGTGGAATAACAGGTGGTGGTTAAGGTGGTTATGGTGTACGTATTACTGATCCTGGAACATTTGGTGTTGGTGGAACTGGTAATTAATTAGGATTATATGCATCACCACAGAATCTAAATAAGAAATGAGCAATTTAACCATTATAACTGTGATAAAATTAATCTTAACCAAGGTATAAGTAAAGTTTAGGAACAAGATAATGATTAATATTATTAAAGTTTAAGTCAACTTTAAGATCACCAAATAATATATAACCATAAGCTTTTCTTTCTTATCTTGAGTAACTAAAGTATATATAATGCCATTTAGTAAGTTAATCTCTATAGGGAGTACTTTAGAACAAGTTAGAATTACCATTTCCTTACATATCAGTATATGTATATGTAGCAAGAGCATAAACTTAACCTTCAGTAATACCAACCCAAGCAGCAAGATCTCTATCTCCAAGTTTTTCAGCATTAGTAAGACTACGTGGTTCAGTACTTGCTACTCTAAATGCAACATGCCATTTATCTCCAAATGTTGTTGGATTCCATTTAAACCAACCAGCAACAGAATATGCTGGTGCAAATGGCATATTTGATTAAGTTGGACTTTTTTAAAGATCTCCTAATGTAAAGTTAGCAACTGAATCAACAACAGAGATGTAACTTAGTTTATTACAATCTTCAGTTGGTGGTGGATTACATGCGATAGCAAAACTTTAGAATTCACCAGCATCAATAAGGAAAGCACCACTACCTACCTTAAATGTAGGTCTAAAGAATTAACCATTGAACCCAGGGTAAATATTAAGGTTGTTACCACCAAGTAAGAATCTAAATAATGATGGAACATCATGTTAAATTCCTGGGAATTCAACTTTTTATACACCTGAACCTGGTGTTTAAAGCATACCTACAGCAAGACTAAGATTTCTACTGTAACTGAAATAAATGTAAGTCCAAACTCCTTCTGGGTCTTAGGTTTCAATTTGTTTTAATAAATTAGGATTACGAGTAGTTACATCCATTGTAGCAAATGAAATAGTAGTTGCTCCTTATAATAATACAAGAATACGATCACCCATACCAAGATTTTAATATGCATCATTACTTGTGAGTCTACTTATGAAGTAAGCAGGTTGATTCATACCATCTACCAAAGCAGTTGGATATTTAGTTAACCATCTCTACCAGAATCCATAACCATATTCTGTAGTATCCTAGAGATCTTACCCACTCAAACGTGAATCAACAACTACTCTTGCATTAAAACTTGCATCAAGTAAACCAGTCGATCCAGAGATACAAGTTGGTTATCTTCCAGCTGGTGGGATTACTGGTGGTGTTGGTATTTTAGGTGATGGTTCTTAGGGTGGTGCAGGTGGTTTAGGTGTAATAGTAAATCCATCGTCACAAAGTGTAACTCTAAAATGTGATATCCAACCTGTGTATGATGGGTAGAATTTATCTTTACCAGCGTAAATATAAAGATTTTTAGCAAGGAAATGATTAGTTTCAGGGAAATTAAGTTCACTATTAGAATCACTAAATTAAACTTATGCATATGCTCTTCTATCAACTCTAGAATAGGCAAAGTAAATATAATGCCATTAAACTTATTTTGATCTATGTGCAAGTGATTAGTATAAATTAGCTTATCCTGCTCCATTAAGATCAGTATAAGTATAAGTAGAAAATTAATATTATGATCCTTGTAGTAGTACAGCTAATGATCTATCACCTAATAAACGATAATCTTAATTATCATTAGCATTATTAATTGTAAGTCTAAATACTGAATTAATTGATTATTATTATGAATTTTAATCCCATACAAACCAACCTTATGCAGAATATTTTTCAGGGAATGGATTATCATCTGATGATATTGTTTCATTTAATTTAGTAATAGTTGAATTAATTTGTTATTCACCACTAATAATTTACATTATTCTACTAACTCTACAATCTGGTAATGGAATAGGATTACAACTCATAGCTTATTCTAATATACCATTTTAATCATTAATAAATGCACCTTTTCCTACTCTTAATGTAGCCATAGTAAATTAACCATTAAAACCTTACATTAAACCAAGATCATTACCACCAATTACTAATCTTAAATAACTAGGTATAGTATGTTGTACAGAGAATTCTACTTTACGAATTGTAGTTGAAACATCTTCTGAAGATAATAAACCAACAGCTTTTTAAGATGAAGCAGAATAACTAAAGTAAACATATTACCAATCACCTTCTATATCACCATAAACAATAGGTCTATGAAGATTAGGATTTTATGTCTTAAGATCATTAGTTATAAAATAATAACCACCTTAACCTTAGAAAAGTGCAAGAACACGATCACCAAAGTTTGTATTACCATATGGTTTATTTGTTGTAAGTCTACTAACAAAATACCAAGCTTAATTTTTACCATTTAATAATACATTAGGGTACCTACTTAAATATCTCATCCAAAAACCATATCCATATTCAGATACATCTTTAAGTTAATCAGTTGTTGCTTATGTATCAACAACAGTTTAAGCACCTGCATCTAAAATTGTTCTTGAACCTTCAGTACAATTAAGTACTTTTCCTTTTTCACCTGTAGGTTCAGGTACAGAAGGTAATTCAGGTGGACCAACAGGTTCAGTAGGGAAACTAGGATCATAAGCACCACTACATAAATGTAATCTAACATGTGCAGCTTAACCAGTATAAGCTTAATAGAATGAATCTTAACCAATATACAAAAGAAGTGTTTTTACTAAATAATGGTTAATTCCATTAAATGATGTACTCGTTCTTTAATTTTTATCACTAAATTAAACATAACCAGCAGCTCTTCTAAGAACACGAGAATAACCAAAGTAAACAAAATGCCATTTTTCTATTGAACCACCTTAATCATTAGATGCTCCAATTTATTATGTTCTATAGGGAAGAGTCTAAACTACATTAGGATTACCTTAACCATTCATATCATTGTAAGTATAGGTAGAGAAAGAGAAAATATCTGTGTTCAATTAAATAAGTAGTGCACGATCACCAAGAGCTTCATTGTTCTTATTAATACGGGGGTCATTAATTGTAAGTCTAAGTACAGTTCTCCATCCCAATAAAGTTGTATTACTACTATTGAATTTGAACCAACCAGTTAAAGCGTACTCGTTAGCAAAAGCATACTCAGTTGGTGATTCAATTCCTTCATCACTACTTTAATTATTGAGCTCCTCGGGTTCATCTTTAATCACTCTCAGTGTACCCTACTCATTACAATCTGGTTCAGGTTATGGGTTACATTACAAAGCGTATTTATGAATATAATCCTCTGTACCGAGGTAGGAACCTGCACCAATTGCAAGCACTGGTCTAGTGAATCTACCGTTGAAACCTGGGTATAAATCTAAATCAGCACCTCCAAGAACAAACCTTAGGAATGTTGGAACTTCATGAGTAACCTAGAATTCTGAACGTTAAACTGGTTACTCTCCAAACTTAAGGAAAGCAACTGCTTTTTTCTACCTTTAAGAATAGGAGAAGTAAAGATATGTCCATTGACCCTCAATATCATTGTAAGCAATAGCCTAATGAACATTAGGATTATTAGTTTTGATATCATTTGTAACAAAATAATAACCACCCTAACCTTAAAGAACTAAAAGAACACGATCTCCCATATCAATATCAGTGTATTAATCATTCTTAGTAAGACGACTTACGAAGTACCATGCATGAGACTTTCCATCAACCATAGGTACAGGATGTCTAGTCAAGAACTACATCCAATAGCCGTAACCATATTCACTAGCATCATCAAAGTCACTTGAAGGGATATTTGCAACAGCTGGTTTATTGTAAGCAGCATCTACGATGGTATCGGGTCCTTCTGTGCATGTAGGTGTGACTGTTGGTCCAGGAGTAACTGGAGTATGAGGTGGTACTGGTGTAACAGGAGAAGGATTAACTGGTTCAATTGGTTAAGGAGGGAAATAAGGATTGTATGCACCTTAACAAAGGAATAATCTTAAATGAGATATATGACCACTATATGCAGGGTAGAATGCATCTCTACCAGCATAGAGAAGGAATTTATTGACTAAGTAATGTTTCATTAATGGGAAAGTCAATTAACCACGAGAATCTTTGAATTAAACATAACCACTAGCTTATAGAGCTGTTCGTGAGTAACCAAAATAGATATAATGCCATGTAGGGAGTAAATCATCAGTGGGGATTGTTTAGGTAATTTATGGTTGACCATTACCAACTAAATCAGAATAGGAATAAGTAGAGAATTAATATTCTTTATTTGATGGGTTAACTAATACTGTTAGATCTCTATCACCAAGAGATTAATTATCTTTATTAATATCTTCATCATTAATAGTAAGTCTAAAAACTGAATGTATTGGTTTTGATTCACTAACAGTCCATTAGAACCATCCTGCTAATGAATATTCTTCAGGGAATGGAGAATCTTAATTAGATAGAATTTTTTTATATGGTGTATTTGGATTAATTTCATCAATAGCACCAGTAATATGTTATACAGATTAAGTTTTACAATCTTATTAAGGTTTAGGGTTACAACTAAGTGTATATTTATTGAATTCTTCATCAGTATCAAGATATGCACCTGCACCAACTCTTAGTACAGGACGAGAAAATTAACCATTAAATCCAGGGTATTAATTCTATGAATTACCACCAACAATAAATCTTAAGAAATTTGGTACAGAATGTGTAGCACTAATCTCTACTTTTCTAATATCACCACCATTATATTAAACCATAGCTAATGCCATATTTTATGCTTTTGAATATGAGAAGAATACATATGTCCAAATACCTTCAATATCTCCATAGGATAAACCTTTATAAACATTAGGATTACTTGAAACTATATCATTAGTAATAAAGAAGTAAGCACCTTATCCTTACCATACACCAAGTACTCTATCTCCCATACCTAAATCACCATTAGGATTATTACTAGTAAGTCTACTAACAAAATAGAAAGGAGCTGATTTTCCAGATAAAAGTGCAGTTGGATAACGAGTAAGGAATCTCATCCAATATCCATAACCATATTCTACTGTATCTACTAAATCAGATTTCTAAAGTTATTTATCATAAATTGGTTATTATTAATTGAATGCTGAATCCATTAAACCTTCTTAACCTGCAACACAAGTTGTTGGTTAAATTTATATAGGAGGAGTTTTTGGTGAAACTGGTGTAATTGGTGGATGAATAGTTGGTTCATCAATATGAGGTGGATTAGGTTCTGGGTATGTGTTAAATGCACCACCACAACTGATGAATCTAAAATGAGCAATTTATCCAGTGTAACCTTAGTTAAACTTATCCTTTCCTAAATATATATAATGCCATTTAGCTAGAAAATGTTTTAATCCTTTAATTTCAACTCTTTCTATTCTTTAATCAGAAAAAGTTATATGTGCTAAAGCAGTTTATTATTCAAATGAATAACCAAAATAAATATAATGCCATTATTCAGCTTTATCTCTAACATTTAATTAACGACCAACATATCCAGCTTATTATTCATTATTATCACGTGAATAGGTTACAAATGAATACTTTCTACTTGAAACACCATCAATAAAAGCTGAAAGTTCATGATCTCCCTTACGTTAATCATTAAGGTTAATTGTTTCATCATTAATTGATACTCTAAATGCTAATTACCATGGAACTGTCATATTAGTATTAGTTGGTGGAGCAGCATATTTAAACCAACCAGAAGTAGCATATTCCTATGCAAATGAACTACCTGCTTTATTTCTAACCATAACGTATTTTGAATTTAAACTAAATAGTGTACTATCATTGACAAGTTAAATTTCAGAGCTTTCAGTACATTCAAGTTTAGGTTTGGGTGAACATTAAAGTCCAAATATTTAGAGATCTTAGAGTGTAGCAAGATATGCACCACCACCAATTTTAACAAAGTTTTAAGTGAATTGACCATTAAAACCAGGATACTTATCAGAATCAGTACCACCAAGAGTAAATAATAAGAAATTTGGTACAGCATGGTTTGCATTAATAGTAACAGTAAGTGGATCAGCTCCATTATATTTAATAAAAGCAGTTGCTTAACTTAATGGTAGACTGTAGGAATAATAAATATAAGTCCAAACTCCTTCAATATCTGGCATAGGTAATTTACGATTAACTGAAGATTAAGAACCTGTAACATCTTCAGTAAAGAAATAATAACCAAATGTTCCTAACATAACAGTAAGTACACCTGTATCAGCTATATTATTTTAGTTTCTAGTTAACTTAGATAAGAAGTACCATGGTTAATCTCTACTAGTTAAGATAGGTGTTGGATAACGTTCTAAATAACGCATCCAATATCCATAACCATATTCAGTAACTTATTATAATTCAGATTATGTTGCATTATAAGTATCAATAGGTTATTTTCTATCTATTGAAGAATCTTTAACATCTTTACTTCCCATCATACATTATTTTTCAGGTGGTGGTTTTACTGTAGGTGGTACAGTTATATTAGGTGTTGTAACATTAGGTATAATAGGAGGTGGTCCAGGTGGTACATCAGGATGATCAGGTGTAACTGGATAATTAATTAAATTAAATGCTCCACGACAAAAATGTACTTTTAAATATGCTATTTAACCATTATATGAAGGATAAAATTAATCTTTAGCACCATAAAAAAGGAATTTACTAGATAAATAATGGTTTATATTTATATAATTAAGTTCATCTACAGTAGTATCATTCCATTTTACTTATACAAATGCTTTTTTTTATGGACGAGAATAAGCAAAATAAATATAATGCCATTTACTTTCACGATTACGAAGTGCAACAGCTTAATTATTATTAGCATTTCCATTACCCTTTAAATCATTATAAGAGTAAGTTGAAAAATAATATGCTCCACTTTTACCTAACCAAGCACCAAGATCTATATCACCAAGATTAACATTATCTTTATTAATAGCTGGTTCATTAATAGTAAGTCTAAAAGCTAAATGCCATTCTTATTAAGGACCAAGTGGTACCCATCTAAAACAACCACTAACACTCTATTCTTCTGCAAATGATGCTTCAACTGGTGAAATTAATCCATTAATATTATTATTTCCTATTGTAAAATCTTATGCTTCATCTACTACTTTTAAGTATTTTTCACTTGAACAAGTAATAGTTGGCATAGCATTACAAGCAAGTGCATAATCTTATAATTATTGAATTGTACTAATTAATGCTCCCTATCCTATTCTGAAAATTGGTCTAGATATTTAACCATTAAAACCTTAAATACCATTTTATTAACCACCAATAAGAAGTCTCAAATAATTTGGTTAATCTTGTACAGCACTAATTGTAGTTTATAGTATATCAGAACTTGTTACGAATTTTAAGAAACCAACTGCTTTATTAACTTTTGAAGAATATCCAAAATAGAAATAAGTCCAAACACCTTCAATATCAGAATAATCTTCTGTATCTTATACTAAATTTTATAAAAATTTATCATAAGCTCTGAAAATATATTTTCCATCACCTAATGTTATTGATAGTACTTTTTTTGTATCCTATTAATTAATTTATAATCGACTCAATGAGTATTCAGGTAATGATTTACCATTTAATAATGGAGTTGGGTATCTAGTAAGGAATCTTGCCCAAAATCCATAACCATATTCAGAAACATCAACCATATCTGTTTAATCAGCAATTTAATCTACAACAGGTTCTCCATTATATGGTGAATCACCAACACCAGCAGCACCAATTGTACAATCAGATCTTGGTTCAACTGGAGTTTTTTCTCTAGGTGGTATAACAGGTGGTTCAGTAGGAGGATTAATTGGTGGAACATATGCTAAATTAAATGAACCATCACAAAGTGATAATGTAATATTACTCATACGACCATTATATGTAGGATATTTAGGTCCTTTACCTATAAAGAATAAATGTCTACTAACAAGATAATGATTAATATTAGAAAAGAATAATTCTTATCTTATTCCATTAGCAAAATATTCAAGTGCATAAGCTTTACGTGCATCTCTACTATAACCAAAATATATAAAATGCCATTAATTTACTGGTGCATCATTATCATTCTATTTATCACCATGTTATATTGTTTAAGCTATATTTGTATTACCATTACCATTCATATCAGTATATGAATATGTTGCAAATACCATTGTATTTTTACCTAATACAACAGCTAATTCTCTATCTCCAAGTTAAGAAATTGAACTATCTGGTACTATACTAGCAAATCTAAATACAACATTATAATCACTATTAATAGGACCCATCCATTTAAACCATCCAGAAACAGCATATTCATCAGCAAATTAATATTTAACATCAGTCATTATAGGTGTACCAGGACCAGCTTCATTTTATGAATACTCTACAACATTAGGATAAACAGTTTAAACTCCTTTTTATTAACAATCTAATTATGGTTAAGGATTACATGATGTTCCAAATCTATGGAATTCATCTATTGTATCAATATGTGATCCTGCACCAATTTTAATAGCTGGTCTAGTATATTAACCATTAAAACCTGGATAACCATTAAAGTTATTTCCTCCTAATAAGAATTTTAAGTAATCATATTTCTCTTTATGCTATACATTAAATACAACAAATTATTCAGTTGATCCTTATAACATAATCATAGCAACAGCCTATTTAAGTTATTATGAATAACTAAAATGTACAAAAGTCCAAACACTTTCAATATCACTATAACTCCATTAAATTTATTATTTTATTGCTGGGTTATTTAAAGAATAATCATTTGTACTAAATGCATAAAATCCTTAACCCTAATGAACAGCTAATACTCTATCACCCATACCTAATATACCTGGCTATTTATTTGATGTTAATGTTGATACAAAGTAATATTCTTAATTTTTACCATTTAACATAGGAGTTGGAAAACGAGTCATAAATCTCATCCAATAGGAATAACCATATTCACTTGTATCTTTAAGATCATCTCCAACTAATTCAGTTTAAGTAACATGTCCTCGATCAAATGCAGCATTAATAACTTAATCTGAACCTGTAACACAAATTGGTTATATTTCATGTACTGGTGTTTTAGGAGTTACAGGTGTTGGGGTTGGTGGATGTGGTGTAACATTAGGATTATCAGGAATTTTCAATTATTGTTATGGTTAGAAATAACATAAAATCAAATTAACCTAAGCAACATAACCACTATAACTAGGATATACTGTATCTTTTGCTACATACAATAATAAATTATCACTCATAAAATGAAGTATCTAATTAAATGTTACTGTTTTTAAAGGACTTTAATCTAATTTAATTGCACCAACTGCTATTTTATCATAACGAGAATAACCAAAACTTATCCAATGCCATTATGTTAATTAATCACCAGTATTAATTGTTTAAGCAATGAATGCATTACCAGCACCTTATACATTTTAATAACTGTAAGTGTCAAATTCATATTTTTAACTTGCTTAATCAATTTATACATTAAGAGTTCTATCACCTAATCTTCTTGTATCAAAACTTTAAATATCATCATTTATTGTTAATCTAAATGCAGAATGCCAATCAGTTGTTTAAATTGGAACCCATTTAAACCATCCTTAAACTGCATAATGAGATGGGAATATCATATCTGATATATATGGAGTTGGTTTTTTTTAATCATCAGTAACTTCAGTAATATTCACTATCACAGGAATAGATTATTGTTTATCACAAACAGCTTTAGGTTCAGGATTACAACTTAAAACCTAATCTAAAAGTGTTTCAACTGTTCCAATATAAGCACCATCGCCCATCTTTACAAGAACACGTGAAAATTGTCCATTAAAACCTGGATATGTTCCAAGATGAACTCCACCAAGAGTAAAATGAAGTTTTTCTGGAAGTGTATGCGTAACATCAAAATCAAGACGAACTACATCAGAACCAACTGGAAGTAAAAACCCTGTCGCTTTATTTTATTTATTTGTATAGGAAAAATACACAAATGTCCAAACACCATCAATAGTTGTAAATGGTACAGGTTACTCTACATTTGGTAAACCCTTAGAATCATCGTAAGTAGAAAATAAATAATGAGTTTATCCAAGCCAAACATCTAATGTACGATCACCCATATCATTATTTCTATATGGTTTATTACGTGTCAAACGAGATATGAAATAAAGTGGTTAGTCAAGATAATTTGTTAGTATTTCAGGATAACGTACCATAAATCTCATCCAATAACCCGTAGCGTACTACTATGTAAAATCTGCAGCAATATCTTACTAAATAACTGCTGCTCCAGTAACACCAGCATTAATAATTGTTGGACTACCTTCTATACAAGTTGGTTTTGTAACATTTGTAATATTTGTAACATTTTCTGGTGGAACAGGTCTAGTACAATTAGATCGTATAACTTCAATTCTTTTAATATCTCCCTCAATATTAATAGTAATTGGCATAGCAAGACATGCCTGTTGAATTTAATTGAGGTCTTCAATAAAGAGATCAATTATTCCGATAAGCATTTGACAACAATCTTTTCTTGTTTATGGATCCTCTGTTTAAAGCATTCTTTCTATTTGAGTTCTGATACTATTGTATTAAGTTGTACCAAAACGAGCGCCTGTTTAAACCAAAGCTGTGTTATCAACTTTATGTTTCATTGTCAATTTCAATGATATCGCACCTTATGCAAAACTTATCGCATGATGTGAATCAGCAAGTCCTATACGCGCCAGTTCCTTTAATTCAATTAAATCATGCATTGTGTTTTTTATCGCTCCAGTTTACATCATCGTTATAGCGTCTTACCATTCGTGTAAACCTTCTTAAATATTATCGAACTTCTTCGGATTATCGCAATTCATTTTATCCAAATTGAGTTCCATAAGTTCCTAATAGCTTAACTTGGTTAACGCACTAAAACTGTGTGTAACTAAGCATAAAGCTATGATTAACCGTAGTTTCATAGCGTTCTTCAAGAGATGCATTTTT
>Ga0129337_1473046_pt1 | contig 11925 bp, 11 predicted proteins | sample CPB6_02_RNA1_FD_109913 | JGI IMG/M metagenome (GOLD analysis project Ga0129337, IMG submission 109913) | Freshwater to marine salinity gradient microbial communities from Chesapeake Bay, USA - CPBay_Sum_0.6_0.2_RNA1 (Metagenome... | ecosystem: Environmental > Aquatic > Marine > Coastal | place... | reverse complement strand
CCATGTCTAAATGGCAGTTTTCGGAATGTCACATCATCAATTCTATTTCCGTACTTTGTCTTGAGGAAATCACGAAACTCAATCTCTGCTTCTTCCCAATCAACATACTTAGACGAATGTACATAACCTGTACCCATTCTTCCCCACGTGGGAGTTTCAAACACCCATCCATGTTTAAGTGCTGTTGATGTTGTGTAGGGTTTCATTTCTCTTTCGATGTTTTCTTCATCGTAAGGAATTGGACCCACCCATGCCCTATCATTTGTGAGTGTGTCACCGTAATCAGTGAATGTAGCAAACTCTTTGATAAGAAATGAAGAGAACCCAGTACAATCAATGAATAGGTCTGCTTTCACCTCAGTTCCGTCATCCATCACCAGATGGTCAATTTCAAATCCATCTGTAGTTTTAACGACATGCTTAACTTTACCATATCGATGAGTGACTCTCTCACATTTATGGTCTCTCAAATATGCCGCAAACTTGAGAGCAACAAAATGATATGCACTCTCTGCTTTATGATTCCACGGAACCATTTTATGCTTATCGATATACTTATCGTGTTCCAATACTGTGGTCATTGGAACAAAGTATTCAGCAAATGTATGTGGTTCAACATCATCAAGTCTTAGAGCACGTGCTTCAAACCACTGCTGATATCCTCTTCCTTTCGTATAAGGTTTGCCAAATGGATAGTGATAATTATAAAATGGATGAAAATCTACGAACTTGATTGAACCTTTATAAGTTGCATCTGTAAGGGGCATGAAGTGTTCATCTTCAATCTTACAATGCTGCATAAAATTATTGATGTGTCCTGTAGTAGACTCACCAACGCCCACAGTAGGGATGTCCTCTGCTTCAATAAGAGTGATATTCAAGTAAGGATAGACATGCAATGCTGCTGCTGCCATCCATCCACTACTGCCACCACCAACAATAACAACATTTTCAAGACGCTTTGGCATACTAAAACTCAACTCTATAAATTGCTTTGTGAATTGCTCTTAGATTGTAACTAATTACAACTCTGGGGTCAGTGCTCTTATTTATCCCTGTTTCATGCTTCATAAATGAAGGCCAAAGCATCAAATCTCCAGTCTTCACATTCATCGGATAATGATACTTAATACCTTTTATAACACCTCTATCTTCTGCCCATTCATCATAACCTTCATCCCATCCAATTTCATTTGGCCAATTAAACCAAATTTGCTCGTTCAAAGTCCTAAAATAGAAATCACCACTGTTCTCAGGAACAGACATGTAATATGCTACTGAGATATGTCTTTGTGGGTGAAAGTGCAATCCTGTAGTTCCACCCTCAAGATGTCGATTTGCCCAGCAATCATTTAGATTAAGTTCCCAATCTGAGGTCATTCCAAGAAAACGCCAGAACATGTTGGCATAATGAAACACTTGTTCATTCAACCAATTAAACTCACGTTCGTGATGAAGATTATAATTGTTATAATGTGCTGTTGAAATAGCATTTAGTGGGTCAATGTGACTGGTTTCCTTTGCCCATCCAGTCTTATCTTGATAATCTTTTTCCCAGATACTTTCCAAAACACCATTAATCTTTTGATATTCTACTGCTGGTGCTGGATTATTTACTTTAAGAACAGGAATACCATCAACATAGGTGATGTAGTTTGAAGTCAAAACTTCATACTCTTCTCGTGTGAGTCGTCTAGGAGAACCTGGTTCAAATTGACGAAGAAATGAAATATCAGTTAAATCCATGAGGGAGTCCAAAATCAAAATTACCAGAAATAGAAATCCTTAGTTCATCTGATGTGTAAAAAGGGTACACCTGATGTGGGATGTTAGAGGGAAAAATTAGAAAAGTACCTTCATCCTTTTCCCTAGAAAGAAAGAATGTTTGTTGAACTGCTTTCACAGCATTAATTGGAAAGTAATCAAATTGAAAACAACTAGCACTAGCACTATTCGAACCTTTCACCCATTCTAACTCCATCTCATCCTTTATATCAAATGGAATATTTACCCACCACACAAAAGTATACTTTCCACTGTGCGTATGAACTGGGTTAAATTCATATTTCCGCTGAAAATTGCACCAAGTAAACATCCAATCAATCTTTAGAAGTTCTGGATAATCAAATGCTCTTTGGTTTTCATTGAACCTATCAAAGAATGCTGCTTCAATAACTGGTTTAATCGCATCTTGCAATTCTGGAGTCAACGCATATTCATGCTTTAAATTTCCAGCAAGACGAGACCTCTCCTCAGTATTATCTGCTGGAGATGAAAAGAAAAGTTTATAACACAAACTTTTAATATATTCGTTAAAAGGTCTATCAACCTTTCCCAATATCAGAGGAGGTTGATAGACCTTAAAATCTTTAATATCAATTTCAGGAGTCATTACGAACCAATAACTAGTGGTATTATACCACTATTTACCAAACTTCCCAAGCAGGTTGTGAAGCACTTCCTTGCGGTTTAAACAGATTAACAGGATTGCCCTTAAAGTGTGCTCTAGCGGGGTTTGTTTGAGCATGCCATGCACCACGAGTGCAATTCTTCAGAACATTTCCTTCAATTCCATCATATTTAATGATTTCAGGAGGAAGGTCTTCGAGAGAAGCAATGTCAGTATCTTCATCAACACTGACAAATCCAGAACTAGGCCATTCAAGAGTATCTGCATTCAGAACTGTAATCTCTGTTGCTGTTGCGCTAATATCAGATTCGAGAGTGCCACTCTTATCAACCTCATCTTTAATGGTTGAAATATGTTTAAACCACGTGGAGGATTCTGCACTCAGAGTACCATGAGTTGCAAGGTCATCATAAATCATTCCCAGTTGCTTTCCAATATCACCGTATCTTACTTGACGAACAGTACGGAAAGGAGGAATATTGCTGATAAACGAATAGAGTACACCATTTACCATGTACCAATCATTTGTTACATCATCTGGTGCGTCAAACCATTTACCACCAGCAGGACGCTCATCGTCGCCAGCAAAGACTTCCCATTCTTCACCAGGATTTACAATACCCTGAATCGAACCTGCAGATGTGACTAGAACTCTTTTTGCCATGTTTCCTCGTTAATTATGCGTATTCCCAGACGACAACCATACCACGGTTGCCATGTGTTCCACAAGTGTGGTGGTGGAAACCAGAAGTACCACCTGCTCCAGGCGCCTGCTCAGTCCAGTGGTTTACTGGGTCGTGGTGGTGATGGCAACCAGTACCAGCACCACCCCAGAAAGATGCACCACCGTGACCAGTTTGGTTGTTGTGTCCCATACCTCCACCACCGTAGAGGTTCATGTGACCACCATATCCATGTCCTGCGATACCACCAGAGTGACCATGGTTTCTATTAGCACCATGACCGCCATTAGCACCACAATAACCACCAAAGTTGGAAGCAGTTCCATGACCTGCACCGCCAGCATAACAAGAACGGTGACCATGAGTACCAACAGTCAAACCAACTGAGTTTGTGTTGGTAACGTCAATGATTTCAGCAGTGTATCCACCAGCAGCGCCCGATTCACCATGACCTGAACCACCACCACCAGCACCTACGACCTCAACCTTAATTCTCTTACACCAAGAACCAGGTTTATACCAAGTGAAACCACCCTCAGATGTCCAAACCTGACAAGAACGAGGACCTGCCTCCATTGTCAGACCAGTAAGGTTTGCACCATTACCACTGAAACTTGCAGCAGTAACAGTACCTGCCATGGTCAAGTTTCCACTGCTATTAACAGCGAACGAAGATGCTCCAGATGCATTCAGAATGCTATCTGTTCTCAGTTGTCCACCAGATTCAATAATCAGTTTATGACCAGAGGGAACACGAATTTCATTAGAGTTCGCGGAAAGACCTTCTAGTTTACCGACACGTAGGGTACTCATATCGTTTTATAGTCTTGTTAGTCTGTTTTATTTATAAGAATTAGTTGTACTGGGCATTACCAAGAATCTCCCAGGATGACCCAGGTTCAACGGTAACAGCATATCCAGAATTAATAACAATATTACCAACTGAAAATCCATAAGTATATTCATCACCACCATTCGCAACTGGTCCAACGGTAAGATTTTCTGCAATGAATGTACCGTTTGTTCTGATGATTGACTTGTCGCCAATGTGAGGACCACCAGCACCTACTGGAATCCAACCAGGAAGACCTTGTGTTGCATCTGCAACATATACCATCGGCATATCTTCCTGGGTGTCAAATACAACAGTACCGTATGCTGGATTTTGAATTGCGTTGACTTGTGTAGTAGTATAAGTGGGAAGTTGCAGAACACCACCAGACAATCTCAAAGTCTTAATCAATGCGATTGTTTGAGGATTGAATTGGTTGTCGCTAATCTGCTGAATTGCCATTTACTTCTACTCCCAGTTATAAGTATTTAGTTTAAATTGGCATCTCACGAATCTGAATAGTATCAGTTGCCTTTGGAGCATCACCTGCAGCAAATACAATGTTTGTTGCTGAGTTATCAACTGTGTAGTTGACATTTGGATGCTGAATAATACCGTTCAGGGTCACCATCAGAGTATGTACGGTATGTGCTACTCCAGGATATGTTGTAATTGGGTATGTCAAAGTGATACCATCTCCAGTATACGTTCTAGTAATATACTTCGAAGGACCAACACCACCTCTTCCATCAACCTGAAGATTACCAGTGATTCTTTGATTACCTTCAATCTCAAGACGATATCCAGAAGACGCAGAGCGACCCATACCCATATTTGTTGTGCCACTGAATGTATTGATATCAATAAATCCAGTATTGGTAAGTCCAAACTCATACCAAGATTGATTGTAGTAAATCCATCCAAGAGATTTACCAGGAGCCCAGTTTTGGTTATATGCAATGTCACCGTCAGATGGAGCATTATAACCTGTTACTTGAGAGAAATCAGGCAAACCAGTTGAACTATTTTCTGGAGCAAGAATTGTGCTCTTGATTACTGTACCATCTTGGTTGAAGTACGTGAGTCTTCTTGCAAGAATATTTGATGTGTTGGTAAGAGTATTTTGGAATGTTACTGGACCAGAGAAAATCGATTCCAACTGGTTAGATGCACCACCGATAACAGTCAATTTATCGGTAAGAACCACCTCAGAAAATGTCTGAATGGTAGTATTCTCTTCACCAACAATATTAAGTTGTGCAATATCTTCAGATGTAATCTGACCTGTAACTGGGTTAATAATTTGGTTACCAATAAAGAGGTCACCGTTAGAGTTCAGACCAGAATAGAATGCAACACCTGCTTCTTCTTTAAGTGATTGAGAGAGTCTAACTTCCTCAGAGGACAGAGTTTCAATCTGTGTCTGTGGAAATGCAGTTGAATAGTTACCAGGACCAAATCCAGTATATTCAAAAGTATGATTACCAGAACGAAGAATCGTGTGTCTACGAAGTTCTACTTGAATCGGGTCAAGTGCTCCCTGCGAATCGAGACGAATCGGAATAGCACGAGTTTCTTCATCACCAATACGTGCTGTCACTGTAATATTGGCAAGTGTATTTGCAACAGAGTCATAGTTTGGCGATTCACCAGTGGGAACCCATCCAGCATCCGCCAGCATAAATTGAATTGCTTCTTTTGTAATTGAACGCTGTGGGTCTTTGTTTGGCGTTGGAGTTGCACCATCAGTACCATAAACCAAACCAATAGTTTGGTTATCAGCAATCGATACCGTTGCAGCAGGGTCTGCAACTGGATTATCTCTATCAAAGGTTGGATATACTTCGTTGATATTTTGCGAGAACGCCATATCACTGAAGTTAGATGTTGAGGGAGTAATTGAACCACAGAGAAGAGTCAGGTAGTAAATACCGTCAGTCTCACCTCTCTTAAATGGTTGAACTTCTTGCACATCATAAACGTAATAACACTTATTAAGTTTATACTGAGTTGTATCAGTATTCCTTGGTTGCAGAACATAACCACTAATCGGTTCACGAGGAAGAGGTGGATTCTGCAGTTTGGGAATTACATAACGAACACGATATGTTCTGTCATAGAGGTTTCTTGCATCAGGAACTCTCTTGATAAAGGTGGTTGGTGTAAAGTTTACAGTATTGTATTGTACAGATGTTGAAAGTGTAGTATAAATTTGGTTATTGTTTGAATCTACAGAAATATACCAACCACCAGTCTGTTGTTGACCACTAATGGTGTAGATGTCATCATCATACTGAATTGGCGAACCAGGTACGCCAGGAGCAAGAGGAGTGACACTAGGGCCAAATGGTGTAATCGATGCACTATGTACTGATGGTGCTTGAGCACCAGGAGCTACCAAAAGTACATAAAGTTTATCTGCTACTGCATTAACGCCAGTACCATCTTGTCTTGCACCAATTTTAAATCCTTGAACTTTGGATGACGGTGGACCTGCTTGAAGAGTATAACCATACAAGTACAGACGAGTGCCAGGAGTACCACCAGCTCCAGACAATGCTGAGTTAATTACTTTTGTCCTTTGAATGTCAATATTCACCCAGTTAACAGATACTTCCTCAACATCTGCCAGAGACTTAGGGGGAATGATGTGTGTGACTGTGCCTGCTTTATCCTTAGTAAATGCCTGATTCTTGAATCCTTTTGACCTCAGGGCTGTGTTACCAAAGTTAGAGTTGGAGTTGGTGATAGACATGTCAGCACCACCATATCCAGCAAAGTGGTCAGCATACGCAACCGCGAACACCGAAACAACCTGAATGAATGCATCGTTGGATGCCATAACGTGAGTATGTCTCCACCCTTTCTTGTACTTACAAGCACCGTCAAGGTGAGCACCTTCTCCACCATCATCATAGTTCTTTGTAGATTCATTATAACGAACAAATGCACGGTCATCTTTTTGTAGAGACAGACCAGTGAACTGTGCAACAACCATTGATTTGAAACCAGTTGTTAGAGCACCATCTGCATGCATTCCACACATTCCCCATACAGAACGCAGGGACAAGTTGAACATGTACGGAGATGCAGAGTCAACCGTATCAATCTCAACTTTAACAACAATATTAGAACCAATAGCATTACCAGAAGGTTCTGATGCCATCTGATAAGTGAATACGTTACCAGATGCAGAGGTTACTTGGAATGAGCCATTGTAAATGGATTTATCCAAGGCAGTTTGTGGTCCAGTAGAACCAGTAACACCAGAGATGTTAATGTTAACGCCGACAGAGAATCCATGGTTCTTAGGGTTACCCAGTTCGTCAACAGTAATTGCAGTTGCAGTTTGACCATTTCTAGTAATCTGAAGAACACGGAATTCGTCAGAGATAGGACCAACGATTCTGTTTTCTTCGATTCTTGGTTGCAACTGGTCCTGAGACGGAGTTCCAGATGTATCAGGAATTGTAGCAAATCCTCTTGATACCTTTTGATAATAGATTTCGAGGTCAGTTCTATCAAGAAGGTCTGTAATTGTTGACTGAGTAATTTCTGGGGTAGATTTTACACGCCCTTCGTTAATCAGTTGTGAGAGTGGATTACGACCATCAGCGAACACAAAACCAGTCAGTTTGTGATGCGAATAGTTTGGTACAATAGTTTCAATCGAGTCTGGTCTAAAATAAACACCAGCAGAATCACCATCAAACAGGGAGAATTGCCAGAAGTAACATCCACCAGTTACACGGAAAATAGCGGTTGGTGATGGAACTTGGTCCTCGGTGTTAATTCCTTTTGCAGCGTAGGTTGTTGGATATGGAACATACTTTGGAATAATCTTTGTTCTTCTCAGGTCCATGCCTACCAGAGAACAACCTCTAGGAACGATTACACCACCTTCAACCGAATTGAACTTATGGAGAACATTATTTGGTGAAGTGATATCCATATTGGAGTTTGAATCCAACGGTGGAATATTTGTGTAAAGAACTTCACCAGGTCTGTTATCAATAATATATTCTGCTGGATACAGCATAATCGAGAAGGCATCAAACTCGTCGTTAGAAAGACCAACACGATATGAAAATCTCGATACCTCAAGGAATGCTCTTTGAATTGACTTAAATGGTCTAAGTGATGAGTTACCTCTATTATCAATTGCGTCAGAGGCATCAAAATCATCAGGATTGACGTAGATGATTCTACCAGTCCTGGATGTAATGATATTCTTGAGACGAGTAAGTGCCATTTACTTTTAATTCCGATATGAATATTTATTGTGCCCGTTTCAATTAGGGGTTTGCACCACCACCGCCGCCCCCTGCAGGTGCGCCGCCAGCAGCTTCGAAAACATAATTTGTAGGAGCCCAATCTGTTGTAGAATCAGTAAATCCATCGAGCACAAAAGTGAGTCCAGTTGCACTACCTTTAACAACCACAGAGTTTCCGTGACCAACAACCAATGAGGATACTTTTTCTGAACTATTTGCAGCAATGGACTTACTAGCCATAATGTATTGATTATCTGCAATAGTAGTTGAAGCGGTAGCTGCAGTTACAGTTGCCATTGTGCGGTCACCACCAATTTCTGCAGGACTATCAAGAATCTCATCATTAGTAGCAAAATCGATACTATTTTTACCAAGAATGACGTGAAGAGTAGCCCCAACTTGACGACGAACGTATCCATACGCTGCAGCATTTACTGCCTGTACTGTATACGTAGTGGCACCTGATGTAAATGTGTCGTTAACAGCAATTGTACCTTCGACATCATAAATGTAGAATTGTTTGTAAGTAAACTGAGCGGATACGGACATGCCGCCATTATTACCACCAGTAATCAAATGACCATATTGCATGTTTGCTGCTGTTCCAGTTGTATCTTCGTACATGTAAAGCATGTTACCAGCAAGAAGACCTGATGTCAGCATATTGATAGATGCTTTTGCACCTGCAGAACCAGGAGTGCCTGTGTAAGTGATACCAGTAGTAAATTCAGTACCATCATCTGCTGTCCCAAAAGTATTATCAGGACCCCACTTACCATTTAAAGTAGTAGAAAATCTAGGTACAAGACCAGTAAGTGATGAATCGGAAAGGTCAAATTCGTAATTTCTATCTGTCAGTAGAGACAGTGTATTCGCGATAGAAAATACTTGATAATCTGGTGATGTTGCATGATTTGGAAATTCAAAAACAAATTTATTAACTGGTGTAGCTACCCCAGCGTTACTAATTGTAGCAGAGGCACCAGAAGCAACTACAGAAATTGTTGAACCAGGAGAAAAAGTTCCACCAGTAATATTACCAACCCACAAGGTTGCTTCGTTTTCAGTAGTGGTGTTATCATCAATATTCTGAACATCATAAATGTAACCAGATGCAGTACCATCGGTAATAGTTTCACCGACTGCAAATGTTCCTCCAATTTGAGCTTCAAATGTAATTGCGGTCAATGCAACTGCCTTTACATTAATTGTTTGAACACCTGCTGGAACAGTATCATGGTACTTAAATGATTTTTCCCCAGTAGCATCGGTCAGAGTATCTCCCTCACCAATACTTTGACCTCTTGTGACGTTTTGGTCAACATCGATATAATATCCAGTAACAACATTACCTTCATGATACTTGTATGTTGCTGCATCAAGTGTCAGAGATTGGTCATAATCGCGCAGAGCTACATCAGCAGTCAGAGCACCAGCAGTTCTATTGCAGATGTGCAGAACTGTAGATGCTGTTTGATAGCCACCAGATTGATAAAGAATTGTATTCGTTGTGGGGTTTGCTACCCCTGCAAGTTTTCCTGCAGTCATTTGTTAATTAACTCCAACCTGAAATAAAGTGTTGCTGTAATCTAGTACGTCCTCCGAGTGATTGACCCGAAATTGGACCACCGAAACTAATTTCTTCTAAAGAAACGTTTTCGGTTGAGAGCAGAGTTGCATCTGCATCTGGGAACTTAATTGTTCTTGCGAGTGTGATATTAGAGAGGTCAAAATTAATTTGACGTTCTGTTTCTGTATCATCAATCAAAATAGCATTATTAATACGCTTATTATAAAGGTCCTGCTCAGCAAGTTCCGTAACAAGAACATTGGTTTCACCAACCAAGGTATTTAGGTCTGCCTGAAGTGGAAACCCATATATCAATGTAGTAGTTGAGTTTACCGAATCAACAGAAAATTGAATCTTCTTGGTGATATCGCCATCATCTGCAATAATTAGGTCTTTGTAAACTTTGTTTGTAAAAGTTTGAGTAGCATCAATTGTTGCAAGTGTACCAGAAAGATTTGGCAAATCGATGATGTGGTTTGCCGTCAAAGCATTAGCACCAGTGGCAGATGTTCTAAAGGTTACCTTATATTGTGAACCAGAACCAGGAACAACTGCAGGCGTAACAAAACTCTTATTCTGAATTGTTTGAGCAGTAACATCATCAATCAAAGTTGATGACGTAATTGCTGCACCTGGGTCTGGAAGAAAATAAGTTTTAAGTCCAGAAGGTGTAACAGTCCAGTTAATGCCAAATGATGCTTCTCTAAGACCATCCAAAAGAATTAGTTGGTCTTCTTCAACTCTAATTGTTTTATTTGTAATTTCTTGAACAGTATCATCACCTACAAGAGTTGTTCCATCTGTTGTCGATGGCAAAGCAAAAGTTTTGATATTACCACCAGAACCTACATTACCAATTTCGAATCTTGCACGACGAGGGGGAGTTGAACTATCATCCTGAATAACAAAATCGCCATCATCAACATATACCTTACCAGTAATCGAAACGTAACCAGAACCTTTAGGTGAAATTGTGATGTTTGCGTTAGCCGCAACACTATCAACTGCGGCAAAGACCTGTGTTGCCGAGTTGTCGGCATTCAAGATTCTACTCATGTAGAATCCACCACTACCGAATGTCAGTCCCATTTCATCGACTGCATTCTGGTACATACCAGTATTTCTATCCAAGTCAAAAGCCAAACCAGGAGAAGATTTAGTCCCTGCAGAAACTCCTTTAAAAAGTTGAGAGACTCGTGCTTTTCTGTTTGGTAGAAGTGGGTCTGAGATAACTACTGGAAGAATTGCTTCTCCAGATAGATTAGCATCAGTAACCTCTTCTAATTGTGAAATCTTTTTAGTACCCACAGGATGATATATTTTGGTTACGTTCAAAAGGTATTTATACAAGAAAAAAAGTCCCTTGGGCAGGGACTTTAAATTACTTGGTAATCAATGCTTTAAACTGATTCAATCGGTCAAGTTGTCGAGTATGATAATTAATCATATCATTCACCTCATCAAGTAGGTCATCATAAACAACTTGAACGGGTGTATCTTCATCTTGTAGATAATCAGAGAGACAATCGCCAAGTCGTTCCTTCCGTTGCTTAGCATATGCTTCTGAAGCCCATGATTCCATAAGTTTTTCTGGGGGTGGTGGTACAGTTACTGTAAACTCTCGTTCGTTAATAGTTTGTCCTTTATCAGGAGATTCGTAAATTTTAGTCATTCGAATTCATAAGAGCGATTGGGATTTGCTGCTTGTGATGTATGCTTGCCGTATGGAATTACTGGAATATCACAAGTTACACTAATAGCAGTGGACTTAGTTGCTTCTGCCATCTCACGATAACCAGTCCCAACATAGATTTGACCACCACAAACTGCTACTGCCATGATACCCCAGAACACATAATACCACTGGGATTTAATTTGTTTAATCATTTTCCACCTCCAATTTGACGCATAAGTTCGCAACGAACTGCAATAAGATGTCTACGCATATAGTCATGATAATGATTCGATTGAGTCAATGAAAGTACATTATCAACTTGCTGTACAGCAAGTAAGAGATTGGTCTTGTCCATGGAGGTTGGTTGTGTACCCATCCATTATAGCACATTTTTGGGGAAGCGGGGTATCGGAATCGAACCGACGACATCTAACTTGGAAGGATAGCGTTCTACCGCTGAACTAACCCCGCATTCGCTATT
>Ga0129337_1036362_pt1 | contig 12012 bp, 30 predicted proteins | sample CPB6_02_RNA1_FD_109913 | JGI IMG/M metagenome (GOLD analysis project Ga0129337, IMG submission 109913) | Freshwater to marine salinity gradient microbial communities from Chesapeake Bay, USA - CPBay_Sum_0.6_0.2_RNA1 (Metagenome... | ecosystem: Environmental > Aquatic > Marine > Coastal | place... | reverse complement strand
CGCAGGAAAGAGCTGGTCAAGGACGAGGAACGGACGGGCGGACACGGTTCCACCGGCACGTAGTCTATATTTCAGGAGGGTGAAACATGAAACGCAGCGAGATGATTGAACGCTTGGTGTTTTACATTCTGGAGTCTTCTGGACATGACGACGCGACTGACTTTGCTGAAGGAATACTTGACTGGCTCGAGGAGCAAGGAATGCATCCACCTACCTATGCGGTCTCTCTGGACGAAGACTCAAGAACACACACAACGATTTTGATGTGGGAACCGGAGGACGAGGAATGAAACGTCTTAAAATGCTTTTTCTCATTGTAAATCAATTGCACTTCTTAGAAGGTAGATTCTCCGGGTATGTAGAAGAAGCATCCGAGCAAGAGCTGGAACGCGCCGATGTCATCCTAACCACTCTTGAAACAGCGGGAATGCTTCCGCCAGCTTACGAAAAATTTGTAGAGATTGACTACAAACTAAGCCCAACGGGTGAGAGAGTTTATTGCAAACGACAAGTAAACGAGTGGGAGGACGAGGAATGAAACGCAGTGAAATGATTGAGCACATTGCACAAGAGCTGCTTTATATAGCGGTCGATGAAGGATTGTATAAGACAGCGCATCACGGCTATTTCCAACGCAAGGCAGCCGACCTGCTGGATATGATTGAGGGATTCGGGATGCAGCCGCCGAAGCGCATCAAATACGCACCGACAGCCTATGCCGAGCCTAACAAAAGGATTGTCTACGAGTGGGAGGACGAGGAATGAAAGTCTATGCAACAACACCATACGCGCTGTCAAAACTACGCCTCTATACGAGCAAGGCGAAAGCCCATGCTACACGCAAGCCCGACGAGGTAGTTGTTGAACTGGACGTGGACGAGTACCCAACCATCGAAGAGCTATACGCCTGGCTCAACACGTTAACCAATATAGAAATTATGCCTGAGATTGAGACGGTCCTTAAACGCGCAGGAAAGTATGGTCTTACATGGGAAGTACTCTACTCTGCACATGAGCGGCAGGACGAACCGGACTTTGAGATTGTCGATGCGCTGCACGAGGCTTGCTATAGGTGGGACGTGTAAGCTACCGAGGAATCCTCGGCAACTGAAAGGAGAGAATTATGAGACGCAGTCACAGTTTACTTCGCAGCGACTACCTCTACCACTTTCTAATTACGGACGAGTTCAACACGCCTGAGGAAAAGATTGACTCACAGATAGAAGACATTCTTAAAAACGAGGCAGAAACATGGGGCTGGTTAGAGTACAAGTGGGTCAAGCACAAGATTGTCAGTGAATTTATGGAGCCCAAGATTACTTATTACATTGTGGAAGTGGCCGGAAAAGAGAGGGAGGACGAGGAATGAAACGCAGTGAAATGATAGAAAAGTTACGCGATTACTTTTTCGGCGAAGAGGTAAGACCCGAAAATTTTTGTGGGTTTTCAAACAAATTCATCGAAGATTTTTCAGATTCAATTTTGACCTTTCTCGAAAACCAAGGTATGCGGCCACCATTGCCACAACCTGTAAAAGTAATTGTAGAAAAAGACGAACCGCTCGGTATACAACCCACCGACATATGGGAACCAGAGGAGTGAAATATGAAACCCGAGTTATCCAAAGAAATGAGAGAACTGATAGAAGAGATACTCGACGAGTTTGACTTCGAGATAGTCCACCGTACCATGAAAGCCCTCGAATGGACTTGGCATGGCTCGGTCGAGTCGCCAAGCATCGGTGACCTGCGCCGCATGGCAAGGGGACTATTGCAGGAACTACTCAAGGATAACAACCAATGCGTCGGCACGGGTGGGCTGTATGCCTACAAGGAAGACGGTCTGGTGGGACTGCGCTTTGTGGTCACACACTACGAAGCAGAGAAGGAGCCGGTATGAAAGCAATTTACAAATTAAGTTACATGACTATAGACGGTATCGGTTACTTCGAGCCGGAAGACAAGATGACCTACGACGAGGCTGTGGAGTGGGCAAAGATACGCGGCCTACGTCTCCTGACTCGTGGCGAGTGGTGTGACTTGTATGACCACAAGGAAGAGTTTAGGGAAAGCTGCGAAGATAAACTCTATTGGACGGCCTCGCCACATCTTAATAAAGAAGATTTCGCGTGGTACTTTATTGGCAAACACGGAATCATGAACTATGATAGTAAGAAGTTTTTTGGTGTAATCCGCGCCGTACTAGCAGAGCCAGATGGTCATCATAATTACTGAAACAAAATGTCGTCAGTCAGCAATAAGTACCTACAGAAAGGAACGTTATGAATGTAAATTTTAGCATCGAATGTAGACTAACAATCGGACATTACGACTTCGAGGCCAGCTTCTGGCTCAAGGATTGGCGACTCGCAGTAGAGACACACTCAAATAGTGCGATTAAGGTACTGCAGATAGGCCCGCTGTGCTTCTGTGTTACGAACATGAAGAAACTTAAAGAGGCATATCTAAGTGGCGAGGCTGACGTGGTCTCACTTGACGACCTTATTGACAAGTAAGGAGCGTGGCATGGATAAGAAAGCAGACACGGAAGACTGGTTAATGGTTGAGTATTACAGGAAAATAAGAAGTAAGTACGGTTGTAAGATGTGTGAGAAAACACACTTTACAAAGGATTGCAAATATCTTAAAGAAAGAGATGACCCAAAAAAAGAAATCAGAAGAATTCAGTTACACAAAGATTCCTACATAAACACTAGCTAATGGAGGTTTACGAATTATGACCGACAAACTCATAGGCAAAAAGTGGGATGTTATCCGCTACATTGACGAGCTGGACAGAGAGTACCGTGATATGCTCCTGCATACGACTGCCTATGTTTGTCCGGGCTGGATGAAACTCATACGAGATATGCTCGAAGAGATTCGGTCAGAAGTGGGAAGTGATATGGCCGCAGATGAACAACCAGTATTCACAACCATAAAGGAAAAGTTTGGTACGCTGCGAGTCTACGGATACAACATTAGCGACTCCGAGCAGGCCATCATTGACAAGTATGAGAAACTTTCTGCTACCATCTGTAGTGAATGTGGACAGTCTGGCAAGATGCGAGAGAAGGGTGGCTGGCTGTACGTGGCATGTGACCAACACGCGGAGGATTAAGCCATGAAAATATATGTTATTTGCTTCGACGAAAAAGAAATAGTCTATCCCAAAGCATTTACTGATATAACGGTTGCCGAAGGTCGGCTCAGACTTTTGCAGGATGCAATGGATGCAGATGCGGATAAGCATCAATGTAAGAGTTATTCGCACTGGTACTCGGTGGAAGAAATGGAAGTAGAACACGAAAATTGATGGGATATACAAATGCGATTCAACGTACACTTTAATATAACTCTTAGTCTCACAATCGGTAAATATCTAATTGATCTGGAATTTAATCCACTTTATTGGAGGTTTATACATAAACTTACTAAAGACAAAGGGTTGATGATAACCCAACTTGGTCCCGTTTGCCTTTATATTATTGATGATGAAAAGTCTTCGGAATGGCTTGATAAATTGTTAGCAAAGGAAGAAACAGATGATAAAGATAGACATGGTGAGTAATGGTTGGATTCTTGAAGACCACACGGACTCAGAATATACAAAAAAATTTGTATTTGAACATTTAGATGACTTTCAAAATGGCGAAAAGTCTGAAGTCGAAGCATTTGTTCGTTTACTTTGGGTACTTAACGATCTTTATGGACCGACAACCAGTCGCTACTCTGAACACCGTGTTGCAATCCGTATTGAAAAAGGAGATAAATGTGACGACCACCTCGAAGATGACGAAATCGAACGATCCGGTACGTCAAGTTGATGCATTTCTTGTTGCCGGAGAAACTATTTATATTGGTGTCAACGAAATTCCAGAAATTACAAAAGATAATCTGATCTGGGGCAATAGAGAGGCAATCCGGGTTTTGGCAACACATGCGGAAGTTAACGCGGTTCGAGCTGCGCTTGCGGATGGCGTAAACGATTTTAGTCAAACAACACTTTATGTAACACTTCATCCGTGTGAGCAATGCATGCGAATGATTCAGGCAATAGGAATTGGTCAAGTTTACTATAACGAAGATTACATCCCTAGTAGGAGCATTGTCGATGTTAATACAACTCCAGTCAACGTGTCCAAGTTGCCAGAGTGAAGATTTTGATTGCTATGTTGCGTTCTTAGGATCAAATCTAGTTTATCTATATTACTGCGAAGATTGTAAATTTAGCCATTTAACTGAGAGGATTATATGAAAGTTTTATTGGTTGCTGCTACGCCACACATCGAAGAACACATGGCATACGTTGCCCGCGTGTCCAGTCCTAATCAGAATAATCCAGAGTTCAAGAAGCTACTGTCCTATTGCCTGCGCAATGGTCATTGGTCTGTGTTCGAACATGGTTATATCACCCTTGAAATTGAAACGTCCCGTGCTATTGCCAGACAGATTATTCGCCACCGGTCCTTTGCTTTCTCCGAGTTCTCCCAGCGGTATTCATCCAATATCGGCGAGCAGATTAAGGTGGAAGCGCGTACGCAGGACCTTAAAAACCGCCAATCTAGCCATCCTACCGACGATCAAGCCCTGAAGCAATTTTGGGATAGGACGCAGGATATTGTTTGGGGAATGGCCAAGTCCATGTACGATGAAGCCCTGCAGCTTGGGATCGCCAAGGAACAGGCCCGTGCGTTGCTCCCAGAAGGGATGACACCGAGTCGTCTTTACATGTCAGGAACCGTAAGGTCTTGGATTCATTACGTTCAGGTAAGGTCAGAAAATGGTACACAAAAAGAACATTCTGAGGTAGCATTAGCATGTAAGGAAGTTCTAAGAAACGTTATCCCTACGGTAATTGAGATTTTAGATGAGCAGAGTGCTAGTTTACAAAACCATGACAAAAAAGACAACTTGGCCTAAAGAGTGGGCTGAGTACGAAGAATTTCGCGAACATTGGCAAGAGTTTAAACAGATTCTCGGCAAAGACCTGCCGGGAAAATTTCTTTGTGTCAGAATAAATATGAATCTGGTGTTGTGCGTTATTGCTGTTAAGAACAACCATGACATATTCAATTTTAATAAATGTTTAGAAGCCCTAAAAGAAGATTATCCAAACCGCACATTCGTCAGTTTGGATGAATATAATCAGTAAAAGTTAGATTATTTTTCCGTATCGTCAGGATCAGGACCGAGCGCAACTGTCGCATAAACCATTATCCCAGCAATAACTACCGTTACCGGCCAGAACAACGCGGGAAAGATACCCGCTCGTTTGTAACTAAGTGCAACAATCGCTGCGTAAAAGAACGCAAAAATTATTTCCATGAAGGTTTACCTTTAGCTTTAACAGTTTTATCCGGTACAGCAAGGCATTTCTCTGTGCCAACATCTTGCGTAGTTTCCTGCTTAGGACTGACTCTCACAGGGTTAAGGCATTGCAATCTGTTTGCGGGTTTAACTTCGGGCGTTTCAGCTTTAACGTTCGCAAGAGAAAGAACAACAAGTGCGATAATCATATAAACCTCAATGAAGAATGTTTTGGCTAGCATTGATCGCGGTAATCGTTTCAGTTTTATCTTTTACTTGATAGTCGGCAAAGTCTTGTTCATAGTTTGCAATCATTTCCTGAATACGCTGATTAAGAATTTTTTGATTCGTATAACCAAGATGAATTGGTCCGAGAAAGATGAGTTTGGTCGATGCAGTTTTGCTTACTCTAAATTCCCAATCTTTAGGATCAAACCTCAATGACAGAAGACGGTTAAACACTTCAATGTACGTATGAAACGTCAATTCAAATCTCATCGTGTTCTCCTTTCTAAACTTATGCTATCGTGCTGTTAAGAATGTGTCAAGAACTTTTTTAATCGCGTGTGTTGTACCATCGCATCTTCTCAATCTCACAGCCTTCACCAGTGCTTCCACATTCGGTTACCAATGGCTTCTGTCCTCGCCCAGCGGTCGGCGGTAGTTCATCCAAATAATATGACTTAAGACACTTTGCACCAATCTCGCGTTCAAGCTTTGCCATGCGGTCAAACACTTCTGGAAAGTCCACCCGTATCTTGTTCCAATACGCCATGCCTCCTTTCACGCAGCCTACGCAGTTGTTGTTGGTATAGCCTAGTTTGTACATAGCCGGTATCTCTATGCCAGCGTCCTGAACGTATTTGATGGCATCCTGCTTATCCATCTTAGCTTCGATGAGCGGAAAGATATGTTTCTTATCCGGTTGTTTGGCAATAATACGTGCGGCGCGTGCCTCTTCCTTTGCACCGGCCTCAAATCCCCATACATATGTTTCGATGTTCTGATTAGTTTTCTCCCACTTCTCTCGCACTTCGCTTTTAAGAGTCTTGGTACAGCGTGCGCCATTGGGAGAATTGATGAACTTGTATTTGCGGATACAGTCTTCGACAGACTTAAGGGTTTCGTGTTGTAAGATAGTGATTTTCTTACCAAACCACTTCTCGCAGTCTACGAGGAAGCGCAGCAAGTCCGGATGGTGGCTACCTGTTTCAATGAAAACAATTTCGGTTTCTGGATTTTTCTCCAGTGCAAGTTTGCAAGCAACCGCCGATGTTATCCCACCGCTAAACCATGCAATTGTTCGCATTGCGTTACCATCCGTAATTGTGGGGATTATATTCCTCGTCATTGTAATCGTACATACTTTTTGTTTTCTGCTCAACTTTTATTTTAACAGGCTTGTTCGGACAATCTTTAATCCGATGTGTCTTTGTGCAAAGTATGCAATGAAACATGGACTTCTTTTCGGCATACTCGACAGTCATGAGCCAATCTTCACGTGGACAAGGATACTTGTCTGCTGGTGGATATTTCATCTTGTCACTCATTACTTATCCTTAAAATAGCTAATAATTTGAGTTACAGGGCAAGGTGGATATCTGCTTAGTCTCACCACGCGGTACTCAACTCCATATGCGGGATTCTGCATTACACCTTGAAACCAGTTAATTGCGGTCTGTTTACTCAGTGCTATTTCGCTGCACGTCCACTCACGTTCGTTTTCCCGACGGAACTGCACTGCGTAATCGTTACCTTCGGATGCGGACCAGATTGCACTAAAGTCGTGTTCGTCGAAATCATCCAGCATCGCTGTCGTCCTCCAAAAACACTTTGTGAATCATATCGGTATCTTGGTTAAGCATAAGACAGTAGATATCGGCGTCGTGGACGTTATCAAATGATTGAATATCGAACCATCCCGGAGACTTATAAATGTTAAGTCTTGCTACCACGCACCTTTGCTTTGGTTGTTGAATTTCGGTACTCGTATGTGTTGTCTTCTGCGTCCCATCCAGCATTATTGTCTTCCTTCTTTGGCGGATTGATTACCTTTTTAAGAATCTTTACTCTTGCGCCACCGTAGAAAATTTCAATATCTTGTGTCGGAAATCTGAATTTAACATAGGTAAGAAATTCGTCAATTGTTTCCTTTTCAGGTTCGTGTTTAAACTCGAATATCTCCATCGTCGTTCTGCCCGTTGAACATTCCAGCGTCCTGCTGTGAATTTTCATCTTTCTTCTTCCTCGTTTTCTTAGGCTTTTCGGTAAACACGTCAACTTCGATACGGTCCAGTAAATCCCCGAATGTGGTCCTTACATATTCGTCGTCGATATTGACGCTCACATCACCATTCTGAAGAAACAAGAGAACTTGTTCAAGTGCTGTTTTGGCTGTTAGTTTCTTATGCTTCTCTTTAAGAATCTTCTCCCTGACCATATCATTATATTCCTTTGCGTGTTTAGAAAGAACAAAGTTAGTTAATGACTCTGTATCTGCGACACTTGCGAACACTTGGCAGGTTTTGTAGATTTTTCCGAGGATTCGCTTAACGTCGTGGTCTGGTTTTTGCGGGTCGAATTTGCCAGATAGTTTAAGTACACCATCACGGGTGTAGTAAAATTCAAATCTGTCTCCCAATTGATACGGCTCTCCTGCAAGAGCTTCGATAAGTAGTCTTTCATTTTTTCTGGTAGAACTGACTGTACGCTCGGAGATGGCCTTTCGGCTTGACCAAGGTGTGATGTCTTTGATTTTCGCCGCATTTTTGGAGTGTCTTTCATATATCGTTTGAATGGACTCATTGTTCCTCCCGATGAGCATATCAATTATATCTTTCTGCAGGACTTTGAGGCTTGGTTCCAGCTTAGAAGACTTCATGCTAGAACCCTTTAACTTAACTTTGTCGTTGCTGTCAACCATTATATAGTTCTTCGATTTAACAACCACAAACACTTTGTAAATTCCCTCGTCATCCCACTTAATTCCGGATGGGAACAGTGCATTGACCTCCTTTGTGTTCACAGCGGTCACATCGGGCGTGAGCGGACTATTCGGGTCATAGTATTTAATTGAGTCGGTATCGACTAAAACAATTTCATAGCCCTTATCCTTGGCCCAATCCATTGCCGTAGTTAGGATTTCTCGCCCATAACGTGTGACTTCGGACGCACAGTGTGGAGAACTGAAATGTAATCCCTTTGTTCCGTAAAACCCGTAGAACGAGTTGAGGAACGCCTTAGCGACGGCATCCATTGATTTATAATAAGCGGAGCCATCCGCTGCCAGTTTCTTGTATACCAAACGCTGCTCTCGAAAATATCTAACCATATAAAGAACATATTCATTCGGGTCTTTCTCCTTGTCCGTTACATTGTACGTTAAGATGATAGACGGATACAGTGACGCCACGTCCAGAGAGTGAACGTTGTGGTAAATCCCTGCATAGCCTTTCGAGATAGCACCTTGGAACTTCTGCTTCTCGGATGACTTCGGGATGCTGTGTCCGACCGCCAAATAAGCCCGTAGGAGCATCGAATTGATCTGTGAGCCACTAGCACTCATGCACATCGTTTGGAAGGGCTTGGGGACGTTCTGAGAGGGATAAAAGAACCCGTCGATAACCAAATCGTAAACCGACATGGTGTCGTCCGCGTCATCAATCGCATACTGTTTAATCTTCTCTCGCTCGGCAAGGTCGTGCCATTTCTTGAAGATAAGTCCTGCGTCATAAAATTGCCTCCCTTCTTTCTGCAGTCCGGCTTCTTTTACGACGGTTTTGAGGCGATAATTAGAAAATTTCTTCCCTATATCATACTTCTGCGTGACAAAGAACAGGTCCACTTGCTCGCGTCCGAATACTTTCGGCTCCTTGTATGCAATGGTGCGATTTTGGTCCTGCCTAAATTTACTCTCATATTTAGAAAAGGTTAGTTCGCTGCCATCCCGCCCGATATCCAGAGACACGCCATGTTTCCATGCGCAGTACATCATATACGGCAGGTCAAAGTTCCATCCGTTGTATGTAACCATTACACTAGGGTCAATCTTTCTAACCCATTTTACCCAAGCTTTAAGCATATCGTGGTCTGAATCGTACTCATCCACCGAGAATAGCTTCTTGGTTACTTCACCATTTGCGCGGAAAGTGTTTGATATGAGCAAAACGCGAGAGTTAACGTCGTGTTTTAGTCCCGTCGTTTCAATATCGAAAAACAGCGTCCTAACGTTTTTCGGATTTGATTCTTTGAAATATGTAACTCCACCCGAAACGAGATAATGTTCGACCAAGTTTCCAAGCGCCCAAATATCTCTGTATCGCCAGTTTTCACGAGCATTACGGTAGTCTTTTTCATTGCGGAACTGCCTTATATATTTGAAAAAACTCTTCCCTTCTAATTCCTCGAACTGCGAATCTAATGGTTCCGGTGCGAGCATCCACGGGTGAAATTCCTCCACATCGCATTTGACGACTCCTTGTTCTTCGCGGTAAATATAAACTCGACCAAATTTGACACTCACATTTACTACGCCAGTGCGCGTGTCGCTACCAAAGATAATCGAGTCATTCATGGTTAACGTTTCCCATTAATGTAATTAACTGCGTATCTGCTTTCGTCGGCGTTTTGGTAAGAGGTTTTATTCCGAATTGAACAGCGATTGCACATCCGCGTATCAATCGACATAAACTTAACCTCGCATTTTAGACATTTGCGCTCCTTTCTCTGCAATGGTCGCATACCTTCTTTTTGACGGAAAGCATTAATCTCTTCGAGTTCTTTCTCTGTCATATCATCCTCATTAAATGGGGTCAGGTTTCTGTTCAGGCACATCGTAATGGCCAGAGACAAGCGTATAAATAAGTCCGCCCTCGGTTTCGCATTGACCGACAGTTTTAACACTCACATTCAATAACCCATTTTCAATCATCATCGGCTGAACCTTTTCTACACTCTTCGGACCAACGTATCCCAAGAAATTAACTCTGTCCGTTTTGTCACCTTGTGTGAGCAAGTACAATCCGCCGTCCGAATTAGGCATAGCCATTTTCTGGTCTACTTTGTTTGCTTCTTCCTTCAAAAGGTCAATACAGATGGGCATAGCAGGTCCATCAGATAGCAAGTAAGACGTGATACCTACGGAACCGGTTACTGCTGCAACAAGACCGACTGCTACGATTGCTGCTGTTTTAAGGCTCATTACGTTTACTCCGAGATTTAATGATTTTTGACAAATCCACGTCCGCGTCATGCGGCAGGTCTTCACGTTTAAAATGCGAGATACGCGGTGCAAAGTTACTAAACGATACTTTGGTAGTACGTCCGCCAGTGTCCTTCGCTTCGGCGGTCACCTTTGGATTAAACAGGAACTTATGTTTCGATACTTCGTCTCCCTTATCATTGGTAACCCGCACAAGCTGAACATACAGCACGTCCGGAAAGTTACGGACTAAATCTTCTCCGACGGACCATCCTTTGAGATTGGGTTTTGCCGAAACGTCAGAACCTTCTGCGTCTGAGTCTTTGATGATTGCTGCGCAGGTCGTAAGAACATGTAGTCCTTGACCGTGTAGAGCAAGAAGCGAATGTACAACTTGATTGAGACGGCGAGTGTACTCGTCCGACTCCGCAAACTTATTATGTTTCCCTTTGTCCGTGAGACACGCTTCCCTGAATTCACGAGTTTCTCCAATAATTGTCTGTATTTCGGTCCACGAATCTAGAGCGACCGCATCAAATTCCTGTGCAATGCTGCCGTCTTTTAGAATCGCCAGAAGGTTTTTAAATGTGGCATCCGCGTCCACATTGCCTTTGTCGTTGCGAACTGTATACTCCAATGAGAAAATCTTCTCCCTACCAAATAGTCGAGCGTTTGTTCCCGCATGGTTCTCGGTAGGCCCGTGTAGAAGCAGCGTGGATAGCCCGCTCGTACCCAGAGCCGTCGATTTACCAGCACCGGATGCACCGAAGATAATCGCAAATAGCGGGTCAGTTTTCGGTTTGACAGTTTTAAGCTTAGCCCAATCAATCTTACTCATTTATTGTTCCTCCGAGCTGTGTCGTACAAATCATTCTGAACGCGCGCAAGGTCAAGCATTGTTTCTTTAATTCTTTCAGATAGTTCTCCATAATTAGGGTTATCTTCTCGGATTAGGAGAATGGTGTTGTAAAGACTTTGCCGAACATCGTCGATACGTCTTTCACAAATAATTTCAAACTCAGCATCAGATACAAATAGATGCGTATTGAACTTTGACATAAAATTTCCTCCCTTGTTAAGAACTAACATCCACCACCGGATGTGTCAAGAACTTTGTTAAGAACTTTAGGTTGAGGGTCGCGCGGGATGCCATGTTCGGTTTCCAGTGCAAGACGCAATGAGATAACGTTAAACAGTATGTGGTCAACGTGCGGAAGTCCTGACTCGGTATCGTACAAAAAATCCGTCCCTTTATCCGCGTTTAGGACCTCAGAAATGGGTTGAAGGTGTCTCAGCATACAGGCAAGCTGTTCCGTCGCAGGAGCGCCCTTTCTCCAGTTATTTCGGCCATACTTTTTTTCGCCCATTTCTAACACGCGGGCAAGTCCGGTCAGCATATCGAGCGGCAGCAAATCGAGCGGCGGCTTTCCATTGTTAAACCGTTTAGCACGTTCCATAATAAAATCACTCCCTTGTGAGCATCTAATACAATATTACTATATG
>Ga0129337_1066198_pt1 | contig 12609 bp, 10 predicted proteins | sample CPB6_02_RNA1_FD_109913 | JGI IMG/M metagenome (GOLD analysis project Ga0129337, IMG submission 109913) | Freshwater to marine salinity gradient microbial communities from Chesapeake Bay, USA - CPBay_Sum_0.6_0.2_RNA1 (Metagenome... | ecosystem: Environmental > Aquatic > Marine > Coastal | place... | reverse complement strand
TTGTGTATGGCCATCCTTTTGCAGGATTATTTACTGGTTCATACATAATATCTAATGGTGGTGTTGTGGTATTCCAAATTTGTGAATATGTTTGAGTAAAATCTGGATCACATGCTAACTCTGTTATTTGAACAATGTCGTCTGTCTCTATAAACCATGGGCTATAGGCAGTATAGTATCTTGTAGCAGGTGCTGCTACTGTACCCTCTTGATAAAAAAATCTCTGGCAATATTCATCAATCTGACGACTTGCAGCCAGAATTGCTGCTTGGATAGCAACATCATCTATTGTATCCTCAATCTGCAGGGCATCTTTAACATCAGCCAAATTTGTATAAACTGTGCTTGATTGACTCATTTGCTCCTCTTCTCCAATTTAGGCAACATCGCTTTTTCTACTTTAGGTAGTGCTGTTGCTGTTTCTTTTTTAATTTTAAAAATCTTTTTTAACTTCTTCATGTTCCCTCGTTTTAAGAAGGAGCAGGTCCTGTCGGGGTTGCAAGACCTGCCCTTCCCTTAGATTACTCTAAGTATTGCAATAGATTAGTTTTCAAATTTCTAATCTATGCAAATCTAACTTAGAATGTTGGTGCAATTAAACCAGTTCCAGCAATCTTAGATGCTGCTGCTGGATAACGACCTGCAGATGCTGCAGCGTATCCATAAACAACTGACTTAACTGTAAGTGAGCCAGCACCAGTTGCATCAAATGACAATGCGAATGGTGAGCCTGACTGCTCCCAGAGATGGAATTCAGGTGCTGTTACGCAATAGATTTCATCTTCTGTTCCTGCACCAGCAGTTGTAACAACATTAGCATCAGCAATGATTGGAAGACCCATCAATGTGTAGCCTGAGTTGCCATAACCAACAGCGCCTGCGCCTGTAGCAACAGCATTCATTGGACCATTAAGTGCTGGTACAACGAGTGGACGCTTTGAAGAGTCAACTGCTGCAAGCAAGAATGCCAAGCGGCGTGGGTGCATGATCCAGTGTGTAGGATTCATGAATACGCCAGTTTGGATTTGCTGGTAAGCATCAGCCAACTTTGGATATAGGTCTTCAACAGATGGTGCTGCATCGTTATAAGTGATTGCATTTACACCAGATGTGTTGCGTAGACCAAGAATTTGTCCTGATGCGCCAGAACCATTTAGGATCTGGTTGTCAAGAGTTGTGTGCCATGCACGAATGAGATCCTGTACGACGAATGCATCAACGCCAGTTCCTCTTTCAATGACCTGCTTTGATAGATCTTGCTGACCTGCGATTGTACGCACATCAATAGTCAAGAGTGTATCATCAGCATTTGTCTCAGAAACTGCAGAGTTTTCAGAAGCCTGAATTTCAGCAGAAGTTCCTGTAGTCATGCGTGAGATATTTAGAGTCATACCTGCTGCTGGAAGCACATGCTTGTTTGTAGCGAAGTCTGCTGTTGGGCGACCTGCACGAGCATATGGTGCTGCAAGATCAACAAGGTACTGAGGAATGACAAGACCTGCAAAGTTTGCAGTTCCTACATCACGACGCTCAATTGACTCTTCACGAGTGTGACGAGCAAGACGCTCTTGTGCAGCAAAGTCATTACGATATTGTGCATTGAACGCATCAGCAACGAATGAGTTACCTGATTCTGCTGTATAGGTGCGTGGTTCGCTAACAATCTTTGTTGTAGCGGTGCTCTTTGGCATAGCAACATCTGCTACTGCTGCACGAACTTCTGCAACCTTAGCATCAGCATCTGCTTGTGCCTTGAACTTTTCAATCTTTGAATCCAATGAGCGTGATTCCTCAACAAGGGCATCTACCTTTGCTGACTCATCATTTGTAAGGTCAGTGCGGTTCTCTGCAGCAACTGCTTCAAGAACGGCATCCATTTCAGCCTTAACAGACTCACGGCGTTCAATCAACTTGTCTAAATAAGACATTGTATTGTTCTCCTTTTATGAGTTTATTTTTTTATTGAGGTGGTGGCAATGGATCTCACGACGCTTACAGGGTGTGAGTTTTGCTCCGACTTCGCCCTATTATTTTCTAATAGGAAATTTATAAAGTATTTCTCTTAGCCTGTGCAAGGCGTAGAGAATATTTTCTTCCTGTTGGAAGTAATTGAGTAGATGGAATTTCTCCAAGTACTTGAGAACCTTCTCCAGGAATATCTGCGATTATTGTAGTAATTGCAGATTCTTCAATTTCATCATCTTCTACATCTGTGTATGGAGAATTCTCTTCTTCTCCACCATTATTTCCAAGCAATGCAGACATAACTTCTACAGCCTTCATTACATATTCATGGCCTTCTGTTAAGTCTCCAAATATGCTTTCTAATACTAATAATGAGTCGCCACTTATTTCTCTGCCCTCTTTTATTTCGGCAATTGCTCTCTTTAGGCGTTCTCTTGCTTCTACAGAGGTTGCTGGATAGGCTGGATAGGTCACAATAGACACATCTCCATCTGCCAAAGATACTTCTGTAAGCATTCTTTCTGTACGATCATCGTTCCATTTCTGACGAATTACTCTAAATGCAAATGACATTTGATCAACATCACCACGAGCAACAAGAGTATGTAGATCTCTTGCTTCTTGGGTGTCTGCTAATTCTGCTTCAAAATAAAGACCTTTTGCATCTTCGTATAATCTCATTGTACCATTTTTGGTTCTTGCTAAAGGCAATCCTTCATGGTTAATAAGTAGACGAACATCTGGTGTCTCTGTTAGAGTCTTTCTGAATGCACCTGGTGCAATCTTCTCTATAAATGGTAGTGGCAAGGATGGCTCATTGAATACCGCAGCATAGCCTGCCATACGCAGTGTACCGTCTTCTGCCCTTGTTTCTATGTCCCTTACTGTAAAGGTACGGCGTTCTGTCTTTTTCATTTTACTCCTTGCTTTACTTTCTTCATTATTTAATGAATCAATTTGGCGTTGTGCCCAGTTTTGTGCTCTGTCAGAGAAATTTGAATCTCCGCCCCAAAGTAACCAGGCAACTAAACCTGGACCTGGATATTGAGAATCTCCTGGGTCACTGTTCTTAGGTGCTTGGCCATCTGCTTTGTGTCTTGCGAACCATGGAGCCATTTTGCGTACCTTATTTTCAGATATGCGTCCTGCTGCCATTTCTCTCGCTTCACGCTTTGTAGCATCTGTAAGACCATCTCCGCCATAACCTTCAGCAAGATAATCTAATCCTTTTTGTGCATTATTTCTAATAAATTGTGGAACTGTTCCTACTTCTCTTACTTCTCCAAGCGGATCCATATCTTCTGATATTGATATTGCTACCATTTGATCAATTGCGTCTTGTTTATTATCATGGCATTTAATAGTAGTATAGGAGCCATCAGACTCTTCTTTAACTACCGCCCAATTTGCACAATCACTTTGCTCAGAAGATATTCCGTAAGGCATTATTTAACCTCATCTCCATATACCGCTTCTGGATCTGTAGGATCAATTAATGCTACCTGCTGCAACTGTGCAGAAGGTAATCCTGTGTGTCCAAGTTCCATATCCATCATCTTGGCTACATCTTCTGGGTTGTAACCAACCTGAACAAGAGCAGCGACGATTTCAGCCTTGAGTTTATCTCCTACAAGTGGTGCTTGAGATGCATCAATATTTTGTAGAGGAAGTCTGTACTGATCTCCAGATTCACCAAGTGGTGAGAGGTCTTCAAATGAACGAACATCATTTAGAGATAAGAAGCCTTCTCTTAGTCCCTTTGTGTATGCATCAAAGCGCTCTAATGTGGTACCACGCAATAATGCATCTAAATTAAATTTAATAAATCCGTCTGCTTCTGGAAGAAGAGGGCTTAGAGCCTGCTCAATTCTTTCCAATAGAGGACGAAGTGAATGCTGAACAAATGAAAGGTTCTGTGCTTCAACAGAGGCATAGGACATAGCACCTGATGCTGGATGACCTAACAAACTTAATGGGACTCTGAAAATTCTGGCGATATCTTCTACATTGAATTTTCTGGCTTCTATTAATTGAGCGTCTTGAGCATTTAGTGACAAAGGCTTAAATGCAGCACCACCAGAAAGAATACCAACTGATCCTGACATATATGGACCACCATGATTTTGCTTCCATCCTGTAGCAATATCGTTTGCTTGATCTTGTGTCAATTCGCCTGGTACTTCAATAACTCCACCAGGATTTGAAGCATTTCCAAAATATGAAGATGCATATGTATCAGAAGCCATAGCAATACCTACAGACATACGGCAGGCACCAATAGGGCTAAGACCATAATGAGATCCTGGGAACTTCATCATAGGAATATGAACAATTTCATTCTTGGTCAAAACACGAGTAAAGTTATTTAATTCATCTCTTAGTTTGTATACTAATGGTTCTCCTGGGAATGGTCTTTCTATCTTAACATCATTAGGATTGAGGACATATAATTCTACTACCTCGCCCATGTCGTCTCTAACAGTTAAAATATATGCATTTCCATGTAGATGTAGAGATGTGATTATTTGCTCAATAAATTCTAATCTTGTTGCTTCTGGATTTGGCTTATTTACCCATTCAGGAGTGCTTCCATAAACAGCAGAATAAGAAATACGATTACGGCCTCTGCGTACATAAGCACCCATGGGTAAAGAGGAAACGGTGTCTCCAAGTAGTCTTACACATGAATAAACAGTAGATACACGAATAGCAGATTCTTGGTCTACATAAACGCCTGCATTGGCAACGCCATAAAGTGGGCGTGGTGGAATAAGCGGTTCAATGTATTGGTTATTACCAACTCTTTGTTCACCAGATGCCTTTAATCTCTTAGATAGACTCATTAACCTATTCTCCTTACCATGTGGATATTCCTACTCTCTTCCAAGTGTTTGTTGCAACACAGATATATATGTAGTCATTATCATACTGAATCTGACCCTTAACTCCTGAAGATGCTGCTGTTGGAGGAGTATATTCATTTATTAAAAGTGCTCCATTAATTGCAAATGTTCCGTTAGCGCCACCAGCAGGATCAAAATTACCAACAACTAATGGTGTTGCTGTGCTGGTATTTGAAATAATTAATTTATTTGATCCTGTCTGATTTAGACCCGCTTGATATCCAATAAATACATTGCTTGACCCATTTGAACTTTGTCCTGCTTGATATCCAAGAAATGTATTCGCAGAACCAGTATAATTTAATCTACCAGCAAATCTACCTACAGCAGTATTGTACTGTGCTACATTTGTAGAAGTAACTGGAACACTAAATCCTGAACCAGTCAATAAACCAGCAGGTGCTGATGGAGCATATATTCCAAGAATTGTATTGCTTCTAACTGCAAGACCTGAAACAATTGCCAATGATACTACTGTACCGCCAACAACATCAATATTTGCTGTAATACCACCAATATTATAAAAATTATGATTAGTTGGTACTAAAACAACATTTGTATAAGATCCATCAGTATATCCGCTACCGCCAGTAATTGCACCAATTGTAGCAATTGAATCTGTATTAAATTGAAGTGCACCCTGACCAATTGCAACCTGTCCTTGTCCAGATATATTTCCTGCTAATGAAACACCACCCATAGCAGTATTTCCAGCACCAGTATAATTATAAACAAGAGAGGTATTACCATTAGCAGTATTACCACTACCGCTTACATTTTCACGCAATGCAAGGAAACCCATAGAGTTATTAGCATTACCAGAAGTATTGTACTCTAATGTGTAGTTACCTACAGAAATATTTTGACTACCGCTTGTTGCATTTGCTAATGATTGTGTTCCAAGAGCGGTATTTTCAAGTCCAACTGAATTTCTTAATGCTCTATAGCCAATAGCAATTTGGTTATTTGAAGTTGTTGCATTTTGAAGTGCTTCATCTCCAATAGCGATATTTACATTGCCAGTAGTATTAGATCTTAAAGTATTATTTCCAATTCCAACATTAGAACTACCAGTTGTATTAAATAGTAGAGAAGCATTTCCAATACCAACATTATTATTACCGCCAGCATTAGCATTTAAAGCACTTGCACCAAGAGCAAAGTTGCCGCTACCACCTGTAGCATATCTCATCGCTGCTGGTCCAATAGCGGTATTATTGTTTCCACCAGTCATCGTTTCAAGAGCATTATTACCAACTGCTGTATTAGATCCACCATTTATATTGTTTGCTAATGCGGAAATACCAACACCAAGATTTGCGCTACCAGTAGTGTTATCTTCTAATGCTGCAGTTCCTATAGCAATATTAAATTGACCTGTAGTAGTTTGATTTAATGTATTATCACCAACGGCAACATTGTAACTACCTGTTGCAAGTTGTAAAGAATCATGACCAATTGCTACATTTTGACTACCAGACTGATTGAACTCCATTGCCCTAAAGCCAATAGCAACATTTCTAAAGCCTGTTATATTTTGTGCAAGCGAATTATTACCAATTGCAAGATTTATACCACTTGTATTATTTGAAAGTGCAGCATTTCCAATTGCAACAATATTGCTTGATGTTGTATTATTAACTGATGCATTTTGACCAATTGCAATATTTTGATTACCAGTAGTATTGTAATATAAAGCATTATTTCCTAATGCAAAATTGCTATTACCTGTTGTATTTTGATTTAATGTTCCACCGCCAATTGCAGTATTTCCATCACCAGAAATGTTTGCATCTAATGCTCCAGCACCAATAGCGACATTGTTATCTCCATCAATATTAGATTCTAATGCACTTCTACCAATAGCGACATTATTAAGACCTATAGTGTTTTGTCTTAATGCTTGGGTACCAATAGCAACATTTTGCTGACCAGTAGTATTTAAACTAAGAGCACCATAACCAATTGCAGTATTGTAACTTCCAGTATTTACTTGTAAAGCATATCCACCAATAGCGAGATTTTCTTCTCCAGTTGTATTTGCATTTGATGCAAAATAACCAATTGCGGTATTATTTATACCACTTGTATTTAATTCTAATGCAAAATTACCTATTGCAAGATTTCCTGTACCAGTGTTTGCCTGTAATGTTCTATAACCAATGCCAACAATATCATCTTGAGTATTTTGATTAAGTGCTTGAGTACCTATTGCTATGGCTCTATCTATATTTGTACCGCCAGATGGGAAGCCTGACATGGCTCCAACACCTACTACTGTATTGAATGAACCAGTTTGATTAGAACTACCAGCGAATGTACCAGCGTACATATTTTCTTGACCAGTAGTATTTTCTCTACCAGCCTCAGCACCTAATCCAAAGTTATTAGATCCTGTTGTTGTAAACTTTAGAGCACGACCACCAATTGCAGTATTTTGATTTCCTGTTGTAGTATTTGCAAGAGTTTCAGTGCTTCCTATAGCAATATTTTGAAATAAAGTATTATCATTTCCTTTACTAATAACAAGACCAGTACCTGGAGTTGTCTGATCAACAACAATACCGCTTGTTAATACTGGATCTCCATTATTTAGTACAAATATATCTCCAGTTCCTGTTTTATTTGCAGGATTAATTTGTGATGTTCCTGATGTAGATAGGATTGGACCAGCAATTAAATCACTACCGCCAGGTCCTGTCGCACCTGTAACTCCAGTAGCACCAGTCGCACCAGTCGCACCTGTTTCACCTGTAGGACCAGTTAATCCTTGAATACCTGTAGCACCTGTTGCTCCAACAGGCCCTGTTGCTCCAGAAGGTCCAGTTGATCCAGCAGGCCCTGTAGATCCTGTAGGCCCAGTAGCACCAGTAGCGCCAGTAGGACCAGAAGGACCTACAAAGCCAGGAGAAACAACTTCAACCTCATTGGTTATTCTATTAATAACAACTTTATTACTTGTCATTGATAGTCACTTTCTCCTTGGTTATTTTCTGGAATTGGAATATTAAAAAACGCATAAGCATCATCTATTGTATTAAACCAATGCCATCCATCTACTGGATAATCATAGGTATCTTTAGATTCCGCTCTTAATTCAAAGTTTTTATTAAGAACAAAGTTTGGTCCATAACTAAGGATTTCACTCTCATATTTATAGAATCCTGAACTCATCCTGTTACCGTCCATCCTTTTGCTGTTGCTATTGCTGGATTATCTGTGGCTACACCTGGATTTCCAGTCACTGTAATTGTTACATCAGATGTAACTGTTGCAGTACCGCCTGAAACATAGGTTCCAGTTGCTGCATTTGTAATTGTAAATGTTCCTGCACCAGTATTTACTGATGCTATAGTACCAGATATATTATACGCTACTGGCGTAACTCCTGTAATTGTTACTGAACGACCAGCAACAAATGGTGAAATATTTGCTGTTCCTACAGTAACTGTTACAGTTGTTCCATTACCACTGACATTTGTAATGGCTGGATTAAGCGTGGCAAGTGATGTATACATTTCATTAAGTTCTGTCGCACCCATTGAACAGTTTTGGAAACTTTGTGTCCATTTATTTCCAGTAATTTTTGCACGAGTGAGTTGACCATTAGATGTAGCAGAAGTATTTCCTAAGCCTAAGTTATTATTTGCTAATGATGTTACTCCACTTAGATTAAGTTCTGTTATTTCTCTTAGCAATGTGCCATTTGATCCAGAAGTAAACATGTTTGCTACAGTTGTAGCATTAGCAGTATTTAATCCAGGTAAAAATACTAAACCGCTTGTAAATCTAAACATACCATCCATCGTTGTAACTGATGCTGTATTAAATGCTGGAATAGTTTCTAAGTTATTTACTTGGTAAAGCATATTTGACATATTTGTAACTGATGCTGTGTTAAATAATGGAATAGATTTTAAAGAGTTACTATTAAAAAACATATTTCCCATCGTTGTAACTGATGCTGTATTGAATAATGGAACAGATTCTAAAGAAGCACAAGTAGAAAACATACTTGACATATTTGTAACTGCTGCTGTATTAAATAATGGAACTGTTTTTAAAGAAGAACAACTATCAAACATTGCTGACATACTTGTTACTGATGCAGTATTATAAAGAGGTACAAATTTTAAAAGACGACATGTGCTAAACATGCCTGACATAGTTGTTACTGAAGCAGTATTAAAAAATGGAGCAACTTGTAAATTTCTACAATTTGCAAACATGCTTGATGTGTTTGTTAAAGTTGCAGATGTATTAAAAACAACATCTTGTAAATAATAACAGTTAGTAAAAAGGCTGGCTGCAGATGTAATGTTTGATGAAATAATTTGAACTTGTTGAGCGTAAGATAGATTGACTGAAGTGGATGTATTACCGCTAAGAGTTATACTTGTAGCATTTGGAGCAGCAATAGAAAGACTTAGCCATGGACTTGGATAAAGATTTGATGAAGTAAGTGCAGAATGTCTACGATTTGTCTGTACAATTGAAAATGTTCTACCTGAAATTGTTGGCGTAATAGTAACAATAGCCTGACGATATCCTTCAGATGTTAATGTACCTGATGATATAGATGACCAAGAATAGTTCTTTTCTGCCGTTGTTCCGCTTGCAAAATTTGCTGATGTACCGTCGCCCCAGTCAACTGTGTACTGACTTCCATCTGTAGTAGTCATATTAACAGCAAAATAATTAGAATCCTGATTAAATACAGCAACAGTTCCAATTATCTTTTGCTCAGATGCTGTTGGGACCGTATAAGTAATCCAATCAGAAGGTGCTACCCAACCAAGACTATTTTCAGTCGTAATTGGCTTGCCTCTATCAAGTCCTATTGGAGCATTACTTGTACGAAGTACAGTCATTATGCAATTTCACTTCCGAATGCTTGAAATGCAAAAGATGTATTAGATGCACGAACAGTAATAACATCTGAAGCATTTATTGTAATACCCAAAGTAAATGTAATAGTGTCATTTGCATTTAGGGTTGCATCATAAACAACATAATGTTGATTAGCAATGACTGCTCCATCTGGTCTAATTGCTATTCTAAATGTTCCAGTTGTACCTAAATTAGCAACAGTTATTGTTGACACTACCGCCTCAGTTGCTGCTGGAACTGTGTATAGAGTTGTATCTGTTGTTGCTGCTGGATTGGATTGACCCAATACTTTATATGATGTAGCCATTTATGCTCCTATTAACATTAGTAAAGAAAAGTCTCCGCCACCAGGTCCAGTAGCGCCAGTGGCGCCTGTAGCACCTGTAGCACCTGTAGGTCCTGTTGCACCTGTTGTGCCAATACCTGTAGGACCAGTGTCTCCAGTAGGACCAGTAGATCCTGTAGGTCCAGTAGCCCCTGTTGGGCCAGTAGCGCCTGTTACACCAATAGGTCCAGTTGAACCTGTGTCTCCAGTAGCACCTACAGGTCCAGTTGCGCCAATCGGACCAGTTGCTCCAATCGGACCAGTGGGACCAATATCGCCTGTGACTCCTTGCGGACCAGTTGCACCAACAGCGCCTGATGGTCCAGTTACACCAGTAACACCAATGTCACCAGTTACACCTTGAGGGCCAGTTGCTCCTGTAGCACCTATTGGACCAGTTGCGCCTGTTGCGCCTGTAGGACCAACATCACCAGTAACTCCTTGAGGTCCTGTAGCGCCTGTTGCGCCTGTTGGGCCTTGAGGTCCTGCTGGTGCTTCAAGAGTTGTTACTACATATGAATAATGTGTTGTTCCTTCTGTAATAAAACTATAATTATGTGCAGTTGCATCACCATTAACTCCATAAATTTCAACAATCATTCTTTGACCAAGAGATACTGATGTTGTTGGTAGAGTAATATCTGTCTCTGTTAATGATGGATCTGATGGTCCATTCCAGCCAGTTTCTACTGTGTCTGAATCGCCAATAGTTGCAAGCACTGTTCCTGAGTTATCTGCTAACTTCAAACGAACAAAGACTGATAGGTTATCATTGCTTGCAGGTTTTTTCATCTGCATAATAAAACGCTGTACGCCACCTGGAATCAATGTAAAGTCAAATGGCTCAGAAATATAAGAATCAATTAAAGATGTTGTTGAACCAGGAATATTTACAGTAACTGTAGTTTCTGTAGCAGCAACTGGATTTTCTCCAAGGTGTTTAAATCCGGGCAGTTCTGTTATTGATGCATTGAAATAATAGTAACGACCTGCAGTAATTCCTTGAGGACCTGTAGATCCCGTCGCTCCTGTGGGACCTGTTGCTCCTGTTGCGCCTACTGGTCCTGTTGCACCTATTGGTCCTGTAGGACCTGTGCTTCCAGTAACGCCTTGTGGTCCAGTAGCACCTGTATGGCCTTCTGGTCCTGTTGCGCCTGTGTCTCCAGTAACTCCTTGAGGTCCAGTTACTCCTGTAGGTCCTGTCTGTCCAATTGGCCCAGTAGAACCTGTAGCACCTGTTGGGCCTATGTCTCCAGTAACACCTGTAGGACCTGTAGAACCAGTTGCACCAGTATCTCCAGTAATTCCTATAGGGCCTGTAGGACCTGTAGATCCAGTTGCTCCTATTGGTCCTGTAGGACCTGTAGCACCTGTTAATCCTTGTGGTCCAGTTGATCCTGTAGGGCCAACATCACCAGTGACTCCAGTTGCTCCTGTAGCACCAGTTGTTCCTATACCTGTAGGGCCAGTCTGTCCTGTAGGACCTGTCGCTCCTGTAACACCAGAAGGACCTATTGGGCCAGTAGCACCAGTAGGACCTGTTGGGCCAACTTGTCCTTGAGGTCCAGGTGATGAAAGGATTACTTTGTTGTTTTGCTCATCAATAACAACTTCTATACCTAAATTAGGCATTACTTGTAACCTCTGCCCTAACAGTTACTTGTCCTTGAATTAATCTTGTAATTACTCCGCCAATATTTAGGTCTAAGTCATAAACATAAATGGTTGGGTCCAAAGTTAATGTTTGTTCATCAGTTGCAGTAATATCTATTGTTCCAGTAGGTCCTGTAATTACAATACCGCCACCGCCAGTAGTCAAAGTTAGTGCTGCTACTGGATCTCCATACTTTAAACGCAATTGCATCTTGGCTGTGTAGCCAGTCAGGTCAATTGGATTACCATTTGGATCGTTATAAACTAACGAAACAGTATATGTGGAGCCTTGATCCATTATAAAATTATATACGCCTGCTGTAGCCATTATTTCCTCTCAGTTGCCCAAATTAAGAATGAACCAAGGGCAATAAATGAAATTGCTGGAGCAATCATATAAAGACCGTAGGTTGCTAATGCAACTCCTACTACTTCAACTACAATAGACCAATCTATTTTAGGCCATTTGATTTTCATGTTGCTCCTTATATTTTGTAGAATCTTGCCACAACAGGCTTTGGCTTTGGTGCCATTGCTCTGTCATAACTGAATATTGCAGCAACTGCTGCGTCAATTTTCTTCTTTGTGTTAGCCTTTGCAATCATAAGTCCTCTTGAGGAAGTCTTTGTAACTGCATTTGCTATGTGTTTATTAAGTCTTGGATCTCCATCATGAGTGAATGATCCATTAACTACCGCCTCATAAAAGCGTTGAGTTGCTGGAACCATACGCTCTGCAGAGTTTGGATAGGAAATAATAGGCAAGCCTTCTTCTTCCAATACCATCATAGTTCTCTGCCATCTGGCTGGGTCAAATACTACTTCTGAAACCTGAACTCCTTTATTTCTGCACCAGTCTACAATGGTTGCTTCA
>Ga0129337_1106195_pt1 | contig 13550 bp, 1 predicted proteins | sample CPB6_02_RNA1_FD_109913 | JGI IMG/M metagenome (GOLD analysis project Ga0129337, IMG submission 109913) | Freshwater to marine salinity gradient microbial communities from Chesapeake Bay, USA - CPBay_Sum_0.6_0.2_RNA1 (Metagenome... | ecosystem: Environmental > Aquatic > Marine > Coastal | place... | reverse complement strand
TTTTTTAAAATAAAATTTGTTTTGTTTCGTTAAGAAAAAATGAATAAATAATTGATTAATTATTAACAACATTTAGATTAAACTTGTAGTAAGAGAGCCACACCACCAAGAACCCATTTAGCTGGCTTTTCTTTAGTTTTCAAATTAAAAGTCCATACAAAAGTGGGTCCTCTAGTTTTGGTCTTATAAACTGGACATTCGTAAATATTTTTAGTTTCTCTACGATCAACCGGTATGGCTTTAATGAAAATAACAGGCATTAATGGAGTTAATTCTTTTAGTTTTGACTCGGCAATTTGACTTGTCTGTGTATCCCATCTAGCTCCCTCCATATACAAACCAAAAACGTAAGCTCCTTCTCTTGGTGCACCACCTAATTCTTCTCTACTCTTTTTAGTAACATCAACACTCAAACACATCTTGTCCAAAGGCCATTCATTTTTACGAGCAGTAGTCTGCATAATAGCTGTCAAAAACGATTGAGGATTAAAAAGACCTCCTAACCAAATGGCCGATGGTAGTTGGAAATCGCCTGTCCAGCTTTCTAATTCTTTAATTCTTTGTAACAAATCGGCATACCACTGACCTAGAGGGAACATTGATGGATAAGCTCGCTTTGTCCACGAAGCTGGAACTTGATCTAAATAAAGAGATTCTTGTAGTGATTCCATTTCAGTTGTAATTGTCAACTCTCCCTTAAGACCCAAATTAAGCTCTTTCAAAGATCGTCTAATTTCCCTAGTTAAGAAGTTCATACGTTCACATTCTTGTATGGCAACAACTGTATAAGGAGTTTTTTCTTCGGCTTTAGCCATTAATTCTCTTACTAAAAATTCATCTGGTAAACGTTCTAAAATATCATCTAATTTTTGTTTAATTTTTTCTTCACGGGTTTGACCAGCTTCGCCACCACTTCCAGCTGAAGTGTCACGTGGCTGCATTTCTAAAACAGTACGGAACAAATTTTCAGATGTCGTGGTTAAAAAGTCGATCTCGGCATTCGGATGTAAACCGTACAAATAGGGACTTTCAGGCGGAAGATTTTCGTCTATATAATTATGATATCCTTTATAGTCGGAACTTGGTGGTACTGGAAAGCCTGGTGCTAAATTTAATTCTCCATCAAACATATTCGGATTCATGTATTCTTCTAAATAAACTCGACATAATCGACGATCCCAATCGTCAGTTATATGACCACCGTACATAATTTCACCAAAGAGATATCGCAAATTTTCCCATGGTACTTTAACATTACTTTCAAGATAATTATACAAAACATTGACACATATCGTCAAATCACCATTATTAAATGGATAATTTCTATTCCAGCCTTGAGCACCAAATTTACGACGTTCAGCAACAACAGCATGGAAATAACACAAAGCAAATAAAATTGATTTAAATTCAGTTTCTTTGGCGCACATTTCCAATGTGTCCTGATTGAAATTATCCAAAGCTTTATGTAAATTGGCCTGCATACCAGTTGGTGGTTCATTGGTTATTTTAATAGCTGTTTCTAGAATACCTTGTGGTATAATATGAGCCGCTGGATCACCAGCTGGCTCAGCTGATATAAACATTCTAAAATTTTCATGACTTGTTTCGCCGTGTATTTCGAGCATTTTTTCCAAAGTTGACAACCATTTACTAACTAAATGAATATTTTGTAAAACTACCCAATGACCTTCTTTAGCTGCTATTTCCATAGCATTTTCAGCTACAACCTCTTGACCTTGTCCCAAACTTATATTATGAAAATTTTTATTGTCCATTGTGAAACCGAGTTTTTTGCCAACTGCTTCGACGTCCTTCAAAGGATCTACACCAGGACTTAGAATGAAAAATACTGGAGTCGATGGCGTTGTTTCTTCGAATGATTTCGAGAATTCAACTGCACGATTTTCTGTATATTTTCGACCTAATTTCTCTTCAACAAACAAACTCAATGCATACAACATACGATCTGGTCTAAGGGCGCGCATCATACACAATTTTTGCAATGAAGTCTTATTTTTCCATTCTTGTGGAAATTTCTCTTTTTCTGGACACTCGGATTCGACAAATTTTTTCCATCTCTTAGCTGATCCTTCAATATCGCGGTCTAAATTATTAAATTCGCTCATAGAAGATAATGCCTTGATACCACCCCATGAATAGTCATTTAGGAAATCGACTGGTGAGGTCACATTAGTTTGAACAGGGAAACGTAACAAGAAATCTAATTCTTTGGCGTCAATTTCTTTACTTACAGTTAATATTTGAAATACCATTTGACTAGTAAATATAAGTTTATGTTTTTCAAAGAGACCTCGAGTTGTATATATAAACGCCGAATATGTTATTGAGTCTATTAAGTTAACAACTCTTTGTTTAATTTCCTCGGATGGTTCAGCACGCTCAATAGCCTTTGAAAAAACAACTTTAAATGCCTTAAGTGAAAATTGATACATTGGATTTATTTTGCATAAATCATTCATTATAAAATAGATAAGTGAAGCTCTAGCTGCCGCAGGTCTATAAAATTCTCTCGCCTCGTCAATTTTAGCTGATGTCACTTTAGCCTCTTTAACTTTTTCTTCAATGCCCAAAGCTGTTGTCTTTGTATTTTCTAAATTTTCAACTAATTCAACGTCACCTAAGAAATTTCCTTCGGCTGCACTCAATCTAGCCAATAAACTATCTTCTAATTGTTTCAATGTAATTTTATACTGATTATTTTCTCTAGTTAATTCCAATTTTAATTTTTCCAAATCAGGTCTCTCCTTGGCGACAACGTCAGCTAAAATTTGATCCTCTAAACCATCTCTTGTTACTGTAAAATTAATTAAAGTAGTCTGAGCTTGCATCTCTGGTTTATAGTGAGGATTAGCCAATTTTGTTTGAAGAATTAATTTAAACGATGGATGATATTCGACCTCTTTATCACCGATCTTAATAGCTTTTCCTTTTTTAATAGTATTACGACCTAGCAATGGATCTAATACAGCCTCAATTGATTCTTCGATATTTTCAATGAGAAGAGTATCACCCAAAGCTAAAGCTTGTTCTATTTTGTCCAAATAACCTTTTTGTCCCAAACGAATTACTTTTAATCCTTCTCCATACCTAGTTTTAATCCATTTAATTCCTTGTAATTGAGGATCTATAATTAAAGGCCAACGATCACAATTGGTCAATATAGTGGCATTTTCGATACTCATACGATCACCAGGTAGACCTTCATTATTCCATTGAGCTATATCGGCATCATCAATCAAAAGTGATAAAACATCTAAATCAGGTGTTGTCAAAATAGCTGGTTTAACTTGAGACAAATAAGGTACCCAATATTTCTCCATTAACTCAACTCTATATTGTTTTGTAAAGCAACCGACATAAGAAATAAAAGCCGTAATTAGCAACACATTTCCTGGTAAACTTTTTTCTTGAAGTCTAAAATTAGCAACTGATTCTGTCCAACGTATCTTTTCCGATGATAAACCACCGACTAATCTATTAGCTAAATTTATAGTATACGCTGTTTGTTGAGCTTCTTGTTCACATTTTTGCTTAGCACTTGCTGCAGCATCAAACTCATCAGTAAGTACTTTCAATTGAGCTTGTAAATCGGATACTTTTTTCTCAACAGCTGCTAATTTATCCTTGGCAGCTTGTAATTCGGCATTAGCTTTTTGTAAAGCCATACGTTTTGGTGCTACATCGCAAAAAACTTCATAATATTTAAGAATATTAATAACCCATGAGCATAAACCGGCAGCGGCCAATGATTGAGTCTTGACTAATTCAGGCTGGAAAATTGGATCTTTTATATAAACTTGTACTTCTTTACGGCATGTTTCAGGTATATTGTCTTTATCGTAAGTTTTTAGATCGATTAAAAATTTATCCACATTACCCATCATAGCCTTAGCTGCTTTCCAAGATCTATCTCTTGGTACTTTACCACCGGGTGCCATAAGTACTAAGACGGCTGAACTTACTAGAATTACAGCTGGTGGTGGATTTGCAAAAGATTTCATTTCAGTCAAGTTAGTTTTATCCAAAGTATCCAAGGCTCCTTGAGCAGCTTTCAAAGCCGGCTCTGCTTTAGCCAAATCGGTTTCGCATTCAACTTGTTTTTTGCCAACTTCTGTACTAATTACAGATACTTTTTGCTGTTCGTCATCAGCAATTGCTTTCTCTTTACTTACTTTTTCCGTTTCAGCACTAACTATTTTAATTAATTTATCGGCATCCTCATTTTTTTGTTTAACCTCAACTTCTTGAGCAGCCAATTTATCCTTCAAATCATCTACTTGCTTCGATGTCGATTGCAATTTGACTAAACCGTTTTCCAATCGAATTATTTTCTCTTGTAATTCCTTGTTCTTAACAGTCAAAAGTCGTTTATACAAAGATATTTGCTCCAAAAATGACTTTGGTGTTGTGTAATTGTATCTTCGATCATTTTGTAAATAAACAACACTCATGTCATTTACACTCTTGTGTACATAGGCCATGAATTGTGATATACTTTCTTGAAATGGACCTGGTAATAAATCTACATCGGCTAAAAATCTTCTAGCTACTGATTTCAAAGCTTCTTCGGGCCATTCATGGAACCAGTTAATACTAGTACAATTAATTATGGCTGGGAATTTACGACCACGAACTCTTAGAGTCGAGCCTACAGGTGAAAAGCAAAGTACTACTTTTAATAATCTTCTAACTTTATCTATAAAATATTTCCAACAATTTTCTCTGGTATCATCAATTCCCAAACTTTTAACCTCATTTCTCATTGAACCAATAATTTCTTCGACTTGTTCATCAGCAAATAGACCTGGTATCTCACCGGAAGCGAGTAGATCGTTAATTAGAACTAAAAATTTTTCATCAGCAACTTGGGCATCGGTCATAAGGAAAACAACGCCAACATTTTTTTGGCCAGCTTTAATATACAATTGAGATATGTCAGTTTTTAAATCAGTTATTGAATAGCCTTTTCTTAGTGTCACTTGAAATACTTCTAAAGAACTTATCGAAGCAGCCAAACGACTAAGACTTTGTTTACCAGAACCACCAACACCAATTAGTAAAGCATTACCCCTTGGCGATTCTAAAATACGATTTATACGACAAATATGCATCATAGCATCTTCAAATAAGACTAAATTCATAGCTGCATTAAGCTCATTGTAATTATCAAGAGCGTCTGTTAGAAGCTTATTCAATTGTGGCCAACTTTCAATTGCACAATATTTAGGATCACCAACACCTTGAGCAAAATGACAATAAATATTCGGTTGTTTAAAACATTCCTCCTCATTAATGTCCTCAAGATTTTTTTTCAAGACATCACGTTGAATTTTATAAAATAGCTGACTATCTTCTTTATCAACCAATTTATCACAATAAACCCTTTCGGACTCATGCAAATAGATTCTTACTAAATCATTTACAGTTTTGACCGATTCAGGCTTAACAAATAAAATACATTGAAATATATTTGACAAATCTCTCAAGTTAAATATATAATGAAATTTAATAGCTGTCGGAAGGAAAGAAGAGGTTACTCTTTGATGTAATGCTAAAGCTGCATTGACTAAATTTAGAGAATATTTCATAACTTGTTGAGGAAAGCCATTACTTAAGAATTGAGATAAAATACTATTATAAATAGTTTGTAAGGCATCATTGCCAGGGAATGAAACAGCAAAGACTGAAAAATGTCTTTGTAATCTTGGATCTATTGTAAAACTACCCGAAGTCGGATTCATACATGATACATATTGACAATTATTTATTTCTTTAAGAGTTAGTTTTTGTCTATCGTACCAATGTTTATAGTCCATGTGTTGTCTTAAAAGAGTATGAGGCTGAACTGTACCATATGCATCGACTTCTGGCATATTCATATCATCTATAAAATAAACTAATCTCTTGGCACCTGGAGGTCCATAATTACGACCAGCTTTTTTCTCTAAAGGCTTCTCCAAGACTCCCTGCAACATTTCTGAAGTGGTATAGAAATTAAAGGGTACATTTAAGACAACCCAATCCTCTGATAGAGAATTTAATTTATCGTTAATAAGAACTGTTTTGCCTGTACCAGCTGCTCCAACTAACATAATTGGTCTGCCTTTTTCCAATAATAAATCAATAAAATATCGAATTCTAGTTGTTTCGTATGTATTTACAAGAGCTGATTGAAGAGGTAGTTCGGGATCAAGAGTAAATTTGGACACCAACTTAGTCCATGGTTCGAATTTTTTCGATTCATTGTCAATATAATAGTCGAAAATTGTTCCTTGAGTTGGAAATTTAATAGTTTTAAATTCAGTAACCCACCATTTAGAGAATTCAACACGATGATCTGTAATTTGATCCTGAAATAAAGCACTACCAAATGCCCAAACACAAGCAAATACAAAATATAATTCATATAATTCTTTAGGACAATCCGAAGGTGTATTATGTGGAGTCATAAGACACTCTAATAAATTACATAACATATGTACGTGTGCATTCTCGACAATAGGAGTTATTTTTTTGAATCTATTTTTTATAGCGTCAATACATTGTGGTACGTATTTGTCAAATAAAATAGTCAAATTAGCCTTTTCGGCTTGAACTTCACGAGTATCAATCCAACTAGCTGCCTGAGGATTCCAACCTAAATCACCTGGATTTATGTATAAAATACCAGCACGACTTACTGTAGCTGGTGTGGCTGTTCTTAAATGGCTAATTTCAAATAATAATCTCATGCTTGGTGTCAATGGAATTCTTTCATTACTAGCCAAGGTTAATACTTTATTATCATCCATTACTGTATTAAGTGATTCAATCCACATAGGATCAATATCACCGTCAAGAACTATCCATTTCGGTCCATCACTAGTCATATTAGCTAAATCTCTCATGATCACAGAGAACAATCCGTCTTTCCATTCTCTAGTAGTCGGATTTATAATACCGAAAAGCTCATCATTGGTGACTGCTTTGGGATTCAAGTCGACAGCAACAGGTTTTTTCTTTTGATTTTGATAAGTTCTATTAAGGGCTTTCCAAATTTGAGATTTACCAGTACCAGCATTACCAACTATAAATACAGAGTGTCTTACTTCAAATAATTCTTGTAATTGTACAACCTTTAGAATAAATCCATCTTCTGGTTGAAGTTTCAAGTCGATTGTAGCTTGACGAATTTGTTTTTCAAAGTCAAGATCACGTTTACGTGGGACATCTAAAGCTGGGAAGAGATCACCAATAAGACCCATAAAAACTGGCAAATCGTCAGTTACTATTTTAGGTGTGTTGAAATCTCTTAGAGCTCTAATTAGAACTTGATCTTCTGGTCGTTCACGATCACCACGACGCAATGAACCAGCTACGACTAAAACTGATTTAATAGCTCTAAGACCCCAATCGTAGTGATCTTGTTTAGACAATAATTCTCTACATAAAGTATACAAAGTAATAAATTTTCTAGCTAATAAACGAGCCTCAGTGAAGCCTTCAGCTACCAACATAATTTCACTAATCAAATCAAAATCTGGTACAACCATGGCGCATGGTCTAAATAGGGCCTTTAAATTTTCTGGTAATTCTGTACGACCGGCATAACCTGGATTCATTGTTATAAATATTCCGACTGTTGGATTCAACTTAATATCCTCACCCATGAATATAAAACGTTTCTTTTTGTCTCTAATGGCATCTTGGATGCTTTTCACTTGTACGGCAACGACTGATAAGACTTCAACAGAGATACGATTGAACTCATCAAAACAACCCCAAGCTCCTGTTTGAGATAATCCTTTATAAATATTACCACATGATTTATAATCCATTTGTTCCGAGCAATTAAATACATATACCATAAAACCTAATGAACGACCTAAATCTTTAGTTGTTTCAGTTTTACCTGTACCAGCTGGACCAGCAGGTGCACCGCCCATAATCAAGTGAAGTGATTGAGTTAGAGTTATATAACAACGATCAGTTAATGGTGTAATTACCAAACGAGGTTGATTACCTAAATACTCATGAGCATATTTGAATTGAGCATCACAAATATTAGCAAAACAATCTTTTTTCTCTTCATCCCATCTATGTCTCAATTGACATTGCCATAAAAATTCGCCTGAACTTTCAATTTTATTTTGTATCATTTTGGTCACTACATCTCTGGCATGTACATCAATTGTACAAATAGTCATAATTTTTTGTCTATCATTTTTACTCAAGTCTCCTAGTAAAATTGTGATTAAAGCATTTAATTGAGCAATTTGTTTTTTACTGTAATCTTTAAGTGCATTTTCAAACCCTTCTTCTAATTTAGCAAAAACCATATTGACTTCAGTTGTCCACCAAATTTGTGAGCCAGTCAATGCTATTTGACCTGGAAATTCGAGAATCCATTGTTCTCTTGATTTTTCTTCATAAGCTTGTACTGCTTCAGTTAACCAATATAAAACTGTTTCACATTGTTTGTCTAATAAACGATTAAGCCATACTTCAACTTGGCCATTTAAGTCACATGGTGATGGCAAATCTACCATTTCACCATCTTTAGCTTGCATTGCTAAGGCTGTTTTAGCCTTAGATGGATCTAATTTAAGCTTGGCAATTGAATCGAACAATTTAGTCAAGTGTTTCATAACTTTATCAGGCTCGTTACCATTCGATAAAATATCTAATAAATCAGCACTTGATACGAAATAAAATCTTGGAAATGCCAAACGTTTCGTCTCTAAATACTCAGCTAGAGCTTTTTCACACAATGCTAAACGCTCTTGGATATTTTCAAGACGTTCGTACAAACCAACACGATTTGTACATATTACTACGTTTAAGTCTTTTTGATTTTCGTCACAAATCGTCTTGAAATCTGAGTCTATACCATCGAAACGTTTCGAATCCTCTGGTAATTGATTACGAATATCTTCCGAGCCTATAAAAATGGATTCCAAATGTGACCATGTTCTTTGTACTTCTAATAAAATCGATATAACTTGATCAGCTTGAGACAATTTTTTTTGCCAACTAGTAACTTCGGTCAAAAAGTGAGCTATGTATTTTGAAGTAAGCATATTTTGTAATTGAACTTGATTATCTTCTAAGGTTTCAATTAATTCATCTGATGGCTGTAAAAGAGGGATTTTAGTTCTTGAATGAGCATCAGTATCGAATTTCATAGTCGTCCAAGTCGTATCTAACTCACGTAGTACTTTTTCCATAGCACTTTCTTTAACTGCTTTATCGACTATATTTTTAACTTCATCTTCAAATTTATGTAAATTAAGAGCCAATAAATCTGAAAAAGTGGTACTATCGTCCATTGTAAAACGGACTCCTGTCGCTTGCATTAGTTCTTGCCAATGTCTATCTCTAATTGCAGGATTTTGTAATTCAGTCACAGCTCTCAATGAAGTCATTAAATTTTTGACATCATTTTCTACACCTGTATAAGCATCCCAAGCTCTCATTTCTTTATCCAAAGATCTTATTTCTTTAGCGAATTTTTTACACTCGGCATCCATTGAATCAGCATTTATTTCTCTCCATTTGGTCTTTTTCCAATCGTCAAAAGTACTACGTACTATATTTATATAATCCCATAAACTCTTTAACAATTTAACATCTTTTCTACATTGTTTAATTTGCTTAAAGTCCGGAACTTGAACTTCAAACAATTGAGCTGATTTATCTAATTTTGTCATTTCGGTCTCCATTTTTAATACTTTTAAATGACAATCGTCCAATTTTTTATACGGACGATCACTGTCGTATCTAAATGGAGCCTCCTGACGAAAAGCTTCACGGAAATTGTATTGCTCAACATCAAAACTGGCTGTCTTACGACGAATATTTGCCACTTCATTAGTTTGCAAAGGCGCTACTAATTGTTTAGCTTGCATTGCTATTTTTTTAGTATTGGTCCATTTTTCTGGTAAATGTTGTAATTTTTCATAGACATCATCTGGCGCTTCTTGACCATAAGCTTTCAAAAGTTCAATTTTTTTCTTAATCGGATCGAACATGTTATCATAAGTGGCTGTTTTTTCTCTAACTGCTCCCAAATGACCCATCATAGCTACTAAATTATCATAATCACCTTCTTTTACTTCTTTAGCTAGATTTTTATCTTTTTCTTTAATAAATTCGTCTAAATCTTTCAAGCTATTGGTCACATCTTCCATCAAATGTTGTTTAAACATATACGACCATTTTTTAATTGTATTTAATAATGCAGTTTTAAATGGTTTGCTATCAACTCTAAACCATTTATCAATTAAACGAATATCGTCCAATTTACTTACATCATCGAATGTTTTTTCATATTGATCAACTTGTTCTTTAAATTGTTCTAGAGTTGGTGGTGATTCTGGCACACCGTTCTCAGCATTTGCCTCAATTTCCTCTTGATTTAAAACATGATTGTACAATAAAAATTGTCGCATAAACTCCTTACGATCATCTACCCATAAATAAGCATACTTATTAAATGAGTCTTTGTATTCATTTGCTTTGCTTAATATAGAATTAACTCTTTCCATTAAGTCCTGTCGAATATCACTTAGATCAGTTTTTAATTCTAAATCAGCTTGATAATGATCCTGTTCTAAATGAGTTGCTATTCTTGGAATTAACGAACCTTGCTTATAAATATTTCCAATAAGACCTTCAATTAATTCGTAGAAGCCATCTGTGTCGCTATAATTCATACTTGGTATAAAAACCATTTCGTTTGTTAATTTTAATTGAGCTTCGAAAAGTGGATCAGGACTAGTTTTGACATAATCAGTCTCCTTGAGGAAGTAGATAAGAGAACATTGAATAATCTTGTGAAATCCATCTAGAACAATTTTATCGACATATTCGGTATAAGCCTTCCAAATGTCAGTTTCTTCTTGTTCGATTTTAAGTAAAGTCTTATTTTCCTTGACCAAATCATGAATCTTTTGTCCAGTCTCTTTGATTTCTTTATATCTATTGTCTAAACGTACTTGCTTATCGTCTAGTTGTAACAAAGTCGATTTGGCTTCGAAGCGTTTGAACAAAGGTGTATCCTTCCATGTGCTCATCAAATTTTGAATTTTTTCTAAATTCAATTTTGACTTTTGTAGTCTTGTCTCTAGATCGCTCACTTTATTTTTAATGTCAACAATGTAATCATTAATATTTGGTGAATTCCATTTAAGATTTTTTTCTCCATTTTCCAAGTCTAAATCAATTTTGTCCAATTCAGCTTGGATTAATGGCTTCTCTTCAGGCGATACTGTTTTCAATATTTTATTGTATGAATCAACTGTATAGTCTAGAGCCGTGATGAATTTTCTATATTCATCATTTTGTTTGTAGATGTTAGTAGCCTCATTGGGAATATTTTCAGTCTTCAACATACCTAGATATTTGACCTCTTTTAGCACAGCAATTAATTGAGAATCAAAATTGGTTTGAATATTTTTAGTTTTTGGATCACGATTAATCAAATTTTTTTCTAAATTGTTATTTGATAGGGTACCAACATGGGAGCACCAGTCTTTGTAAATTTCGACTGAAAAACCATCTAATAAATCAAGAATTTCTTTATATTTTTTATTGACACGTTCCATTTGTTCTGAGTGAATAATTGGATGTTCAATTAATTTACGAAATGATTCCATTGGCTTTGAAACTCTTTCTCTAAGCTCATGACACCATTTCATAGCACCCGAAACTTCTGGTAAATTACGGTGTACCTGTATTGGTTCCGTAGAGTCTTTGAGTTTTTTTTGTATGTCATATATTTGTTTTGTATTGTCCATTTCGAATTCTAACATATCGACAATTTGAGCATAACGCGGATCAAAGTCTTTTTTAATTGTAGGTCTCTCTAGAAGATTTCCCAAGATTGTTATCAGTTTAAATATACTACTTAAACTGTTACAATCATCAAATGCTTGCGATATGATTGCTGATAGACGACGGTCCAAGTCGAGAACAAACTTGTTAAATTCTCTATAATCATTATCAAACTCTTCACATTTGGGATCTAAAGGATCGTATTTTTTATTTGAAAATTTTTCAAATTCATCTTTAAATTCCTCGAAAATTTTCAGAACTTTAGAGCTCAAAGCTTTGCCTTTAACGCCACCAATTTCAACTTTTTCTAATCTCAACAGATCAATAGCAGTTTTAAACAAATTTCTAATCATGTTCATTTTTTCCATAAATTTATCCCATCTTGCAAATACAAGTTTAGGTGTAAACTCCCACTCTCTTGGTGTGTTACCATTTTTAAAATAATCTTTAACTTTTGCTCTATGTTTTTCATATGAAGTTTGATAGGCTTCTAATATGTTAAAAGTTGTTTTAATTTTTTCGACAGATTCTTCTGGTTCACCTTTAAACAAATCAATAGGCTCTAAAAATTCACTTGCACGTTTAATTACTACATTATTCAATTCTTGTAACAGAACAATTATTCTAGCTGGTCTACAATAATATTTTGAATTAGCCCATAATAAGCAAATTGTATGAAACATAGGTTCGAAGAGCGGGACTGATTCGTCGAATTCGGTTGTGTCCAACGACTCAAAATGACCAGCTAAAGGCTTTAAATGAGCATCAATATCCTGCGATTCCTCCAAAGCAGTTAAAGTCTCTTTGAATAACTCTTTAAATGCTGGAAAATAACTACTCTGGGTTTTTTCTAATAATTGAGCCATTTTTTTAGTTTTTGGATCTTTGAGTTGATCAAATATATTTTCTAGATTAACAGTTTTGGCTTTCCAAAACTCGATTTCAACCAATGGACCTGGATTTAGGCCTTCAAGTAAGGGTTGTGACGAATCTTTTTTTAATACTTCTTGAATTTGATGACTCCAGTCTATTACTACTGATTCGATAGCATGAATTAATGTTTGATCAACGGCTTCACCTTTTTCAGCCATTTGTAAATCTTCATCAGAAACTTTTTCAGCGCCTGCTGGTATTGGCAATTGTGTTTTGCCTTTCATTTGTCCTGAAATTACATGTGTCTTATTTTTAAGATTATTTATGTGACGAATTAAGTCGCTTGAAATGACTTTTGGCCAATCAGCTTGATTTTGAACATTTCCAAAGATTGGTACTAACAACTCATCTAAAATTGCTGATAATTGATCAAGTGGCGAATAAGACAAATCACCATAAATAAGTGCATCCTTAATATTAACGTCTTTAGAAATAGGGTCTCTATTCTTTTTGGCAAAATAGCAAGCTTTGTTTTTGAGCGTGTTGGGATATGAGTATGAGACTGTTAAGGTGCCTGATGAATTAAGAATGAAAACAAGTAATGTTTGTTCGTTTTTATCCAAAAACTCATGAATCATTATTTTATTGTCTTCAATTGCATACATTTTAGTCCATTTATCTCCTTTTATTTTTAGGGTCTTAAGCAAATAAATTGCTAAAAATTCGACCCTTGCATCTTGAATTTCTAAATCATCTGCCATTCTCTGTGGCTAGTCTTACTTCTCTTCTGTTAATTTCTTTACTTAATTAAATTTAAAAATTTATTTCGTATATTATTAAAA
>Ga0129337_1079971_pt1 | contig 14110 bp, 11 predicted proteins | sample CPB6_02_RNA1_FD_109913 | JGI IMG/M metagenome (GOLD analysis project Ga0129337, IMG submission 109913) | Freshwater to marine salinity gradient microbial communities from Chesapeake Bay, USA - CPBay_Sum_0.6_0.2_RNA1 (Metagenome... | ecosystem: Environmental > Aquatic > Marine > Coastal | place... | reverse complement strand
TTCAGCTGTCACTGCAGAAGCCTTAACCTCATCTTCAAATGTTTCTATAATAGATTGAATATAATCAAGTTGAACTACATAAGGCAGAAATTCTAAAATTGATCTATTCTCTTTTTTCGCTCTGCTGTCGGCTTCAATTACAAGATCATAAAGTACCTCTGTCATTTTCTTTCTAGAGGTACCAACATTCTCAATAATTAAGTTATCAGCTAAATGATAAAATTTATCATTAGGCGACATTTTAAAACCTTTAATTTTATCAATAGACTCTTCTTCGGTATGGAATAATACCTGTTTAGCATCTATTAAGCCATAATTTAATAAATCTTGTCCGATAGCCGGAGTGATTGTATTTACAAACGAGCTTTTTCCGGTTCCGGTTGCACCCATTACAACAATAAATTGTCCAGGAGTAATGAAACCAAGTTTCTCGTTTTTATTAGTATAGCCATGATCTAAAGTGGGCAACCCAGAACTAAATCTGATTGTATCTCCATTAGAGATTGATGTGTAGTTTTTATTTATAACTACTTTTGCAGTAGTTAAGGAATTTTGGCCTTTAGACTTAGATCTCTTTGTCGTAGGAAGATCGATATTATTATATCTCTTTATAAGTTCTTCAGCATTTAAATTATCGTCAATACCTTCAACGAGATAATTAGCATTTGCTTTAGTCTCTATACGTTGAACTTCCTCAATTAGGGTAAACCATATAGAATTTCCATCTATTTCTTTAAACTGATTTGCGTTACTTACTATAATCTTTACTTCATCTTTTACATTTTTACTATACAATTTTAATATAGCCAAATTAGCTAAAGAGAATTTTTCTTTATGAGTAATTACGATTTCATGTCTTATTATTTCAAAAATACCTTTATAAATTTCATAAGCATTTTTATCTAATTTATTTAGTATTTTTTTTGAATTTACAATTCCATCAATTGTCTTACCTGCATAATCTAAAGTTTTACCTTCAAGGCTAGCTATTACTACTCTAAGTGTTTTAACTATCCTACCTTGTAGGGATATGTTGCTATCACTTATTATATTTTCTATTTTCTCTGAAGTTGATATATCCATATATCCCTTTCTATAATATATATGTATAACTTTTACTATATATGCATTCTACGGATATTTAGAGAAAAAAGGTTTTAGTTATTTAGGATAAACTCTTACTCTGATGTTGATTCTTCTTCATTTGTTTTATCTTGTTCAGCAATTGCATTAAGTGCAGCCTTCTCAGCGGCTTCTGTGAGTATACCTTTTTCGCTATTATACCATACTCTTAGATTTACTTCAAAATCAATATTAGGGGAACTCTGTAGATCATATAAATCTGAGGATGAAGAGTTTTTAGGTCTAACAATATTAGCTGATAGAGTTTCAACAGACATTATCACTGTCCCATCTGAATTACTTGTAAAAGAAATAACATTTAAAAATTGTTCCAATATGCCTAAAGAGGCTACACCACTAACTGTAAAAATTTCATACTTTGCATTTGTTTTATCAGTCGTGATAGATAAGTCGCTATTTTTTGTTATACTGCTTATCTCAAGTTCAGCACCCGCGATCTTCCGTAAAAGGAGCTCTAACTCTAAAGTATCCATCTTTTCTTTTGGTAATACTGTTTCATAAGCAGCTAATTTACCTAATAAAGTCTGTATCGAATCATTTCCATTCGCTGTAATTTCATCCACTAATTTTTTTTGTTCCTTTGTTTCTTCTTCTATTTTTATTAGCTCTTCTGAAGCAACATTATTTTTTTCTGAAATCTTTGATAAATATAAAATATTGACAGAGAAATACAATATAATTAATAAAATAATTGCTAATATATTTTTTATATCAATTATTTTCAACAAAGCATTCAAATCAATTCGTTTCATCTGTAATAACCTCATTGCTAATTTCTGATTCTTCACTAGTAACTATAGTCTCATCTAATATAGTACCTGTTTCCTGCTTTGGTTTCTTTATAGGTAACGATGCCTCTGACCAGCTTTTTGCAATTACACTTGGTGGTGTCGCTTGAGAAACTATACCATGAAGTGTATAAATATTACCAGAACTTACTATAGTCATTTCATTGAATATATTTGCATCCCTTACTCTCTTAGCCCATTCTGCTAAATCAAGCGGTGTTAATGCAGTAGCTACAATTTTGTAATAAATTGGGATCGAATCATTTTTGATAATATCGTCAATATCAACTTCACTTAGAAGTTCAGCTGGTATATCATTTGGATTTTCTCTTCCTTTACTCTCTTCTCCCTCTTTTGGTTTACTATTAACTATTTTAGTATTAACAGATGTAATATATATATTATTACTCTTTAAAACATTTATTATATCAAATGGAAATGCTGTTACATAACTGATATATTGGAAGTCATTTTCAAAACTATTAAAATTGCTTATTAAATCGGATTGAGTTATCCCTTCTGGTATACCAGTAGTCTGGGTAAACCTTGCCTCTAACTTTCTCTTCTCCTCATCAAGTAGTAATTTATTAGCAACTAGATTATTATTTTCTAGATTAACATTTACAACCTGATACCCAAGAAATACAATTATTATAACACCAATTACACTTATTACAGAAAAAATTCTCTTATTTCTCTCTGTAATTGCATACTCTCCATTAAGTAAATCAAAAGATGTAACTGCAATATTCCTACGATTTGTACTAACTACCACCCCATCGTTAGATTTTTTGTTTCTTATTCTTGATTTTTTCTCCGTAATATTTGAATCAGACATTAGAGAGGTTCCTTCCATAAAGCTAATCCAACTGCATTAGATAATCTATAAAGTAAGAAAGGATCAGGTTTTCCTTCGTTAAAAAAGTCAATATTCCTCTTTGATCTCTCTAAATCGGCCCATGGTTTACCAATAACAACTGGTATACCAACTCTTTGTTGTAATCTATCTTTAAACCCTTTTAATAATCCTGTTCCTCCAGTTAGGAATACACCCTGGCTGTAACTACCATGAGTTGACGCATCAAAGTCAATAGACTGAGCTATCGTATCTATTAGAACTTCAACTGAACTTCCTAAAGCTGCTAACGTTAAATCACTATCTGACTTATATTCATCGTCAGATGAGTATGCTGTTGAAATCTTACTACTGCTCGTTGGTAAAGTTATTTTTGTCTTTGCAAGCTCTGCATTCTCAAAGCTTCCGGAAAAAGATGCTAATAATGATCTTGTTAACTCAATCCCACCACCAGGGAAAACTCTCATAGATCTAACATGAGGTCCAACTCTTGTTGAGATTGAAGTTTTAGACGCTCCAACATCAACTACAGTTGCAATTTCTGCGGAAGTACTCTTTGATCTAGTTAATGATCTAATGAGACTTACGCCAGTAAAATCAATTGCTCTTGGTTTACATTTTGCAATTTTACATACAGTTTTTAGAACCTCTAGCTCAGATTCTAAAGCACCAGCAACAGCTATAGTATTTATATCTATTCCATCATTTGTTGTTGAAGAAGATATTAACTGAGAAGCTAAGACAGTTTCTTCTAATGGAAGTGCTGCTGACAAAGGTCTACCTAATGCTCTAATTGCAGATGTTCTTTCATCTCTTCTAACTGAGCTAGGTAAATTTAATGTTGTCATAGCCACATCTGGACTTGATAAGTTAATTACAAATCCATAAGAAGGCAGATTAGCTCTCTTTAAAGCTTTTACTAACGCAGTTGCAACTCCTTGAGGATTTTTTATTCTTCCAGCAACAATGCTACCCTCAGCGACAGAAGATAAACCAACTCTAGTTATAATAGCTAGACCAGAACTATCGACACCAGCAACTTCGATTGCTCTAACCTCAGTCGTTCCTATATCGACTCCAACCATCCTCTTCAAATTATCTACCTCCGCCTTGATTATCTGAATTTATCGCTCGAAGTAGAGCCGCTAAAACTCTTTTTCTAGTAGTCATATCTTTTGGTGCAATTTGCTCTAAATTTTCTTCTATTTTTTTATCATCATTTTCCATATAAGTATAATCCACTCATTTGAAAAATTGTCAGCGATTATCCGCCTTTAGTTAATTTTTTGAAGTTTTCCAAATCGACACATTTTTCTTTAGCGGCTTCTTCTGTAACTAATCCTCTATGAACTAAATTAGCAAGTGCGATATCCATTGTCTGCATACCATCTGCTTTGCCCATCTCAATAGACTGTCTTAGCGATAGATGGCCATCTACTTTTCTGAGATTATTTGAAATAGCTGGCGTTGAAACTAATATCTCATATGCTGCTACTCGACCTGTTCCAGATCTATGTGCAAGTAATGTTTGTGAAACAATACCTTTTACAATTGAACCTAATTGAGCTCTTACCTGATCTTGCTCTTCTGCTGGAAATGAACTTACCACTCTCGCCACAGTAGATGCAGCATCATAGGTATGTAACGTGCCAAAAACCAGGTGACCTGTCTCGGCAGCCTGTACAGCGGTTCTTATTGTCTCTAAATCTCTCATTTCGCCTACTAATATTACATCTGGATCTTGACGTAGAGCCTGTCTAAGAGCATTACCAAAACTCGTAAATGAGGAATGAAGTTGTCTTTGATTAACAACAGATCTTCCTCTAGGAAGTGTAAATTCAATAGGATCCTCTAATGTAATTATATGTTTTTGATGTTTTATAGATATCTCTGCTAGTAAAGAAGCTAATGTAGTAGATTTACCAGAACCGGTAGGACCAGTTACCAGTACTAAACCTCTATCTAATTCAGTAAATTTCTGAATTGCTTCTGGTAAGTTTAAATCAATTGGTGTAGGTATTTTAGTAGGAAGTTTTCTTGCTACAATTGTAAACCCTCTATTATCCATACCAATATTTACACGAAATCTTGCCGTTCCGTAAGGTAAAGCCATATCATAGTCATGTTTTCTCTCTATCTCAGAAAACTGATCTTTACCAACAAGATTATAAACTTGTGTTCTCATCCATTCTGCATCTAGAATTTGTCTATCCATCATAGTCAATTTACCATCAACTCGTATAACAGGAGGAAGTCCTACGGATATATGAACATCAGATCCTCGATTTCTAATACACTCATCTAAAATTTCAAGTAAATCAACAGTCTTCGCTTTATCTTTAACTTTACTATTCTCATAACAACTACTGTAAAGTTCTTTAAATTGTGTAATTGTACAGAAAACAATTTCAAAATTACTACTTCCAAGTACCTCGCTTAATTTCTCTATATGTGCAGGGGTATCTTCAATCATAGCAATCTTTAGATGTTCACTCTCAATACCAATTGCTCCTAAATTTTTTGAAACTATCTTATCAAATAATAATTTTGTCTTTGTTTCATTTGACTTAATGTAATCTTTACCAGAAAGAGCTCCCTTTAATTTTGCAAGCGAAATATCAGAGATTCTACTCTCTCTTGCTAAGGCTCGCTCTAATCCCGGTATTGTAAGATGATGTCTCTCCTCACCTAATAGTCCGATGAGATCCGAATCTACTATAACACCCTCATTTAGAAGATACTTTAAAATCATATCTGCCGTTATAGATGCTCCGGAATCTATACTTTTTATTATTGTGCCAGTTTTTTCTTCATTTATCGGTAAATTAGATAATTCATTTTTATCTTCAATATCTGGCGTTACAAACATATTTGAATTATCTAAAATTACATCTTCCATACTATCTTTATCGTAACTTTTTTCCATATTAGCTACCAATACCTTCTGCTGAGGTTGCTGAGAGTTTTAATATAGGCAGATAAAGAACTACTAATAAGCCACCAACAACTACTCCCATTACTACAAGAAGCCCTACCTCTATTTTTGCGGCTAAACCTGCAATGATAGAGTCTATCTCGCTATCAAGTGATTGAGATATATTCTCAACCATAGTTGATAGTTCGCCCGCACTCTCACCTGTTTTTACCATAGTTCTTAGGTTAGCTGGATAAAATTCTTTATAATTATTTAAAGCCTCAGATAATGGCATACCATTTCTTAACTGGCTTCGAATATATTTAGAGGCAAGTACATGAGACTTTGATCCTGAGGTTCTAGCTGCTAAGTCAACACCAGCATCAAGATTAACGCCTGACTCCAAAGCACCTGCTAGCACTGTAGTCCACCTATGTAATACTACGTAAAAATTCAATTGACCAAAAATTGGCATCTTGAATTTAATCTGATCAATATACTGTAAATACTTATCATTTATTTTCCCATTCTCTGAAAGTATTATAAAATATGTGCTTCCAATAGATATGAAAAGAAATATGATAGCAGAAATAATATTTAGTTTATAATCATATGCAAAAAAAATCAAATATATTGAAATAAGTATATTTATATATACTTTTATCTTCTTTATTGTCTTTCCGGAGTTTCTTCTTTTAATAACCCCTAATCCAAATATAATAAATACAGCAATAAATCCAAATAATAGATCAGCTATACCTCCTTTTCCCTCCATGATCGCAGGTATAGGTGCACTCGAGGTAAATGTAAAAGGAGGTAGACTTGCCGTGATTTGCTGTAATATCTTTGTAGGCGTTGGTAGAGGTTTATTAAAACTTAAATATATCTCTGCAAACATCGGTACTAGATATATAATAATACCCGCTACTATCATTCCAATCGCCGAGGATACCATCTTAGGGTAAGCGGTAACCGCCTTTATTTTATTCTGAGTCTCCGCCCTTCTCTCTAATGTAGCTGCTAGTCTAGACATTGTAACAGATAATGTACCTGCAGCCTCTCCAGCTTCTACATAGGATCTGAAAATTTCATCAAATGCTTTAGGAAATGTAGCTAGTGCTCTAGATAGCGGGACACCTTGTGTTACTAAATCAGTTAATGTTGTAGTGATTTTTACAATGTTAGTGGTTCCTTCTGAACCTAATGCCTCTAAAGCTCTTGGAAGAGGAACTCCTGCTTTCAAAAGCTCAGATAGTTGTCTTGCAAATGTTGCAACCTGTTTTGTTGATAAAACAACAGGTTTAGTGGTAAGCATCTTAGCAATGTCGCTAGTCTCAGTTTTAACCTCTTCAACAAGTATAGGTATAAAATTCTCACTTTGTAGTGACTCCACAACAATATTCTTGTTAGGAGCTTGCATCCTTCCTTTACTTCTTACTCCAGTGTTAGATACAGCTACATAATTGAAAAGTTTCTGACCTGGAGCAATATTTGTATTACTCTCTCTCCCTTTTAGTAAGGATTTTATATCCATCACTCACCACCAAATAGTAATACTCTTTTAATCTCATCTAAGCTTGTCGTGCCTAATTCAAGATGTCTTAATCCTTCCTCGGATAAAGTCTTATAGCCTTCTATTTTAGCGGTAGCTAATATATCTTCCACTGTAGAATCTTCCTTTGTAACCACAGCTCTTATATTCTCAGATGTCTCTAATACTTCAGCTACCGCTACTCTACCTCTATAACCAACGCCATTACAACCAGCACATCCAACCGCTTTCTTTATTTTTTCAGGTTTATAGCTCTCAGAAATAATAGAAATTGTTCTTAACTCCTCTTTACTTGGTTCCATATCTTTTGCACAATTATGTAATTTTCTAACTAATCTCTGTGCTGCAACCAATGTAACCGCTTCAGAGACTAGATATCTTGGCAAACCCATATTAATCAATCTACTATAAGATGATATTGCTGAGTTAGCATGCAAAGTAGTCAATACTAAATGTCCAGTTAACGCTGCTTGTAAAGCAACCTCTGCCGTTTCTTGATCTCTAATCTCACCTACTAATATAACATCAGGATCCAATCTTAGTATAGTTCTAAGTGCTCTAGGAAATGAAAGGGATTTATCACCTAATCCATGTTTTATTTCAGTCTGGCCAATGTTACTCATTCTATACTCTACTGGATTTTCTACTGTGAAAATAGCTTTTCTCATAGCATCTTGCTCTCTTACCAAACCATATAACGTTGTACTCTTTCCGGCTCCTGTTGGACCGCATACAATTATCAAGCCTTGTGCTTTTGATGTAGCACTTCTAAGCCTTACTAATGCACTGCTCTCAAAACCCATATCCTCTAGTTTAGTTCTCATATTCTGTGAATCTAATAATCTTATTACAAGTGTAGGACCAAACTCTTGAGGAAGCATCGCTACGCGACCATCTATATCTCTTCCAGCGGCAGGAAAAGTGAATGTACCATCTTGTGGCTCTCTCTGATTGGACATATCCATATTACACCTACTCATGATAGCTCCAATAATCTCAAGGGGCTTTATATTTGATGGGATTTTCTGAGCCTGCAAAATACCATCTACTCTAAATCTCATAAGCATACTCTTATCAGGATTAAACATAAAATGAACATCTGAAGCACCCTCAGATACAGCTCTACCAAGCACGCCATCTAACCATTCCTGCATAGGAGATTTTGCTGTTGCTATTGTAGATGAACTTGCTATTTGCGAAAAATTTGTGGTGCTTGGTTTATCAGCAACTTTCTCAGAGGTCTCAGTAACATAATATGCTAACTTATTCTGAATCTGTAGCTTCGTTGCCAATACTAATAAAAATTGCCCATACTTTACTCTTAGATAATCTATCAACTCAGGATTATTAGGGTCCGATACCGCAACAACTACTCTACCAGTCTTATCTTTTAGTGGTAGAGCAGATAACTTTATAAGCATATCACGTTCCGCTCTCTCAAATGTAATGCTATCAAATGTATACTCAGATGAAGTAGAATATAAATCAAAAAACTTTATACCGTAAGATTTTGCAAGGGCATTAACTAATACTGTGTCAGGAATTTCATTTAGCAGGTAACTTAGAAGTGGTCTATTCTCACTTCTACTTTTTGTTATAAATTCCCAAGCATCTTTATAGGGAAGTATCTTATGCTCAAGAACTAAAACCGCAACTGCTTTCTCTATATCATTTCTTTGATCACTCATTTTAAATAGTGTCCTCTCTAGTTAAGATATAGCAAAATATCATAATATTATAGGTTTTCTTATACTACCCACATCACCATCTCTAATTAAATTACTAGCGAAATCAGCCTCACAAGTAAATCCTTCTTTATAGCCGTATACCTCTGCAAGGTTCTCGCTATCCGCATCATAATCTTTTCTAAGTAGCCAACAACCCTCATTTTCATTAGATACCGCTAATAAAATCACATCTTCATTAAGTATAATTGAAACTTCGTTAATTGATTCACTATTTGTTTCAATAAATTGAAAATCTGAGTTTAATTCATTAAGACTTTCTAACGTGTAATCCCCCCTCTTCTTATCAAGAATTTTTTTTACACTTGATATCGTTTCTCTAGCTTCTAAATCATTAGAAGGGCTACTATTATTAAAAACAAGTACAATTGAGGAAGCAATTACTAGTATTAGCGTTAATGATATAATAGCTTCTAATAAAGTAAACCCCTTTTTAAACATTCTCGTGAACTGTCCTAACTATTGATAAGTTTAATTCTACTAATTTAGAGGCTATTAAGCTATTAATGCCACCTCCACCAACGGCAGCTAAATAAAGATGTGGATCTACTTTCACTTCAACCTTATTATCTTTATAAATAATCTCATTAACATCTACCCCTAATGCATTTTTAATATAATTATCTATATTTGAACTATAATTTACAAAATCTACTCTCTCACCTTGTAGAAAACCATTCAATGATCTAACTCTACCAGCCGAAGGTCCAACGCAAGAATCAATAGGATTTAACCCTTCAACAGTGCTTGCAACAGTAACCTTGCTTCTTATACCCACCTCTCTAACTATCTTTATAACTCTTACATCTCCTCTTCTTACTTCAGGAGATAATCCATCTAAAAGTAATTTGATTAAATTTGTATCTTTTACCGAATAACTTACCTTTCCATGTGCTTCTCTTCTTACAAAAATATACTTATTTCCTAATATCCATTTTTTATTTGGATAAAATTCCGTAATAGGAACATTTGCAATCTCATTAGATAAAAATTTTACAACCGCGATATCATTGTTAAGTTGTATTATCTCTCCAGTTGCTAACTTTAAATTAGATTCATTATTTTCTTCAAAAAGGTAATCTATGCTATCCATTTCAAGCCTCTCTATTTTTTTTAGTATCGTAACATTATATTTCTTTAACTAATCCAGCGAGGTTTGGATTTCTAGATATTATCATCTCTTTTACTTTAGGAAACTTATCTATTAATTTATCCATATCATTTTTATTTATGTGCTCATAACCTCCTGTTATGCAGTTGCTAAAAAAATCATATTCAATACCATGTACATTTAGTTTCTCAACAAAACTGCTAATTTTTTCACAATTTTCTATAAATAAATTAATATCCATATACCAAAATAAAGGCATTCTATTTAGCATAAGCGAGATACAACCTTCAGGATTTCCCTTATTACTTTTACTGTCAAATCCGCTCCTGCATGCTAAAACTGCTTCCTTTATCATTTCAATTGTTTTATTTAGGGCTTTTGGGTTAGATTCAAAATCATTTCGTGAGTTTGAGAAAAGTTGTGCTTTAAAAAATATATCATTACCAATAACCCAACCCGCACCACCGTAGCAACCATCAGATGTTCCAGATTGTTGATAAATAATTTTATCACAGAATTGAACTAACGTTTTCCAATCAGGAACTGGCTCATCTCTCGTTGTCTTAAGAGCTGATGATTGGGGAAAATATCTCTGCATAAATGCACCGTTAGCACATGAATTCCTTATCCAATCTTGTTGTAATTTATCGCAGAGTAAAACCGCTTCTTTTAGATCATTTCCAACTGATTCATAAGCAGAGTGGCCTATAGCATCACCGCAGGTGCTATACCTTATAATATTCTGCTCAATACAAGCTTCACTAATATTAAGCCAATCTTCTAAACTATGTTCTTCCTTTCCCCAAATATCAAAAATTCCATGTACAATACCACCACCACAGATATCATATCCTAGAGTCATAATTGCTCTCTTATAATCATTTTTAAAATATTCACTAAACTCTCTTCCTAAATCATGTCCCGGTATATGACAGACATACTCTAATCTTATATCATTTGCCATAATAGGCTCTGCTGCTAAGAACCAAGAATTGAAATCATCAGCAAATACGGCACTTCTGATAGAATTTTTTAAGCAATCATATGAGTAATCAAAAACCTCTTTCTCAGTTTGTAAAGATTTGTTCTGACAGAGTAATATATTTTTACTCCAATATGATATTCCTTTATTTTTATTATTAAAAAAATCGAAAGTATAAAATGATAAAATAGCAGTAAATATAGGTAGCAGTATTATGATTATTTTTCTCATAGCTAAATTATATATTTTTTTTACACTAAGTCAATAATTAATTCAACTTACTATTCTTTTTCTCTCAATAGTTTTCCAAAAAAAACTATTACCTATAAAACTATTCTTGCTATTTTTTGCAATAATCGTCAAATTTGTTAAATTAGATAAATTATTTACACCTTCTCCTAATATAACCTCACCTTTTATCTCTACATTATTAATTTTATTATCTAAATTAGTTAATATGTTATCAGGTAATGAACTAATTAAATTTTCATTATAACCCAATATTAGTAAATCAGAATTTATTTTAAGTAAATTATTTGATGCTGATGCATAATATGGAATAAAAATACTTCCAGTTGAGAATGCTGAGAAGCTACCATTACCCTCATTAATTGGTCCTGAAAAATATATATCCTTAGGCTTATTAATGCTCCCTGCTAGAAATAAATAATTATGATCCGGTTCTATCCCAGCTTGAGCAACATCATCAATTGTATCGCAGTTACCTAAATTTGTAAAAGCTGACTCACCACAGATTCCTAAGTAGAGATCTAATTCACTATATATAATTCCAGAGCTAGGTATATAAAATGAACCTAGAAAGCTCCAGCTTGAAATTCTACCTATATGTGATGTATCGCTATAAGATTCTGATCTTAAAGAACAGCCATCAACTTCACATTTGTATTTAGCAGAAACATTGCTATTTGCATAGTATACTTCAACCCTATCTGAAGATACTCTCTCTGGTAAAATAAGTATTTTATCAATATATTCTGGAACTGTAATTGAATTATTTTCAAAATCTCTTAAAATCTTACCTTTTTTTATACATAAGTCGCTACTATTTGTTAAAATATTACGCATTGATTCATCATTTCTACAGGCAATTTTAAATAATTTATTATAATTTAATCTAAGATCCCCTCTACTTATTAAATAATTTGATGCAGTTGAGTATAAGTCATTATTTTTATCAATCAAATTATTTGCTAACTCAGCAGAGTTATAGTTACTATTAACAACGATTTTTTTACCATTTGGGTATATATTTCCAGATAAATTTGCCTCTCCATTTATAAAAATATTATTTTCAAATGATAGGTATCCACTACCTTTTTTTAGGATAGGCATATCTCCTTCAGATACTAATGAAAAATCTGAACCTGCAATACTTAGTATCTCCTCATAACCTATCTTCACACCTCCTGTTTTTACGTAAGATATTATTCTTAAATTTTCACCACTCTTATCTGGAGGATAAATTGCTATATAGTCAGTGCTATTTATATCTTCATAACTCCAATTAGCACCACATTCAGCGGGCCATGACTCGCCTGGTTGTATTGTAACATTATTTCCCTCATTATCTCGGTTAGCACAAATTCTAGGTAACTCTAGATTATCAACTTTTTCTAAAAAGAGCAAAGGCTCAATTTGTAATTTGTTTTTATATGAGATAATATTTTTTACCGCTTTGCTATAGGCAACATCTTCAGCACGTTTACTTAACGTTTCTCTGGAATTATCTAAAGAAGTACTAATAATACTTATAGCAATACTTGCTGCTATTAGCCCAATAAGCACAGTTACTAATAATGAGGCACCTTTATTGATAGGTCTAGAATGAAAAAGGAGTTTATTTTGAAGCATAAGCATAATTCTACTAGTGATAAATACTACCTCTTTGGCAACAATTATAAAGGTAATAAAGGTTTTTCATTAACAGAGTTAACATTAGCTTTAGGAGTAATCGGACTCTTTATAACTATTATTACAATAGCCACAATAAGAGGTCAGACAACTTTACTGGCTTTCAGCTCTGATAAAATAATAGTGAGTGAACTTGAGAATTACTCTAAAATTATCGCCTCTAAACCATTTATCCAGCTCTACAATAAAGAGATAGATTACCCTGATGCTGAAAATTGCCCTAACGAGAACTCCACATGCACTACAATATTTAATAAAACCTTTAAGATAAATTGGAGTATTGAGCATGTATCTGAGAATGATACCGATTCTGATACCATTGACTATGTTGTAATAAAAGGAAGCGTTAATTGGGATGATGCGAATTTTGAGCATGAAGAAATTGTATATGCTCCAACTGTTAATTGGAGACCTGATTATGGTGTTGTTCAGATAAATCTTGATAACCCAGCAAATTTATCGATATCTGAAATATATTTAATTAATTATCAGACAGGAGAGCCCGTAGCTAGTTCTGAGTTAATTATAAATAATGTATCTTATATCTCAGCACCTCTAGATAGCTGTGGTGAAGAAAGTCAAGGTTGTGTTATTGCTTTAGAGAGTAATGGTGAAAGTAAGAGTGGTAATATTACATTAGATGCTAATTCAGCTACGCTACCTATTAAGATATATCAAGATAAGATAAAAAAAATTAGCCCCACGATATCAAATATTAGTAAAATTTCATTACAACTTTATGCTAAAAATGGAGCTGGTGAATTAAAATCTCCTGATAAACTTAATAGTATCTGTTTTTATCTGACTTTTCATGATGGAGTAGCTAAACGCTATCTACCATATTGTAATAGCATATTTGAAGATAAAATTGAAATAGAAAGTTACACACCTAATAAAAACAAACCATGGAATCGTCTAGCAATCTCATCTAATTATGAATACATTTTAACTACTGATTACAAAGATACAAGTTGTCCTAATATTTCAGGTATGGTAAGTGTTTCAAATGGCTCTTGGCAGAATATATCAACTTGTTTAGATTGGACATGGGGTAAGCCCTTCTATATCTCTGATGGTGTAGAGATAA
>Ga0129337_1039116_pt1 | contig 16735 bp, 15 predicted proteins | sample CPB6_02_RNA1_FD_109913 | JGI IMG/M metagenome (GOLD analysis project Ga0129337, IMG submission 109913) | Freshwater to marine salinity gradient microbial communities from Chesapeake Bay, USA - CPBay_Sum_0.6_0.2_RNA1 (Metagenome... | ecosystem: Environmental > Aquatic > Marine > Coastal | place... | reverse complement strand
TTCTTCCCACCGTTCTTCCCATTCTTCCCGTTCTTCCCACCGTTCTTCCCACCGTTCTTCCCGTTCTTCCCATCATTCGGTGGTGGAAACAAGTGGGATCCAAGAGCGACATAATATAAGATAATAAATAAAAGATATACCACATCAGAAATGGTGTGGTATACTTTTATCTAGGCTTATTAAAAAGAAAGTGGTACTAATATGTACGAAGTTTATGACGAAAACCAAAATCCATGGTTTACAAAAGATAGATCAGAAACAGCATTAAATAGATATCCAACAAGAACTATGAGCAATGGCTTTATAGTTGAAAATCCAGCATTAGGAATAAATTTATATAGGAATACATTTTCAAAAGAAGATTCGGAAAGATATATAAATATTCTTGAGTCAAACTTGGGCGGTAACGGAAAATATACCTGGTCAGACGCAAAGGTTACAAATTCAGATGTGCCAATCAAAAAAGCAAGAGATTGTGTAGATTTTAAGTATAAGCAAGAAAATTTGGGGCCAAGAGATGAACATAATGCTGAACTTCTTGACCTTCATGAAGAAATATATCAAAAACTAAAAATATGTGTTGATGATTATGCAAAATATTGGGGAATTCACGTTATATATTATGAGGCGTTTAATTTTGTAAAGTATGAGGGCGAAGGAAAGCACTTCAACATTCATGCAGATCATGGTCCAATGTATAATTGTACGGTTTCTGCGGTAATATACATTAATGAAGACTATGAGGGTGGAGAGATTAAATTCCCAAGACTTGATGGATATACACATACACCAAAAGTTGGAGATATTCTTCTTTGTCCATCTAATTACATATACGAACATGCATCTTTACCAATGAAATCGGGAGCAAAATATTGCGTTGTCGTTATGACAGACATTAATGAACTAGGACATAAGTAGTGTCCCTTATTGCCAAATTTGTTTCTTACAGACCTTGGCTAAACAAAGAAAGCAAGTCTGTTCCAGTCCCAACACAAAAAGAAATGCCAGATTGGTATAAAGATGCAGACAGATTTGCTAAAATGCCTAACGGCGAATACTACAAAGCGCCAAAAGAGGTTTGTCCCTTTCCAAAAGAAGGAACAACAGACGACTTTGGTAAGGTCCCAACATGGAAAGCATGTCCAGCAATTATGGATGCTTTTGCAACAGGATATGTTTTTAGAACTCCATGTGATTTAACATTTTTTAAAAATGCTCAAGGAATTATAAGTGTTAAAGTAGAGGATTCAAAGTGTCAAGATTTTTGTACACAAAGACCGCCAATGCCACAGTTTGAGCATCCTAAAGGATACTACACTCACCACTTTGCTTGGTCTGCTGACTGGGGCTTAGAGTTACCAGAAGGCTATAGCGCTTTGTTCATGACACCAATGAATAGATTTGACTTGCCATTTTTAAATACAACTGGAATTGTTGATAGCGACAAAGTTCATTTGTTGGGAAGTTTTCCATTTTTTATAGTAGAAGGATGGGAAGGAACTATCCCAGCAGGAACTCCGTATCTACAAATTCTTCCTTTTAAAAGAGACAACTGGGACCATGAAATAGAGATAAGCGATTCTTCTAAGATCTATGGTAAAATAATGGATAATGCAAAAACTTATCGCCAGCCAGATGGCGGGGTATACATAAAAAGTGTTTGGTCAAGAAGAGAATACAAATAGGAGAAATGATGCAAACTTGGACAGAAAAAGAAGTGCTTGGCAATGGTATTACATGCTATAGAAATGTTATAAAAAAAGAAATTGATGTTATTAATAGACTTGAAAATATTCTAGGATCTGTTGCTGGATACGGGCAATTGTCGGCAGAAGGTAAAAGATATCACTGGATGCCAGCATATGTTGGGTATCAACAGTTAATGCCAGACTACAGAGACTGTGTTGATTTTAAGTTTAAGAAAACAGACATAGAGGCAGACAAGAGTGAAGATTCATTAAAACTTCAAGCGCTTTGGCAAGATGTTTATGACGCTCAGTCAGCAGCAGTAGAGGATTATCGTAAAGACTATAACATAATGCCTCTTAAGTATTGGGAGGCTTTTAACTTTATCAAGTATGGCCCAGGGCAACACTTTAAAGAACATCACGATCACGGATATTCGTATAATTGTACGGTTTCATTAGTTGCATATGTAAATGATGATTACGATGGCGGAGAATTGTATTTTAGACTTCAAGGTTTAAATATTAAACCAAAGGCTGGAGATCTATATGTATTTCCTTCTAACTTTATGTATCCACATCAAGCAATGCCAGTTCATTCTGGAACAAAGTATTCTATTGTAACAATGCTTGATTATAGTAAAAAGTATCATACACCAGATATGTATGACCCAAAGTGGGATAACGAATAATGTTTAATATTTCAGTCGAAAAAATGCATGGGGCACCATTTTCAATATCTCCAATGTCAATAAAAAGAGATTGGATGGATGTTACATCAGAGAAGCATGCATATAGATGTTTTCCTGTTACTCAGGCAAATGTAATAGGCTGGAATATTTTTTGTGAAGAAGATATTGAGTTTGTTTGGGATGGAATAAATGACCAAACCGATAAACACATAAATATAATCTCTAGCCCACAAGGATCTTATGCAGGCAGAGGGCAATCTTCAATTAGTTTAAATACTGGACTTATATTTAGAACAGATTCTGATGTTAGCATTTTTACTATAAATCCAGTTAACTATTTTAATGAAGATTTTGAAACTATGTCAAACCTAATTACAACTTCATTCTACGATAATCCATTACCTTTAGCAATTAAAGCAAAGAGGGCTAATCAAAATATAGTTATAAAATCTGGCACTCCATTGGCAACAATTATTCCGATATCATTAACAAATTTAAATAATAGCACGATAGAGGTTTTTGAATATAAGGATGAAGATAAGTCACGAATGAATGCCAACATTTCTTATGGAGAGGCTGCACAAAAAATCAATTCTACTGGTGGCTGGACTGATTGGTATCGAGATGCTGTAGATGAAAACGGAAAGTCACTCGGATCTCATGAAGTAAAAACTCTTAGGCTAAATGTAAAAGATAATAGGAGCACTAAATAAATGAACGAATTAAATACATCACATTCCGATATAATAAATAAATATTTGCAGGATGCCAAAGACAGAAAAGTTGGCCACTATATGATTACAGTAGCAAGAGATGGAGAAGACCCCGTAAGATCTATTATATCTTTTCAAAATATAGAAGATGCTGTAGATGGTTATAGAATGTATCAGGATGCAGGTTTTGCAAAAGATTATTTAACTGTTTCCTTGTACGAGCCCTGCGGAAAAGTAACTACAAAAGTATTAAAAAGAAATCATGCTGGAGATCCATCTTTTGTAAGACAAAACTATATTGATACCACAGATGCCATTTATAAAATAAAAGATAAGTTAGATAAAAAAGACTACGAAGATCTTTGCTTAAAAATTGCTACATCATTTGGAAAAGATAACTGGAGATTTAATGTTGAAAGGTTTTTGAAAAAATTAGAAGTAGAGGGAGAATTGTAGGGCAAAAGTCCTATGATATAATTCAAACATGAATCCACAAGATGCAGTTACAGTAGTAAGAAAGCCCTCCAGCACACCCTCTGGGTTTTTTGGAAGTGGTCCAGAAAACATCATTGAACTAGAAAATTTTATGACGCAGGAAGAGGTCGATTTCTTAGATAAAGCAGCAAGAAGCATAACAATTTGGGATATAACACAAAGCCATAAGAATGAAAACGGAGTAATTATTTATGATGCAGATTATTGGAAAGATCGAGTAGCAAGTGCTCCATCATTAAATCAAAATGATCCAAACATTGTTCCAGTAATTATAGGATTGTTTAACAAACTACAGCCAGTTATTGAAGAATTCTTTAATGTAAAAGTTAGGCCAACTGGACAAACAATTGTAAAGTGGAATCCAGGACAGTATCAACTACCGCATGCAGATAAAGAGTTACACTCTGGACCAGATGCTGGAAAGCCAAACGATTTCCCAAACTATGACATAGCAAGTTTATTTTACATTAACGATGACTATGAAGGTGGAGAATTGTATTTTCCAAATCAAGGAATACAGTTTAAGCCAAAGCGTGGATCTGCATATTTTTTCCCAGGGGACATGAACTATGTGCATGGGGTAACAAAAATTAAAAATGGCATTAGATATACCTGTCCATTTTTTTGGGAGATTCTTGAGCATACTGGAGAAATAAAACCAGACTTTGCTAAGGAGTATCATAGAATTTTTCCTAATGACGAGTCAATAAGGGCCTGGGATCCAGACAATGGAATTAGGAATAACTAATGAATTTTATAGAAATATATCCAAACATTTTAGTTTATAAAAACATTTTTGAAAATGTAGAAAAAATGTATCAAATTTTAAAAGAGTCTTCAAATGATAATACGGACAGAATATTTGGAGAATGGTCACAGTGGGCACAATTTGGTAAATATATAAACTATCCAGCAGGAAACACTTTCGGCAAAGAGTGGAGTTATGAAAATTTAAAAGAAATAAAAACTGAAACTAAGAATCAAGAGGATCAAAAATATTTTCTTTTAGAGTTAGCAAGCGGATTTGATAAGGTGACTCAGGACTACATTCTTAGATATGGTAAAGATTTTAATTTTGATAGTAAAGAAATTGTTGAGAATAGAGATGGAGAAAGATTTCCTTTATGGAAAATGTATGGCCCATCAATATGTAGTTATCACAAAGATATATTAGACAAAATGTCAATGACATATCATTCTGATTTCATTAGAGAGCCAATTCCAAGTCCAGGATATAAGTTTGCAATTACTGCAAATGCTTACTTTAATGATGATTATGACGGGGGAGAGATTGATTTTTATGTAGGAGGAGAGTTGATAAAGTATAAGCCAGAGGCTGGAGACTGGCTGGTATTTCCTTCGGGTCATCCAGAGGTGTTGAAAAAAAATGACAGTGTTTACTTACATGGGGTATTTCCTTCGTCTGGAAATGAAAAATATTTTGCAAGAATGTATTGGAGAAAGTATAGTCTAGGAAGCGAAGAGTGGTTTAAAAAAGAGGCCGAGTTTGGGAAAAAAGAATGGTATGATATGCAGGATAGCATAAATCAGGAATATTGGCAGACGCTGCCAAACAGGTTTGAAATACCAGAAGGAGTTAGAGTAAGATGAACCTAGAAAACAAATCAAGGATAACAAAAGATATAGTTATTTATGAAGACTTCATATCTCCAGAAGTTGCAGAAAAACTTGTAAAGGTTTTAGACAAGCATGCTGAAGTTGGAACAATTACATGGATGCCAATATCATTCTACGAATCTTATTCGTCTGTCCTTCCTCAAGATGATGATGAGCATGTAATTTCTGAAGGTTTGCCTTCTGATATTTTTTCACAAATGAAGCAGGGAATAATAGAGGCTGTTGCAAGCGTACATGATTTAGATCCAAAGGTAATTTGTCAAATTGGATATCATACACAAAAGTGGGAGCCAGGAGCATATGCTAGAAAACATTCAGACAACACAGATGAGCATGGAAAGTCTGGGGCTTTTACTAGAAGTAGATATGCAGCATTTTTATACTTGAATGATAATTTTGAGGGAGGATTTTTACAGTTCCCTGATCAAGATATTAGCATTAAGCCAAAAGTAGGAATGCTTGCTGCTTTTGACGGCGGTTTTAATAATATGCACGAGGTAACAGTTATAACCAAGGGAGTTAGATATACCATAGGTTCGTTCTGGGATTATCGTGAAGAAGATGCATATCCGCAAGAGGTCAGAGACGCATGGGCTGAAGAAATGAAGCAAACCAGAGCACAGCAAGAGGTTGAAAGAGCAGAGTGGCAAGAACTACTAAAGCAGGGTTGGAAACTTGATGCTAATGGAAATAAGTATAGGGCTGAGGAGTTATAAATGGAAGTTTTTTTAAAAAAACAATTTGACGACGCTGGCTTTAAGACAGAAGTTTTTCATGAGCAGGTTCTTTCTGTAGAAAACTTTTTGTCAAAAGAAGAGTTGGATTCGGTATGGGATATTATCAATAGAACTCCTGAAGAAGAGTGGTCAAAAGCATATAGAGAAAGTCTTTCTAGGTTTTGTTTAGAAAAATTTGGAAGAAGTGATGTAGAGAATTTGGTTGCTGAAGGTAAATATGAAATTACACAAGGATGGGACGATAAAAATCTAGACATTGGAACTGAAAAGGTTAGCAGGACAGCACATAAGAGAGTTTCTGATCTACTAAGTCTGGCAGATAATAATCTAGAACTTGCAGGATTTGGAACAATGCAGCGAATGCAGTCTGGGGTTCAATTAAAATCTCATACAGATCAGCATACAGATCCTTCCATAAGGTATGCTGCTATTCTTTATATAAATGATGACTATAAAGATGGAACCCTGTTTTTTAAAAATAAAGAAAATTCAGATATGAGGCCAAAACCAGGAACGCTTTTGATTTTTCCAGGTAATGAAGAGTTTGAGCATGGAGTTAGACATGTAGGAGAAGGACCTATTAGATATGTTACTGTAGGATTTATAAAAGTTATAGGCTTTTATGAAAATAATAAATACTAGGAGAAAAAATGGACAGAGAAATACTTGAAGAAAAGGTTTACTATTACACTAACGTAATTGAAGACCCAAAAAAACTTGTTGACGCAATTGAGAATGATAACAAGGACCCTTGGGGTGAGTGGATGGCCTGCAGCGGTCAGCACTATGTTTATGGAACAGATAAGCAGATTGTTGAATCGGTAGAAAATGACTACATCTATAAAACACTGCAAAAGGCATTTGATGATGTTGCAAGAGACTATGCTAAGGCTCAAGGCATTGAAGAAGAGCCAAAGTTGTTTCCACAATACCCTATTAAAAAGTATATGCCTGGAACATTTATGGGCGCCCATTTTGATCAACAAGAAGGAGATGAAAGACTTAAGGTTTCTTTTGTAATGTATCTTAATGATGACTACGAGGGCGGAGAGATATCGTTTACCATTGCTTCTCCAGATGGTGTGCTAAGTCAGGCAAGTCCAGAGGCTGATTTTGCAGAAGCAGAAAAAAACAAAAATTATACTTTTGCAGTAAAGCCAAAAGCAGGAAGCATCATCGTCTTTCCACCATCTCCACCTTATCATCATACTGCACATCTTGTTAAGAGTGGCGAAAAGATCATGGTTCCACAACACTGGATTCATTGATACAAAACGCTATCGTTATGTTAGAGGTGTACAATTTCTGCAAATTTAATTGAGTTTTTTCCTACACCAGTAAAAAACTTGGAGTATCTATTTCCAGAACCAGTTGCTTGTTCAAATGCAATACCATCATGGTATAAAGAGCAGCCTTCGTCTTTTAGCAAAGACAATGAAGACAGAAATTCAAAATTAACAGTAAAAAAATGTCTTCCATTTTTTGATTCAATGTCAATGGGATACCTTTTTAGAATGCCAGTAGATTTATACATCAATACAAAAAATGGTAAGTCAGAATGTAGCATACCAGATCAGTTTTCTTTAGTTAAGCATAAAATTATTGATTGGCATTCTTCAGAACATATATCCCACTATCCTGTTGATTTTAATATATATCTAAAAGATGTATTTAGAATTAATTTAATGTGGATGATTAAAACTCCTCCAGGTTATAGTACTTTGTTTACCTCTCCTATGCACCAAGGACATATTCCAATAAAAGCAATAGAGGCAGTTATAGATACCGACAACTTCTTAACTGCTGGTCTTAACTCATTCTTTTTGCAAAAAGATTTTGAGGGAACAATAAAACAAGGAACTCCGATAGTACAAATAATACCGTTCAAAAGAGAGTCTTGGGATATGGTTATTGATTTAAATCATGATCCAAAAAATATATTTAATCAAAGAAAACAAGGAGACGCTTTGTTTCCAAACGCATACAGACACATGGCGTGGGAAAAAAAGAACTTTAATTAACCTCAATCTCTTAACAATACATTGAGAGTTTTGCTTTTTACAAAACTCTGCTATAATTAACACTTATTCCGTTTTTGAAAGGACGATATACATTATGTCAGATTTTTTTAGTTTTAGGCTTCCAGAAGATTTTATAGAAAAGTACAAAGGTGCAGAAAGCCCATTTGGATTTAAAGATGCAGCAGAAAATTCACTTGGAGAGATTACTTTCATCCGTACTTATTCTCGCATGAAGGAAGATGGAACTAAAGAAAGATGGCATGAAGTTTGTCGTCGTGTAATCGAGGGTATGTATTCAGTTCAGAAGAATCATGCTAAGGAAAACAGACTACCATGGAACGACTATAAGGCTCAGAAGTCAGCACAAGAAGCATTTGATAGAATGTTTAACCTAAAGTGGACACCACCAGGTCGTGGTATGTGGGCATTTGGAACTCCTATGACTATGGAGAAGAAGAACTCAGCAGCACTACAAAACTGTGCAATGGTTTCAACAAAAGATCTTGACAAGAATGATCCAGGGGCTCTCTTTGCTTGGGTTATGGATGCCCTTATGCTTGGCATCGGAGTTGGGTTCGATACTGTGGGTCAGGACAAGGGTTTCTTAATTTACAGCCCCACAGAGCCAGAGCAGATTTATGAAATTCCAGACACTCGTGAAGGTTGGGTAGAATCAGTGAGAGTTTTGATAAACTCATATCTCAGACCTAATCAAAATATACAGAAGTTTAACTATGACCTAATTAGGCCGCTAGGAGCCCCTATAAAGGGCTTTGGAGGCGTTGCGTCTGGTCCCGCACCTCTTATTAGGTTGCACGAGCAGATTGACCGTGTAATAGGCTCTAGAGCGGGAGAAACACTAGATTCTCGTGCCATTGTAGACTTGGTAAACCTAATAGGAACATGTGTTGTTTCTGGAAATGTTAGACGCTCTGCAACACTCGCTTTGGGTAGTGCTGGAGATGAAGCGTTTATGAATTTGAAAAACTCTGAAGTTTTCCCAGAGCGTAACTCGTTTGATCCAGAAAATCCAGGTTGGGCCTGGATGTCTAATAATTCTATTTCAGCAGAAGTAGGAACAAAGTACGAAGACTATGTAGATTTAATTACAGAAAACGGAGAACCAGGTTTTATCTGGCTTGATGTTGCTCGTAATTATGGAAGGCTAAAGGATGCGCCAGATGGTAAAGACTATCGTGTGATGGGCTTTAACCCCTGTGCAGAGCAGCCATTAGAGTCATACGAATTATGTACACTTGTAGAAGTGCACTTAAATCGTCATGAATCTAAGGAGGACTTCCTGCGTACCCTGAAGTTCGCATACCTTTATGGAAAGACTGTTACACTTGTTCCAACACATTGGCAACAGACTAACGGCATCATGCAGCGCAATCGCCGTATTGGTACATCGCTTACTGGTATTGCATCATTTGCTGATCAAAAAGGTTTGCCAACGGTTCGTGAATGGATGGATGAAGGCTACACAACAATTCGTAAATATGATCACTCATACTCAGAGTGGCTATGTGTGCGTGAATCAATTCGTGTAACAACAGTTAAGCCATCAGGATCAGTTTCAATTCTTTCTGGTGCAACTCCTGGAGTTCACTGGGGACCTGGAGGAAACTTCTTCCTTCGTGCAGTTAGATTTGGAAACACAGATCCAATGATGCACTTGTTTAAAGCAGCAGGGTACACAATCGAAGACGACGTAGTATCAGCAAATACATCAGTTGTATACTTCCCAATTAAGTCAGGTCATCCAAGATCTGAAAAGGATGTTACATTGTTTGAGAAGATTGCCCTTGCTGCAACTGCTCAGAAGTATTGGTCTGACAATGGTGTTTCTGTAACACTTTCATTTGACAAAGAAACAGAGTCAAAGCATGTTGTTCCAGCACTTCATATGTACGAAGGACAACTAAAAGCAGTATCATTTCTTCCGATGGGCAATACCGTTTATCCTCAGCAACCATATACTCAGATTACTGAAGAAGAATATGAGTCATATGTTGGTAAACTAAAGCATATTGACTTTAGTGCAATTTATGATGGTGTGGATAATCTTGAGGCTCAGGGCGAAGCATACTGCACAACAGACTATTGTGAAATTAAAATAAACAAGTAGTCTTCTGTGGTAAAATAGACTCATTATGTCTAGTCCTTCCAACCTATATGCAGAAAAAGTGTTCTCGGAGCACCCTACTGGTCTATGGGCCTTGGATGATAATGCAGACTACGTCTCTTTAATTTCAGAGTCACAAAGAAACCTTTCAAATTGGACAATTATTGGCGGTACGTATGAAGCATACTCTCAATCAGTAGACGAGCCATTTATAAATAGTTATGTGGGCAAAATAACAGCAACTCCCACAAACAGTGAGTCAGGATCTGTTACTGCCATAAGTAATGACATAATGGGTTTAAAAGATTTAAACGAGTACCTAAGAACATTTTGTGTTGGAGGATATTTTTATTCTGAAAGTTCTTACATTTCTGGGTTTGAAATAGGGTATCAGTACGAAGATACAACAAGCGGACAAATGGTTACACATTTAAAAAATTATGATACTGTAATAAATAATAGTTGGGTTTTTATATCAGAAACATTTGACACTCCTCCAGACGATACAAACTTTAGGTTAGTTTTTAAAATTAATTTTATTGGTGGTTCAGAAACTGAAGATGTGTTTTTAGTTAATGGAATAAGTCTTGGACAGTGGTCGGAAGAGTTTGCCTCAACCTCTCTTGGCGTTACTCCTATAGACATTCCATCAACAATATCAATTGCTCCACAAAAAGGAATAGTTGCAAAATGTTACGGATTGCAAGATTTGGATGCCTATTATTTGATTTCTGACAACATGCTAAAAGCAAAAAATTTAGGAATTCCTATTGTTTATGGAACATCAAGTCTAACTGCACTTTATCCAAATGGGTCGAATCCATCTCTAATAGTTCCTGGTGTGGGATTTTTAAATGAGTCTGGAAAATTTAGAGAGTATACTTTAGAAACTTGGCTTAGAATAAACTCTTATTCAAATGAAGTAAAAAGAATTATTGGTCCAGTTGCATCCAATGACGGTATTTATGTAGACGGTCCTTCTATCGGACTTAAGATTGGTTCTGAATATAAAACATATTATGTAGGAGAGTGGACAAGGCCAATGCTTGTTCATTTAAGAATAGGAAAAGATGTTATTTCTTTGCTTATCAATGGTCAAGAGGTAATTTCTTTGGACTATTCTGTAAATTCGTTGTCAGTTCCATCAATGTTGAATCAAACCGAAAAGGATCAAGACTGGATTGGCTTTTATGCACACGAGGACATATATCCAATAGAAATAGACTGTGTAGGAATTTATCCTTATGTTGTCCCAACTGCCGTAGCAAAAAGAAGATTCGTTTTTGGTCAAGGAGTAGAAATTCCAGAAAATATAAATACTTCTTATAGTGGAACATCTGTTTTTATTGATTATGCTTTTGCTGATTATACTTCAAACTATTCTTATCCAAAAATTGGATCTTGGCAACAAGCATTTAACGATAACACATCAATAGTTAATAAGGCTTTGTCTGTACCATCTGCCCCACTTCCAAAAATATTTTTGTCATCAAAAACAGAGAGTGAGTTGTTCGCTAGTTGTAAAACCATACAGCAGTCAGATTCAGTAAACTTTTTTACATTTAGGCCAGACGCATCTTGGAACGATGTTTCAGGATATTTATTTTTTGAAAATTTTGATTTTATTAAAGAACCTACTTCTGCGTTTTATGGCTGTTTTAGGCTTCCTCAGTCTTCTAGCACTAAGCAAACGCTTTTTAGAATTGAAAAAGAAAACACAAGCAGTTATTTTGAAATAGAGTTGCTTAACAATCAAATTTCTTATGTAATAAATTATGATGGAGTTTTAGAAACAATATACTCTCCAACAATAGCGGAGCCATTAGAGTTGATAGATATAGGACTAAACATTCCAGCGTTTATTTCAAGATTTGGAAATCCAGCAGCAGACTTTTTTGGATCTTTGTCAGATTTAAGAATGTATGTTGGTGGCAAAAAAAATGGAACTCAGACATTTACTGGAAAAATTTACAAGATAGGGTTTTGTAGTAAATACAATTTTCAAAAAATTAGATCTTTGTTTAATGAAATAGGTGTCCCAGTTTGGAACGAAGACTTGTTTGCTATTTATCAAAATAATCAATTAATAAACATAGATGGAGGATTAGACACAACCTCTCTGCCACCATATGGCTCTGTAAATGATACTGCCAATGGTGCTATTAGTGGAGGCGGAGTCTTTATATCAGACGAAGACTTTCTTTTAGATCATACAGCAACATATACACTTGTACCAGATCAAGTTTTTGATACTTACAAACTTACTGTTTCTGCAAATGCATATTGGGAAGACCAAATACCATTAACATATTTTGCAGAGTCTGTTTTGGATAAACGAGGAGACCAATATTTTGATCTTGATTTTATTCAGTTTAATGTTGATTATCCAGTAACGTCAAAAACAATTGCTATAGATAGTGAGCCAGTAGAATGGACATATGCAGATCTGGCAAATGAATATGGAATTCCAATTCAAAGAACCTATGAATCGCTAGATAATTATTTGTTTACTGGATACAATGATTATGAAGATTTAAAAAATAAAATTGCAAAAGATTATAGGTATGATACCGACGGCGCAGTTGTAAAAACCTACGTAACATTTCAGTACACAGAACTGGGAGCCAACCAAACACCGTTTTATTTTACAAAAACAGAGAGGCCATCTAGAAACGGAATATTGATTCCAAAATCAGATTGGATGACTACAAAATATGAAGTCGTAGATAACATGATTATTTACCCACCTTCTGGAGTAGATTTTAATGATCTTTCTATTGTAACCCATATAGACATTAATGTTAAAAACTCTCAGACAAACAATGTTAATATCAAAAAACTTTCTTACGCTTCTCAGGCATTAAATGAATCGGACGGAAGCCCTATTGGTACAAGATTTGGCACACCTCTTTATCCATATACAAAGACTGGCATTTACTATAATTTTAAAAAGAACAATCCATTTTCAATATATACTGGATCATCTCCATATTTGTATTTAACAAAAAATAGCGGAATTCAGATAAAAGGACAATACGATCCTTTGGTAAATCGTGGATTGTCTATTCCAATTAATCCTAGTAGAGCAAATAATTTTAAAGTAATTGCAGCGCAGATGGCTGTAAGATTTGATGGCGACTATTTTCCATATGCTCCAACACAAATATTTGAAATAGAAAGCAAATCATCATATATAAAGTTTTACATGGTTGCATGTGATCCTACTGGAAGAAGGGCAAAAGTCTATGGTATAGATGCCAAGACTGGTCTAGTTCAAAATGGAATAGGTTTTTATTGGAACGGCAAAGTTGTTAAAGAGCCAGTCATAACTCTTCAAGAATGGGGCTTTTTGGGAATTAATTTTGCAGATAGTTTAGAGTTTTCATATTTTGAGGGGGCTGTAAGATTGACTGGGCCATTAGTATTCAACAGCATATCCTATTACCAATCAACAAATCTTCAAGAGGTTCAGAATATATCAGAAAGACCCTGGTTTAGGGTAAAGATTTTGTCTGGTGGCCCTTTGGACTGGGAGTTTTGGCATACTGGTCCATTTAACTGGAACAAAGTTCTTGTTTTAACAGAGACCAGTTACTATGGAGTAAATCCTTCAGAGGTGTATAAGAGTTATACAGGAACCAATAAGATAGTTGTAGGGGATAATGTTCCAATAAGTGTTGGAAACTACGGTTACTCATTATACAATGACATATTCTGGAACAAATTTACTGTTGATCCAGTTTAATATGGTATACTTATTGTCATGGATTCATTAATAAACCCAAAAACTGGTAAGCCAATTGTACAAAATGTGCGACGTAAGGTCATTGAAAAGAACTATAACTGGGGGCTTTATGTTTATAAAAGAGCAAACGGCAAGTGGTTTACAGACGGTCATGGATCAGTTTTAAATATTCCATCTGAAAAGGGCGATATTTCTAAAATTGCAGAACTAAAAAAGGTTGCAATGTATTATGGCGACCCTGGAGATGGACAAGCAATATTTGTTCCAGGTGGAACAAGGGTATCAGAAGAAGAATATTCAGAGCAAGTAGACAGAATGAAGTCAGGACTTATTCCATCACTAAACGATCTTGGCGCAGTTCAGGAAGCAAAAGATACGATTGCTAAGTATGGAGATGAGGAATAAAAATGGAAGAGTATACAATAAGTGCAAAAATTGACGAAGCAATAAAAAAAGATGATCCTTTTTCAAAGTCAGATCCATTCAATAACACATGGGACACACTAAAAACATTAGACGGTTTGGATTCAAATTTTAAAAGAAGAACTAGCAGGCTATCTACCAAAGCGTTGCAACCAACACCACAATATACAACTGCAGCGTTAGCAGGAAAAAGCGGTATTGATGGAGCACAGTCAAAAGAAATAAACCCAGGGCTAGTATATGTAAACGGCTATGGAATGTTTGACGTTATTACACCACCTTGGAATCTGTATGAATTAGCAAACTACTACGATACATCATTTGCAAATCATGCAGCAATTGATGCCAAGGTAGAGAATATAGTTGGACTTGGTTACGAGTTTAAGGTTTCTCCAAGAACCATGATGAGGCTCGAATCATCAGAAGATAACAGCGCAACACAAAAAGCAAGAAAAAGAATTGAAAGAGCAAAGATTGAAATGCGTGACTGGCTAGAGTCTCTTAATGACGATGACTCTTTTACTGCAACGATGGAAAAGGTTTACACAGATCTTCAGTCTACTGGAAATGGATACCTAGAAATAGGAAGAACAACTCGTGGAGAAATTGGATATGTTGGTCACATTCCAGCAACAACCATGAGAGTCAGAAGATTGAAAGATGGGTATGTTCAGATTATTGGAAATAAGATTGTTTACTTCCGCAATTTTGGAGCAAAAAATCCTAATCCTCTTACAACAGATTCACGTCCAAATGAGATAATTCACTTCAAACAATACTCACCTCTTAATACGTTTTATGGAGTGCCAGACATTATGTCAGCAATTAACTCATTGCACGGAGACTCTCTTGCCTCTCAGTACAACATTGACTACTTTGCAAATAAGGCAGTTCCAAGATATGTTGTAACATTAAAGGGTGCAAAACTTTCTGGAGATGCAGAAGATAAGATGTTTAGATTTTTGCAAACAAATCTTAGAGGACAGTCACATAGAACGCTGTATATTCCATTGCCAGGCGATACAGAAAATAATAAAGTAGAGTTTAAAATGGATCCTATTGAAGATGGAATACAGGATGGATCATTTAAGGAGTATCGTAAGCAAAATCGTGACGATATTTTGGTAGCACATCAAGTTCCACTTTCAAAATTGGGCGGTAGCGATTCTGCATCTATAGCAGCAGCGCTTGCACAAGATCGAACTTTTAAAGAGCAGGTTGCTCGTCCAGCACAACGACAACTAGAGAAAATGATTAACAAGATCATTCGTGAAAAAACAGATATTCTTGAGTTTGTATTTAATGAGTTAACCTTAACTGATGAAATTGCACAATCTCAAATACTTGAGAGATATGTAAAGAATCAGATCATAACTCCAAACGAAGCAAGGGTTATTCTTGATATGCCACAGCGAGAGGGCGGAGACGAAGTCCTACAGTTAAAGCCAGAGGCTGCAGCAGAGGCAACTACTACAAGGTCTAGAGATTCAGAAAGAACAAATAATAACTCTGATAGCACATCAACAGTTGCTGGAAGAAACCCAAAGGGTGAAGGTAGAAAAACTCCTTAATGTCCGATTTGTCCAGAATGTGATACTTATATAAAATGGAGGGTATAATATAGTGGTGACCAATATATCTAAGGCCCATTGGAACTCCGATGGGGATAATCTTCGTCTCTCAATGCCTTTTAGTAAGGTAGATAAGGAAAGACGTATTGTTTCAGGTTTCGCCTCATTAGATAACCTAGACAAACAAAATGATATAGTTACTTCAGAGGCTTCCATGAAGGCCTTTGCAAAGTTTAGAGGAAATATTCGTGAGATGCATCAGCCATTGGCTGTTGGAAAAATGATTAATTTTAAGGAAGACAAATATTTTGATCCAGATTCTAAAAAGTTTTATTCTGGAGTTTTTGTCTCCGCATACGTATCAAAAGGCGCACAAGACACATGGGAAAAAGTTCTAGATGGAACCCTTACTGGTTTTTCTATTGGCGGTAAAATGAATAAATGGGATGATGGTTATGACGAAAAGTCTGATTCTACAATTAGAATTATCAAAGACTATGACCTAATAGAGTTGAGTCTGGTTGACTCGCCAGCAAATCAATTTGCGAACATTGTATCGATTGAAAAAGTTGACGGCGTAGATGTTATTAAAGCAGACTCAACTGTTCTAGAAAATGTTTTTTACGACAAAGAAAACGGTATAGTAATCTCATCTGAAAATGAATCAGAACTTAGCCCAATTAGCGGAGAACAGATGGAAAACATAGGATTCGTTGAGAAGACGGATAATGAAAAAACAACAATGATAAAATTCTTAGTCGATAGTGCTAAAGGCATTAATACTTCTAAGATGAACAAGGAGGTACAACATATGACAAAATCAAAGACACAAGTTGAAAAGACAGATGTAGTTGAAGATGTTGTGGTCGCTCCAGAGGCAGATGCATCAG
>Ga0129337_1270236_pt1 | contig 28766 bp, 24 predicted proteins | sample CPB6_02_RNA1_FD_109913 | JGI IMG/M metagenome (GOLD analysis project Ga0129337, IMG submission 109913) | Freshwater to marine salinity gradient microbial communities from Chesapeake Bay, USA - CPBay_Sum_0.6_0.2_RNA1 (Metagenome... | ecosystem: Environmental > Aquatic > Marine > Coastal | place... | reverse complement strand
CTAATGCAGATTGGGCATCGGCATATGAACTTGATTATGCTCGCATAGTTCCAATTTTGATCGCTGCTGTTAAGGAGCAACAAAAAGAAATTGATGAATTAAAACAAAAAATTAAAGGTCTTTGATATGCAAAAAATTCGAGATGATATTTATTTAGGTAATAATAATATATCTTTATGTAATGTTGGTGTTATATTAAATACTATTGCTAATAATAATAATACCTTTTTTATTTGGTGGATTAAAAAACCATCAACTTGTATTTGCGAAAAGACTGAATATGAAAATAATCTTATTTGGCATAAAGATAATATTATATCTAAACCAAGTTGGGATGACATATATCAAATGTATATAAAAATCTGTAATTCGCAAGGCGTTGAACCTTGAAGTAAACCCGTTTTATGCTACCTTTTAAATAGGAGGTAGTTATGGGTGATATTATTAACCTCGATGACAAAAGAAAACAAAAAACTACACCGGTGGCAAAACCTTCTGAAATTGCTGCCGTAGAAACCGTTGATTTTATGCGTCAAAAGATGTATAGTATGTCGGAAGAAAGCCGAAATCAGTTTATGTTTGTTGTTCTAACCCACTTGATTAAATGGATTATTCGGAGTGGATACTACGACAGACCTGGAACCATGATTCTGGCTTGGGTGGAAAAGAAAATTAACGACTATTCTGCAACAGATAAGGTAGGCAAATGAAATGACTGAACTTACTGAGTTGTTTAAAGCGTTTGCCTCTAAACCAGAACTTGCTTTGGTTGCTCTTATCCTCGTCATGGTCGGATACGGTGTTCAGCGGCTTTTTACAGCCGGTTTTAAACTTCTTGGTAGTCATTTGGAAAATATTGATAATAATTTCAAGAGTGTAGCTTCCGATATTAGCGGATTGCGCACTGATGTTGTTAAAATCGCAGATAAACTTGAAAACCATGCGGAATTAGTGCAGAATAGGCTAGAAGACATGGATAGGCGTGTTACGCGTTTGGAGGATAAAGACAAATGAATGAGATGAAGTCAAAAGCTATTGAAAAACTCATGATGGTACTCGACGAAGTGCTCGGCGGTGACGTTGCAAGTCGTTTGAAGGAAAAAATGCACGAATCAACCGAGAGCGAAGACGAAGGTGAAGAAGAAGGTAAAAAGACTGCATCTGGTGGTGCATCTATCATGGCTTTGCCAGAAGCTGAGTCAGAAGATATGCCTATGGAAGAAAAAGATTCTAAAAAACCACAAGGTCTTGGCATCGAAGTTAAAGATGTAAAAGTTGCAGCAATACCTAAAACGGGTTTGATGAAGAAAATGCGCGGCCTTTCATAAGAGGTACGTTGATAAATGAAAACAATACAAGAACTGATCGAAGCTGTACAAGATCGAATCAGTCTTCCACTCGATGACGATGATAGATGGAGCACTGCCGCATTGGTTCGTGCGTTTAATGCTGCGTTGGATGATAAACTCACTCCAGATTTGGCGTCAGAAGGTTCTAATTACCTTGTTCACCGCGAAGTTTATCCACTTAGTGTGAATGGCTCGCCTGCATATCCACTTAATTCTATCCCGCTGCCAGTCCGTACTGTAGGAAGGTCACTGCGTGAAGTTAAGTTTCTACCTGAAGGCAAGACTAAGATTCAAGATGAATTGAATTGCCCGGCTATTTCGCTCGAAGAAAAAGATATGTATGGAAATGAGTCAGAATTTTATGGCTCATCTGTTCCCTTTATCTTTATCGAGAACGATAATCTGCGCTTGGTGGGTGGAGAGTCTAAAGGTTCCGTGGTAATGTATTTTTGCCTCGAACCATCAATGCTTGAATTCACGAGCGGCAAATATGCTACTATCACAAACTGGCAAACCAACATTACAGCAGAATCCGGTGCCGCGTGGGAAGCATTTTATGCATCCGGTGATAAGTTTGTTGATATTTATAGAAAATCTACGGGTGCTATCCTTAAAGCTAATGTGCGGATGACGAAATCGGGTACTACATATAGTAATATTGTATTAGATGCTGATACCATAGCGCAATTAAAGACAAATCAGCCCGGTGGGTTTCCTGTCGGTGGCGTAGTAGCGCCGTTTGAGTCCGATTTGTTGATTTTGCCTGCAGGTAAATCTGAGTTTTCGACGATTCCATACGAATTTGACCAGCTTTTGGTGCTTTATGCATGCGAACGTGTACTTGAATCTCTTGGTGATACTGAGGGATTGCAAGTTGTGATGGCAAAGATTAAAGAAACTCGCGATTCCATTAGCCGTGTCACTGGTAATCGGTTGCAAGGTGAAAGAAGAAAGTTGACAGATCGCCGTTCTATTGCGAGAATCCAAAGAGGCCAGAAATGGACTCGTAACTATAATAATAATACTTAATAGAGGGTTACGATGGCAAAGCAATACATTCCCGGTGTAAGCGGTTTGCTTACAGAGCCAAATCCAGTCGATGCGCCATCAAACACGCTTTCTGATGCAGAAAATGTCATCGTCGATCAAGACAATAAAGTACAAGCGCGTCACGGTTTGAATACAAACGAAGATGAAGCTACTACTACATTTACCGCTAATTCATCTGAAGTTTTATCTACTAATACTACCTTTATTACGCCTATCGCGGATATGGCTCCAGTTTCTGATTCTTTGACAGATTATGTTCATTATTCTAGTTTTTTTAAAACAAATGGCGCAGATTTATCATTTTTTAAATTGTTAGAATTTAAAAAATCTAATGATGATATAACTTCTGTTTTGTTTGTAAAACAAAGAAAAAATCAATACGTAACAACTTCAAACGATGGTTTCAAAAATTATTTAACAAAAACAAACGGTTTAAGCAATGTAAATAGATATTATCAAATTGCTGCAAATAGTGGCAAATTAACCGCAATGAATTTACTTCCATACGACACAGTGAGCGATGTATTTACAACTCAACATAGTGTATATTTACAAACTGAAGATGGTATATCTGAATGTAATGTCGATGATTTATTTGAACCAACATCAAATCGATTTTTTACAATCAGATGGCCTTCGTTTCCCAAAATAACACATACATTTACTAAATCATCCGTTTATGCAAATTGGCTGTTTTCAAATCATAAAGTAGGAATAAAATTAACTTATTATCGAGAAATGGGTTATACTGATAAAGAAGAACAAATATATGAATCAGAACCATCGCCTTTATACGAAATTATTAATAACGGTAAAGATCAAATTCCTGTAATTGATTTAGATTTTTTAACGGTGGTTAATTCTTCTAAATTATATGAAAAATGGAATGAATTTACAAAATTGAATAATGGTCGTAAATTTGGTATTAAAATCTATAGAACCAAAGCGGTACCAATTACAGAAGACTTACCTACTGATTTTTTTGAATGTTATGAACCTATCGCTTTTAATAAAATGTTTACTGGTAAAATTCAAAAATATTCAACATACAGTAATCTTTTTACTTTAGACTGTCCAAATTTTTCAAATAATAGTGCTGATTTATTAGATGTTGGTGATATTATTTCTTATATTCCAACAATTTTAACAGAAAATAATACTTTAACTGAATTATTATATTCATATCGAAGTGTTAGATATTTTCCCAATACAGCAACCACAATTAATATAGGACCTGGTGACTATTGGAATACTGTTGATTATGATGACATTATTCCGGCAAAATTGAAAGTTAAAAGTATAAGTAAAATCAATAATACATATGTATATAGTTTTTCATGTTTAAATTTAATTAACTCTAATTATGGATTAAATGCTAATACTGATTTTGATATTAAACTTAATACAACAATTACATCTACAAATGGTTCTCCGTCATTATTATTTGCTAGTGATAAAGAGTCCGACAAACCTAGAATTAATACATTGCCTCAAAATACTAGTATTAAATTTATCGATATCGCTCCGGCTGGATTTATTCCTAACACCACATATTATATAGTTTCTAATATTAATACAAGCGGCGCAGCAACTATTAAACTAGCAACTACACCAAATAGTTTTTCATATATTAATGCAACATTTAGTGAAACTAAATCATATCAAATAGAATTCGGTTATCATCCATATATTGATAATACTTATATGATTCGTTCCTATAGACTTGAATTAAATTTAAACGATGCCGCACTGAATGAGGTTGGTTCTCCACTTTATACAAATCCTAATTCAGATAGTGCATTTTATACAAATGAAATTGCACCTGATTCTCAATTTATTACGCCATTTAAAGATTATTATATCTATGCTGGCATTAAAAAACCACTTGAAGCTAGTATTACTGTTATTCAACAACCTGCGGTTCAGCAATTAACGTGTAGTCCACTACTATACACATCGTCGTTGTCAAATGATGTATTTAATTATTATAAAACTGTACCAATTTTATTTAATACAGACACTAATGTTATCGAAGTTGCGTTTACGGCATTGTGTCAAGCAGGTAATCCAACTATTACATTAACCCCGTTTACATTACCATATAGTAGTCAATTTTTAGTAAATGAAGAAGGTACTTATGCAAGTAGAATTAAATTTTTAAGTGTTCCTACTGGTTCAAATTTATCAACCAGTACAATTTATTATATAAAAAATGGTGAAACATCTAATACTTTCCAAATTTCTACAACTCAAACGGGAACGGCAGTTACACCCACTGTAACAGGATGGGTAAAAATTCAATATGAAATACCAATTAGCCTTAATAATTATATTTCATTTGCAACATCCGTCCCTGGTGCAATTTCATCTCATACAAATTATTCTGTCAATTATACTGCAACTTCAATTAATAGTTCCGATAAAGCTGTAACGAGTTTTAGAGTAGCACAAATATCTGGTGGAGGATCAATATCAACGACAAATGGTATTTCTCAAACTGTAGTATTTACTGCAAGTGCTTCAAATATTACAACATTTGATAACCGTCAGATTGCATTACATTCTGGAAATATTGTTAGATTTTCATCTGTACCATCGGATTCTAATATTGTAATAAATACAGATTATTATGTTATTGTAAATCCGTCTCAAACTTATCCAAATATAACATCTTTTACGTTAACTACAACGGCTGGAGCATCAATAACGCCATCCGTGAGTGGAAATGCTACACTTATCTATTATAATGCTCTTTTAAAATTTCAATCGAACTATGCAACTAATCTTCCATATTATACGCCTACATTTTCTATGAATTATCAAGGATTTTATGTTAATGCATCAGACACAACTTTAAAGCAAGATAAAAAATCTAATGGTGAATTATATGTTGAATCCCCAATTCTTGGTACTAAAAGATTTTTAGTATCCGAGTTTCCAAGACAAAATACTGGAACTTGGCCAAGTTACCAATATTTAGATAAAGATAATATACCAGGATATTCTCTTTTAACTTATGAAAATTCACTTACTGAAAATAATCCAAAGAGTTATATGAAAGAATTTACTACAAGGAGTGGATTATCTTTTACAAATATTGATCAAAACTATTTAACTAATAATGCATCATTTAGTGTTACAATGTTTGAACGTCCACAGTTAACATTAGAGTTAACATCAATAGATAATATTTCAAATCGAATTACAATACAAACTGAACCGTATTATAATAGAAAGGGTTACTATTCATTAACCGATGGCATTAATTCATTGGATGACAATTATTTAACTTTTGATTCATCGTTAAACGAAGCAAACGGATTTATTAAATCATCTAGTAATGAAGTTATTAAAAGAGGTTTAAATAATATATATAATGTGATCGGAGAAAAAGAAGGACAGGTTAGCGCAGATGGTACATATCCTGGTATCGAAACTATAAATGTTACAACCACCAGTGGAAGTCAAAATATTACGTTTGGCTCTATAATAAGGTATTACGACGCAGTTCAATTTGTCGGTTCAGCACCGGGCGGATTTGATACAAGCACCATTTATTATATTTATAGAATATCTGAAACTGTAGGTTGGTTATACCCAAATATAAGTGGTAATGGTATTGCAGCTACTTCAACTGGTACATATCAAATCAAAGCTGCAACAAATGCATACTATCCAACGCAAAAAACAACATTTAGTAAATGGTTAACTGATTCAGATGGCGATATTTACTATAACATATCAACAAATACTTTAACTATTAAAAACGCTGGTAATTTTGATATTAAAAAATTTGAAGCTCCAGGAATTTTAATGATTCAAAGTAATGAAACGGATATTATATTATTTACATATTCCTCTTATACTGTATCTCAATCAACAATGCCTATTTATGTATTTAATTCGGTATCGGTTCAATTTATTAATAGAAATCGCTATTATGATTATATTTCTAATTATACTGGCAATCCATTAGATTATTTTACTTATGAATCATCTAGACTATATCAAGAAATTCAAAGTAATTTAAAATATTTTAGAATCACCGGATTAACCTATTTTTTCTTTTTAGAGGGAACATCAGTTGATGGATTACCACTTTATCCATATTCTAGTGATATTAAAATTGTTTCGCAGAGTGGTGGTCAATATCAAACAGGTGGAATTACACTTTCTTTAAATTCAATTACAAATAAAAATATTATTTCAGAATATTATACGCCAACTGATTTAACTGCAACTTCTCCAGCATTTACATTGATACCTCATCGAAAAATGTCAAATATTCCAGTTGGTTTTTTGCAAAAAAGTAAAAATCATACATTTATTGGATTAAAACGGAAAGATGCCGGAGAATACATAGATATGTATGCTGGTCAAATAATTAATAAATTTAATAATGAATTACAAAAAAAGGGAATTAAGGCTTATTTAAGGAAAGGTCAAGGTATTGGGGAGATTAAAATTATTTATCCCGACGGTCAATCTATTAAAATGATGAATGGTGGAAATGCATCGTATCCATATGATGTTGAAAGCACTGGAGATTATTATCCAGGCAAACATTCATTTCTACCTGAATTAGTACCTTTACAACTAATAGAATTAGCTAATAGAGATACTTTAAATATTATTGAAAATAATCAAATTGGAATAAGTAGACAAAAAATTCCAGAAATTGTACCAGTTGGTTCAGTTGCTACAATTGGTAAAGATAGTAAAAAATTTATTGGTTCTGCGTCTAATTCAGATGATTTATACATTTTCAAAGAAGATGGTATTTTCCGTATTATTGATGGCGGTACTGTATCGAGTAATATTCCTAATGTTCAGGTATTTCAATTTAGTACAAATTTAATATGTCAAGCTGCAGGCTCTGTTCAAGAAATTAACGATGAAATCATTTTCTTGTCACAATACGGATTCATATCTATTAGTGGCGGCGGAGTTACCAATATCAGCGGTGCAATTCAGCGTGATATTTTGACTTTGCTTCAAACATCGCCAAAAGATAGAATTAAATCATTTGTTAATGAGTCTAAACAGCTTTATTATTGCACACTTATCAATGAAACTGACCCTTCGTTGAATGTAAAAACTGGAACATATATTTTCAATACGAAGACTCGTCAATGGACATTTACCGACAATGAAGTATTGGACGGGCTAGAAGATTCCCAAAAACGAAACTTGGTAGCATATCGCCAAAAAGCCATTGTTGGAACAAGCAATGGTACAAGTTCGTGGCCCGCGAATGGAAGTACACATAGATTGGTAAGCTGTAACCTGTCGTATCCGATGCAAACCACTAATTATGTTGATAACTTCTATCTTATTTCACGTGAACGTCATACTGATAATATTATGTTTAATGCTAAAGACCAGTATGATTACATTAGTGAAAATATGATGGCTACTGGCACATTTACAACAATCACCAACGGGTTTACAATATCTATTCCGGTGTCTCGCAACGCATTTACATTCCATTATGCACAGAAGATGTTCAAAATGTTTACGCCACCGACGACGTTAAATATGGTGAATACGACTATGCCTCCAACAAATGGAACAAACTTTGCGATTGTTGATAGCCCTATTCAAATGCTAGCAAATCGTGAAATTTACGTGGAGATGATACAAACTGCACAAACAACTAAAGAATATTACGCGGTTAAATTGACAAAATTTGAGTATACGGGGACAACCGATAACTCATATCGAATTGTTTATACGTTTGAATACTTAACTTCTACTGTACCAGCTACTCCGATTTCTCTGCAAAGCCTGAAAGTTGTTGCTGGAATTCCCGTTAAGCTCACATTTAACCCAGAATCGGCAAATAATCCGGATACTAATAAACTTTTCCAAGAATACATGGTTCATACGCAGACTGTTAACAAAGGTGCGGTATTTTCATTTAAAACTGATAGTCGTTCCAATCTGACCACCGACCGTCGATTTGCATACGATGCTGCTGCAACTACTCGAAACGTATTCAGAACTTATATTCCGACTACGGCTGCAAGAGGTAGATATTTGATTCGACAGATAAAACACGATGTTCCGCTTGAAAATCTTATCATAACAGGGCAAACTATAGTCATGCGGGATAGCGGAAGCACTCGCGTGCAGAAGGATAAGGATTAAAACATGGGATTGCGTCAACCTTCAAAAACTGCAGTGTTTTTTAAACAAGCGCAAGCTGGTGCGGAACAGCAGAAAAAAGCACGTGAACAACTCAAAAAGTCCCAAGCACTCGGCGGTTCTGCAGGCGCTGGAACACAAATGATTGCTGCTGCAACCGGAGCGCAACAGAAAGCTACTCAGCAAGTAAGGGATATTGCTCAGCAAGCCGGGAAAGACTTAAATGTAAACGAGGGTGCGGTTGGTAGTTCTACAGTATCAACGATTGGTGGTACACCAGTTGCGCCTAGTCCTACACCTACGGCTACCGCTCAACAATTTACTGGTGGTGTTGGAACGTATAAACCATCAGAACCGATAGCAACTATCGCATCCGGAGAGGGTGGTGACGTAGATGCAGTTACTGCATCCGGTACTGCAGTTCAAAATCAAATCACAAGCGTTACAAACGCAATTAATGATTTGAATAATAAAATTGCTTCGGCGGATACTTCAGACCGCAAAGCATTGCAGGATGAAAAAACTAGACTTGAAGCTCTTCTTAAAACCTATCAAGAAAAAATGTCTAAAGAAAACCTTGGTCAAATTGCCGGTCCATCCAACACTGAACAGGACATGTTTGAGCGCGAACAGCTATTGGCCAGTGAAGGTCAACGTGTTGCTAAACTTGCATCAATATTTGGACCTGGATGGAATGCAAAACGTTATGGTGGACTTGCGTCACAAATTTACGGTAAAGATTTGGAAGCAATTCAAGAAGCTGCCGGTGCTGGATTAGAAGCTGGTGAAAGAGCATCGCGACAGGCAGAAGCTGCAGAAGAAGAATATGCTGGTCAAATTGAAACTAGCAAAAAGGGATATGAAGAACGGTTGAAAAAAGAATCTGATAAACTCGATTTGCTTAAAGCAACACCTCAAGAATTGGCTGGTTATAGCAGAAAAGAATTAACTGATTTATTTGGTAAAGATATAGTCGATAGACTGTTTACTTTTTCCGGAACCGATGACGCCGCTAAAGTTACCAACACTAAGATGTCTGAAACAAGAAAAGCATTGGAAGACCGATTAACACAGCTTGGTACCGAAAAAGAAAAGATTGGTGCTGAAGTTGAAAAAGCTAAAACTGTTCGCGAAGAAGAATTTAAAAAGGTTGATAAAGAATTCTTTGGAGATGTTAATAATAAAGGTTCAATTAATAATCTTAAAGAAGAAGTTAATACAATTGATGCAAACGCCAGTCGAATTGTTCAAAAAATCGATGAAATTACTAGCAGTATGTTTGCTAGGGAATGGAAAGGAATATCTCGCGATTCAAGTATTGCATTAAATATTAAAAGAATGGCTGAAGGTGTGCGCCCTGCTCAAATAAAACTTATTCAGCAAATGGAAAAAGCTAAAGCTGATAAAAATACGGCTGAATTGAAACGACTTGGTGAAGAACTTCGGACTATTAATAAGAATTTAAGACAAAAAATAAATGAAGAATGGTCAAAAATGACCGAAAATGCTAGAAGACTATAGGAGTTTAAAATGGATCCATTTACCTTAGCATTAATTATGGGAGCGGCATCTACCGCAGTAAATGCGTATGCTGCATACCAAAAGGGTGAAATATCCAAACAAGAATATCAACAGGCGGTTCAGGCTGCTAACGAATTGGAGCGCAAGCTTAAAACATTGCGACCGGATGAAACATGGGAAAATGTTGATCCGCAATTGTTGCAGAAAACCGCAGAATACTCTCCGGATATTGCCGCGTTTGTTGAGGAAAATGCTCCACAACTTGTAACAGAGGCTGGTTCATCAGCAGAAAAACGCATTCAACGTCAAGCTTTGCAAAAATATGCATCAATGGCTGAAACTGGCCGTGACGTTATTGCGGATGCACAGCGCGAACAGGCACTTTTTGAGGCAGATGCTAGAGCTAAACAGCGTCAACAGGCTCTTATGGATCGTATGCGTCAACAGGGGTTGCTTGGTAGTGGCGCAGGACTTGCAGCACAATTGCAAGCTGAACAGGCTACCGCGCAGGAAGCTAGACAAGAATCGCTCCGTGGTGTTCAAGAAGCCGAAATGCGTCGTAGACAGGCATTGGGCGAAGCTGCTCAACTTGCCGGGCAATTACGCCAAGCAAATGTTAACGTTGAATCCGCAAACGTAAATACAATGAATGCGTTTAATCAGCGTTTGGCAAATGCCCGTAATCTTTATAATCGGTATGCGTCTGGTGCAAGAAATGAAGCACAGATGGAAAATCAACGTCGTGAGATTGCTAGACAAGCCGCCAATGTTCAAACTGGTAATCAGTATGCACTGATGAATAGACGTGAACGTTTAGCAGCGCAAGAACGTGCTAGACAATTTGATGTAGATTTGGCAAAAACAATGTATCAACAAAGACAAGGTGCAGAAGGAAAACGGTTTGACGGTTTGCGCCAAGAGAAAGCCGATTATGGCACTGCTGTGACAAGTGGTATTGGTACTGGATTAAGTGTATACGGTATGGGTATGAAATTTGGCGGTGGAACACCACAAGCGTTGTCATCCACACAACAAGTTTATGCGCCATTTCAAGATGTTGCGGATTATGAAGGTCCTAGTGCAATTTTTGAAGAGGAATTTAATGCACCTTATGGTGGCCCAAATTACAATGTAAATCCTTGGGAACCCAATATGCCCACATCTGCACCGACTGAAGAAGAAATGATGCAAGGCTTGCCAAAATTACCAACTACTAAAAAATATCGTGGACCGTGGAGGCAATAATCATGGGACGAAGAATACGAAATCCAGAACCAACACAAGATGAAATGGATGATTTTTATTTTTCCGGTACACCCGCACCAAGGACTCCGGAACAAATAGAGCAAGATGACATGGCGGAATTTTATTTTGCTGGACCAACCCCGCGCACAGAAGAGCAAATGGTTGCGGAAGGTGATTTAGAACCCGCTGAACAATTGGAACAAGTTACAGCAGAGCCTGCGACCGCAGCGGATACTGAACCTAAGTACGATATTCCCGAACCAGTTGATACTCGACTTGCGCCTGCGCTTGAAACTGAACTTGCTCCTGCAAAACCTTCGGTCGAGCCGGGTAAAACAGAGGCTGTGAAAGCTGCGGAAACCGACGAGTATGAGCCGCTTTTTGGTGAATATGATAAAGCTCGTAAAACTTACGGGGAAGAAAGCGAAGCTCTTGGGCGAGAGACAGAGGAAGTTGGTCGTAAGAACATAATGATGACCGGCATCGCAGGTGCTTTACAATCGTTTGGTGAAGGACTAGCAGCTATTACCGGTGGTTCTGCTAAGCCTCTTCAAACGGCTGCCGCAACCGTCAGAAGTATTGGTGAACAGAAAGCTGCCGCGCAAGAGCGTAAAGCTAAAACTCTTAAAGAACGCATGCTCATGGCACGCGAACCGCTCGAAGCTAAAGCTCAAGAAATTAAATTTCGCGATGTTTTTGAACAACGTCAAAAGACAAAGCGCCTCGAAGACCCGGCGAGTGACGAAAGCAAACAGGCACGGCAATTGGCTAATAACTTTCTTGATGCATACACAGCCAGTGTATCCAATCGGGTCAATCCTGAGCAACTTGCGAAAATTGAGGCTATCAAGCCGAGACTTGAAAACCTTAATGCTAATCAAATCAAAGATTTCATGGATAATCTTAATAAACTGAAATTTACCGAGAGTCGTGTTGATATTGAAGAAGCAAAGGGTGAACGTACTACTAAACAGCAAGAAGCAAAAACTGCAGCATCGCAAGAATTCAAGGTTCAACAGGATGCGCAGAAAGCCATTGTAAAAGTTGAAAGTGAACTGGAGCAAGACCAGAAATTTTATGATCAATATAAGCAATTTAGGTCCAATTTGCAAAAAGCAATCGCTGGTGATCCGGACGCACAAAGATTTATCAAAAATAACATGGATGCATTCTCGTACATGAAAGCGAGAACATTGGAAAGTAAAGGTGTATTTACGGACCAAGATGCTGAACGTTTGACAACGCTTCTTAAAGATAGAACGTGGTTTGAAAAGTTTCAGGCATGGCTCGCTGGCGGTTTGCAGGGTGAAATCCCAATGGATGTGCTTCAATCATTGGATGTTGCACTCAAAGATGAACCAAAAAATCCGGTTATGATTAAAAACCAAAAATTATCGCGACTAGCAAATATTGCAAAAAAATCAACAAATCCTGCTTTGCAAAATAGTGCAAGTTATTATGAAAGCATTATGGAAAAAGAACCTGAAAAACAACCTGCCGAAGCTGCCCCTGAGAAAAAGTCTTTCAAAAACGTTAACGAGGCAATAGAAGCGAAAAAGAATGGCTTGATTAAATCCGGAGAAAGCATCATTATTAATGGAAAATCAGTAAAGGTAAAATAAAATGAATGATGTTGATATTTTGCTGGATGCAATAGCAGATGTTGAGTCAAAGGGTACAGGTGGCTATGCTGCTAAAAACCCTAAAAGTTCTGCGTCCGGTAAATATCAATTTATGTGGAGCCAGTGGGGAAACAAGATTCGCGAATTTGCTAAAAACCCCAACTTAACAGAAGAACAGTTTCGGGCAAATCCGCAATTACAAGAACAGTATGCTCGACACTACGTCGATAATGTGTTAACACCAGAAGCAAAAAAGTTACAGACTAGACACGGTAGTAAATTTAAATCCCGTGAAGTTATGGACTTAGAAGATGCGCAAACTCTTATCCATTTTCAAGGTTACCCAGGTTCCACCGAATATTTGAAAACTGGACAGACTAAAAACATTGAAAATAATAAAGATGTAAGAGAATATCTACAAAGAACTCGTGAATTTAGAAATAAAGCAAGAGGTGTTAACATGGCAGCTAAACCTATTAAATCAAAAGAAGAAGAAGAAGTAATTAACTTAGATGCCGAAGAGCCGGTTAAAGCTGAACCTGTTGAAACTACGAGTCAATTGGGTGCTGCCGCGCGTGGACTTGCTCGCGGTGTAACATTTGATTTCGCTGATGAAATTACGGCTGCGTTTGAATCTGCTCTTACTGGAAAAACATACGAACAGGCAGTTAAAGAATCTCGTGAAGCTTATGAAACTGCAGCAAAGGAATATCCTAAAACCACATTCGGTGCAACACTGGTGGGCGGTGCCGCAACTACGTTAATTCCGGGTGTAGGACAACTTGGCATGGGTGCTAGAGTCGCAGGTGCCGTGTCAAAGGCAAATCAGCTTAGAACACAATTGCAAGCCGCTAAAGCTGCCGGAGATGCACTCACGATTGCAAAACTTACTCCACTTGTCGCAGAAGCAACAAAAGTCGCCGCTAAGGAGGTTGCTAAGGGGTCGGCAAAGGCTGGTGCTATTACCGGCGGTGTTACCGGATTGGGTGCCGCAGAAGATATTTCTAATATTCCTGAAACTGCATTGTCAGTGGGAACAGGTGCGGCAACCGGTGCGGGATTGGGCTATGCAGTACCAAGAGCAGTCAGTGCAATTGCTCAAACAAAAGCTGGTCAGGCTGCCGGGGAAGCATTGGGTAAAGCCGGAGAAGCTGTTAAGGAACGTTTGAAATCAAAACGTTGGCAGATTCCAGAATTTGCTGCACAGCCAGAAAAACAAGCCCGTGTTGATGAATTAGTTCAGCAAGGTAAATCACAAGGTTTGACTGACAGACAAATACTTAATACCATTGCTACCGAATTTGAAGAAATCCCTGTAACATCGCTTGAATCCGCATTTAAGGAAACCGGCGTTAAAGGTGCATTGAAACGTGTTATTGCTGGTTCACAAGAAGCTGCTGAGTTTATTGATAGACCAGAGCAATTGGAACGCGCAGAACGTGCGAGAGTTGGCGAAACTGCCGAAATGGCTCGACTAAAAGGTGGAATAGGAAAAACGGAAGAACAATTAGCTAAACTTGCACAAACTAAAGAAAGTATGAAATACGCCGCTGGTGAAAATATTGATAAACTTAAAACCGATGTTGTCGATTTGGTTGATCAATATAAAAACGCTACAGACGATGCAACTCGCGCTAAATTGGAAGATCAAATTGCATATGCAAAAGAACGATTGCGTATGAGTACAGGAATTAGTCAGAAGAAAGAAAGCCTGAAGCGTCTTGATGAGATTAGTAAAACCAATGCGCAAAGTGTCGCGACAGAACTGGAAAAACTCAGTAGAACCAGATCGGCGGACCAACTTAATAAAGTTGCAAAACTTCGTGATAATCTTAATGATCAAGTAGAACAGCTTGCACAACAGCGCACTAAGTTGGTTGAAGAATTGGATAAAGTGGTAACAACAGATGATATGGATATTGGTACATTTAATGACATAATGAATCAAATCAAACAAAATGTTGAAGACAATGGTATGGGTGACTATTGGTCAACAATTCGTCAGCAAGCATTTAGCGGTGATCCGCGCAGTAATAAGGTTAATGAATATCTGCAATACGCAATGGAGCGTCCAATCTACCTCAAAGAATTGGAAAGATTTAAGGGTGGTCTTCGTCCAGATGCTCCGATTGAACCTAAATTGGTTCCTGCTCCGACAAAGGGTGACATTGTTGGCGCATTGATTACTGCAAATCAAAAAATTTCAAGAGCTGAATTTGGAACACCGCTCGCCAAAGTTAAAAGAAATCTTGCGGAAATCATTCAAGAAAATATGGGAGCGATTAGTCCAGAGGCATATGCAATTCAAAGGCAACTTGCTAGAACACGAGCAAACGTTTCAACAATCGAGAAAAGTCCATTTTTTGAAGCGCGTGCTGTACCAATTACCGGCAGAACCGGACGTGTTGCTACTGCTCCGCTTAAATTTATTAAAACCGAATTGCCGGATTTAAGCAAAGTCTCGACCGGTTATAAAAAAATATTGAGGGACATCGGTGTTGATATTGACGATGTTGAAAAGACAATTGATCTTAATAGACGTGCGCGTGCGTCTGAACAAACTCAACCAAATATTCAATTGAAACAGGCACTTCGGCAAGAGAAAACCGAACTTGGACGCATGGAAGCTAACCAAGCTCAAAAGGAATTGGAACAGCGTTTAGCGGAATCTCAACTGTCTACAGAAAATCGTCAGAGAACTGGCGAAATTCGTAAAAAAATTAGAGAAGAACGAGGTCTTCTTAAAAAGAATATTAAATCTGTTAAAGATGAAGAAATGAGATTTGAGGATTATCTTGGAAAATTGCGTGATAGAGAAGCCCGCTTAGGTCAAACGGAAAGTGAACTGGTTTCAACGCTGCGCGAAGTTGAAGGTGTCCCGGCATCAATACGTGACGTAGGACAGGCTGCAGTCATCGGTGCCAAAGGTGAAGTGCCATTTAGCATCGGTAAGGTTCTATTGCCCTCTCCGAAGGCTAGAATTCAGTTTGTAAATAGAATTAAGAATAGGTTTCAGAATCCTTCCTTAACATCCGCTGCGCGTGTTGCGATGGAAAGACCTATCACAATGGAAGTTGTGCGGTCACTCGCAATGACTCACAAGGTTCCGGAGCCAGATTTGATGAAAGAATTTGAGGATGCCGGGATTCAGGTTGAGATGGAAGCTAAAGAATTGCCAGTTGAGATGAAATCGCAGCCAGTGCAATCCCGTGTTGAGCGCGACAGATTTGGTAACTATGTTGTTAGGTATAATGATCCGTCTATTGAAGATGAGTTCTTTACCCCTGAGCAATGGAAACAAGTCCGAGCGCAGTATGAGTGAAAGGATACATATAGTAATATTGTATTAGAAGCTCTAAACTTCTTAATATTACTACAAATTTATTCTGCTTCCATATTCAGATTTATCTGATATATTGTTAACAGAGGTTAGCTATGGAAGTCCATAAATTCCCTAAAAAAACAGATTTAAACACCTACGTTGTTTTGTTGAAAAATGGCAAGACATTACAGATTGTTGCGGAGTTGTTTGATAACCTCTTTGCTGGCGAAGATTACATGCCGGTACTCTACCGATTCTATCGGAACAAGCGAATTATATTTGAAATTGAAGCAAACGATGTCCGTATGATTGCGGATAAGAATGAAGTCGATGTTGAACAAGCAATTACCGCATTAAAATATAAGCATTATAAAAGGAAAAAGCGCGAGGGTGCGGGATGACCAACAAACTCGATGAATTCAATAGTATGATTTATCGACTTGTTGAGCGTTCCTTGGGTGAAATGGATACGCAGACTGACCCATTGACGGTTCAGCAGGTTACGTCGCTTGAGAAGATTAATAAAATCATTGAAGTTCTAATGTCTCGTGAAAAAGAACGTGGTGAACACACGGTTTACCGCGAAAGAACAACCGAAGAATTATTGGAACTACTTGAAAATGACGAAGAATCAGAATGATAAACGTAAGATATCAAATGAACTAATCCGGCGTGGTCATTTTGCTCATCTATTTACGCCAACGCAAAAACATTTTTTTAACATGGTTGATAATTCAGACGACAATACACTCTTCTGGCTCGCAGCGCGCAAGTCCGGCAAATCGTACAGTGCATTTCTTTACGGCCTGAAGTTTATTTTTCAACACCGCAATTACGGCAAACCGATTATCGTCCGCCATATCTTCCCCACCATTAAGCTGGCAAAGGAGGTCATGAGCGCACTTTGGACAGAGTTGAAGGATATCATACCCACAGAGTTGCAGCCGCGCTATAATCGCACCGAAGGCAAGTTTACGTTCCCGTGGGGTGCAGAGTATATCCTTGGTGGTTCTCTGCCAGAAAACCAAGACTCCAGCCGTGGACCTTTCTGTGCCCTCTTTATCTTCGACGAATGTGCCTTCTGGCACAAAGAGTCGTTTCATACGTTCATTAATTCCGTTCTGAAGCCGCAGGCGACCCACTACCAAAATATCGTGCGTTACATTTACATTACTACGCCTCCGAAGGACATTGACCATCCGGCGTATAACGACGTATATACGGCGTGTATAAAAAAGAAAACTGCACACATTTCAACGATTTACGATAATCCATTTTTAAACGCCGCGACAGTAGAAAAAATTAAAGAAGACGTTGGAGGGGAAGAATCAGATGCATGGCAGCGGGAGTATCTTTGCGAGCTTGTCATCGACCGTTCTGCATTGGTTGTGCCGGAGTTTAGCGAGGAAGACCACGTATCCGAGACTATACCGGACCGCGTTGATAATTTCAGTCGCGCCGTTCTATGCAAGCCTATTATTGGCGGAGACGCTGGTTTGGTCGACAATACTTTTTTTGTTTTTGGTTATCATGACCACATCCGCGATAAGTACATTGTTGTAGACGAATGGTACGGCAACTACAAAACACTTGCTGAAATTAAGGAAGCGTATGATGCCGGTCTTGAGAGAAATTTCACCGACTGGATTGAGCCAGATACTGTTTTGGACATATTTGATATTGCCGGATACGATTTACGGCATGAACACGGCATGAATTTTGGCAGACCTCGCAAGGCAAAGGTAGAAGAAACGATTTCTTTTGTTCGTGATTGCTTTATTAACGATAAGGTGTTAATACATAGTAGTTGCGAGCGTCTTATATGGGAACTAGGGAATGCAATCTGGAACGAAAGAAGAACCGAAATCTCAAGAAGCTCGAAACAAAGTCACGGGGATGGGATTATGGCTCTCGCGTATGCACTCAGAGAGGTTTCGTGGGGCACACGTCCCGAAGATGTTTCGTCCGGACTTGAATTTGGAAAAATCAGGAGAATCCGATGAAAAACGTAAATCTTGAAGATGCTTTGCTCGTAGGTTCCTTCCTTGGTATTGCCTTTAGTGCATTCTACGCGGTGCCTTTTGTTGCACTTCTGGCACTCAAAGCGGTGCGTTCTGTCGAAGATAAAAAAGTTAATAAAGACTTGCAGGCTGAACTGTCGAAGGTACAAGCAGTCTCTACCCGGATTGAGGAACTACAAAACTCGATCAACAACGTGCGTGCTGCTGTGAGTTTGGGTAGTCGCCGATGAAAACCAACTTTTCTAAACAGTTAGTAAAGCCAGAGATAAAGAAAATCGAAGATGCCGACAAAGCACTCGGTGTTCTGTATGGTCATATTCAATCCCTGACCGATACAATTAATCAGATTGTCGGTGGCGGATTGTCCCTCGACCGATCCGAGAAAAACCTTCCATTGGCTATGGTAAAAAGCCGTGTTCAGTCAGGCGGTTCAACGATTATACCGGGTTACGGTGCGACAATACTCTACGTTTCGGACAATGCGATTATTGACCGATTCGCATATCGAACAGTTGGGGATAATTCACTTGAAATCACGGTGCTTTTCGATGATAATAAATCACATGATGTAGTATTTCTGATTGTTAACGAGAGGTTGCCTTCATGAAAACGAAAGAATATATTTATTTGCAGGATAGTGAAGACCTTGCACAAGAGGTTGAACGTTATTGGGAAGGCTCTCGCTCCAGTACATTCTACACGCGCATGCGGCAGTTGTTCAAAGAGTCGTACAAATACTACTACGGCCTTGTGTGGAACGACATGTACTCCACATCCACCGTGGGTGAACAGGATGAATTTACTGCGATAAACATCAATGAGTCGCGCTCGCATATCAAGGGCATTCTCTCGATGACCACGCAGAACCGCTTGGTATTCGACTGCCTTACACAGTCTACTGACGTTCGCGCTCGCAACAACGTGCTTATCGGTAATGCATTGCTTGACCACATCTTCTACCAGAAACGACTTGAGCGGCATGCCCGCCAAATGCTGGAAATCGGTTTGTTCTCTGGCACATCCTACCTCTATATCGGATGGAAACACGGCTCGATGAAAGCGGTCGATGAAGACGGCAATCCTGCATACGGTGGCGATATTGAAGCTGTTCCGCTGACACTTCTCGACGTGGGCGTTAACCCGTTCAGGACTCAGTTTGAAGATCAAGATTCATTTAAATTCCGGCGCGTGATGAACAAATATGAATTGGCTGCGACCTATAAGAGCCAAGCTGATGAGATTCTTAATTTGCCTAATCCCGAATTTGAAGACTACCTCGGCATTGATGACAATGAATATGGCAGCGTTTGGGTTTACTATACCTTCCATAAGCCATGTAAAGCATTGCCAAAAGGTCGCATGATGATCAGTTGTCAGAACGGGCTGGTCCTTTTTGACGACGTAAACCCATATGAATGCATCCCAGTTGTTTGTTTCCGGCCAGATGTACGTTATGGTAGCGCGTTTGGTCATGCACCGTTGTTTGACCTTATGCCTTTGCAGGAAGCTGCCAATACACTCGATTCCAGCTTTCTCACAATGGCCGAGAACTTTGCTATCCCGAACGTACTTGCTTCGGACCGGTTTAAAGCAATCGAAACAGATATCGCTGGTGGCATGAAACTTATCCAAGGTAAACCCGACCCGGATGCGCCGAACCAAGGTTTCCCGACTGCAATGAACATGCCCAAGCCGGATAACGTTTATCTGCAACAGCGCGAAAAGTATAGTCAATATATGCAGGGTCTGTCGGGACAGAACGCATCCGTTCGCGGACAGTACCAACAAGGACAGTCGGGTACAGCAATCGCACTCGCCGCATCCGCTGCACAGATGTTTAACAGTGGTGTAGAAGCTGCGTACATTATGGCCGTGGAAGAAATGGCTATGCAAATTCTGAAGATTTGTCACCACTTTATGTCTACAGAAGACATTATTGAAGTCGCGGGTTTGTCTCAGGACTATGCCTCGCTGAACTTTACCGAATCTTCACTTGCGGATATTGGTCGAGTTAAGGTTAACCTCGGTAACCCGCTGTCGAAAACCGTTTCTGGCCGTGTGGAAATTGCAAATCAGCTTCTCGAACGCGGACAAATCAATGCCCGTGACTATATGAACATCCTGCTCACCGGTCAGCTTCAGGAAGCGATTGAGAAAGGTAGTTCTCAGACTGCATTGATGAAACTTGAGAACGAAATGCTCGCACAGAACGAGAAACCGATTATGTCTATCATGGATAACCACGTACTGCACGTGGAGAAACACCGTGAAATGATTGACAATCCGCTTGTTCGTAAGAATCAACAAATTGTTGCGCTGGTCATGGAGCATATCGAAGAACATTTGCAGATTATGGAAGCGTTGAAGGTTGATAACCCGGACCTGCTTGACATTGCGCTATCAAACCCAATCGGTACAACTCGTCAGATGATGGGTGGAGCAGTTGGTACTCCGGCAGGACAGCAAGTTCCAACCGGTTCGCCTGAACAGCAATCGCCAGAAGCTTCGCAGACTGCAGAAGCAGCAATGGAAGGTGGATTCCAGCCTGCGGCGGAAAGCGGAGAGCAGCGCGCACAAGGTGTACAGCAGCAAGCTGATCAAATCGTTCGTGGAGAACAACCGCAATGACATATCAAATACGCGGCGGAAACGCAGCATTGTATCGCAACGGAGAGTACCGGACCGATACCAACAACGGCTGTCCGCGTATGATTAAACTGCGTTCATATGGATTCCAAGCCGGTATAGAAGATCCCGCCACGCTTAAAGTTTTCAAAGTTGGTCATTTGTTCGAGGACTGGTTTGATAAAGAAAATCCAGGTCTTATTAAGGAACATTGTGTCCAATTTGCAATCAGTCCATCGGTTGAATTCGTAGGCCATATTGACTTCATGAACGAAGACTATCTGTACGAGCTAAAGAGTGTAACCAGTAAGAATACTTATCGGGAAGTGTTCAAGAAGGGCAAGCCTAAAGAACAGAATCTGCTGCAACTAATAACATATATGGTTGCACTTGAGCGCGATAAGGGAAAGCTTATTTACGGTTCGTTTACAAAAAAGATCACGTACGAACAGTTTGAAGAAATTGGCGATGACGAGTTTGAGGAATTGTGCGAAACGCTCGTGCCGGATGACACAATCGAGTTTCATATCCACATGTGTGAAAATGGACATTTCTATTGCAATAATGTCGAGTTGGATATCCACATCAATGACATCACGGAGTTTTGGCAAGAAGCTTCGCTCATGATATTAGACGAAGATGTTCCTCCCAAACCTGTAAAACTCGGTGAGAAAAACTTCTTCGGACCCTGCCACTTTTGTCCCGCCAAAAATATTTGTGCAAGCGATTACGATAGTTGGGATCAATTCTACAACACTGTTAAAAATTTCATTGCGTCGAAGTGATTCCGGTGTTAGGTTTGAGGTGCTGACCAATGGCGGTCAGTTTACTTCAAGGAGTCGCGTATGTCGCGTAAGTTTGGTGGTTTTAAAGTTTCGGCAGAACAACTCGCAGTTGCAGAGAAGAAAGAAACTTCTCAGAAGCGAGAAAAGAAAGAGGTTAAGTTTTTCCTTCCGGGTGCACACGAAGTTGAAATCTCTCTCGTAGAAGAAAAGAATCCAGTTGCGTCTGATCCCACATGGATTAACTATTGGATGGAAGTTACCGGAACTGGCGAGAAGCGTACCGGCGTAAATATCTCCGTACCCACAGCATCACTTTCTTTCAATGGTAAGGACGAAAACTATCCTAAGCAAAAATTGCTTCAGCTTCTCAGTGCACTCGGCTATGACGTGACACCCAAGAACCTTGCGTCGATTCTTGAGAGCACATTTGGCAAGCCAGAAAAGATGGTAGGTCGTCGTCTTAACATCACTGTCGGATATGACAGCGCACACTTGCTTCCAAAGGGCGGAAAGTTCAATCTTGTATCGCGTTGGGGTCGTCCACTTAAGGACAAAGCTACCGGCGAAGAACTGTCGTTCTCAGACAGGGCTGCAGCAGAACTCTATTGCGAAACCAATAAGGTCAAGCTTCAAAAGTTCCCTGTGATTACGCAGTTTAACTCGACAGAAGCGGGTGAGTCGGAAGAGTCTAGTTCAGACGCATTCTAAAATTAAATAGCTACCAAGGCAAACATGGAGGTTTGCTGTGTCTAAGTTTTCTAAGTTGAAAACGCGGCGTGCAGTCAGAACGGAAGCTGTACTGTACGTCCAAGAAACAAAGAAACTCTTAATACCAAAGGAGATTCCGCGTGAAGTGCAGCTCTACATCCGCGCAATGGTTGACCGCTATGTATGGGTTAGGTCGGATCAGCGCAAGCAAGCCCTCGCAAAGAATCGAATATCACGTGGAGTCTACCTCTGCGATTGTTGTGGAGAACACTTCGGACCAAAAGAAGTCGAAGTCGAACACCCAGTCCCAAGAATCGAACCAGGTGTCGGATTTAACGATATCCATACCTATCTCCGCAGAACCTTTGTAGATGCAGACTTTCTAAAAGTTGTTTGCAAAGATTGCCATAAAGATATAAGTTATCTGCAACAGCATCCAGAGGAATTTGAAGATGAAGTTTGCCAACTTGAAAGTTCAAAGGCTTCAAGAAGAAAGACATAGTTTTCATCTTCCTAACGGAGCTACTCTCCGTATCAAGCATCCGCAAGATACTGGTTCGCAATCGGCATGGTGGCGGACCTACACTTCCCTCCAAACGAAATCCAAAAATTCCATGCCAATTCTCGGAGGTCTGTCGAGCGGAACAGACATGCATATGTTGTTTGTTGATTTTGATTTCATCCCCAAGAAGTTTAAAACATGGGACGAGTTGCGGGAATTCTGCAATGAGATTCCGGGTGTATGTGTCAGCCAATCGTTTTCGGGAAAAGTCAAATTGTGTCTGATTATCAAATTCATTGGCGACACCCCAATTCCTGAGTTTGAGTTGCTGCCGCACATTATAAACGACATCCTGCCAATAGAACTACGCGATAATTATGACAAAAAAGGAATCGTATCAACTTATTTGGCTGTTAAGTTGGCCAATGATTTACATGAATTTTTACAAAACCCTATGTTCTATACAGTGCGGGCGGATACATATAGTAATATTGTATTAGAAGCTAATGAAGTTACTGAAACCATTAACTATATTCGCAACGAAAACATTCCTGACAATGAGTTCGTCGGCAATACTAACGGCAAAGCGGACAGACTGCGCTTCATGCAGGTCATCGGTGCGATGCATGGATTGGTCAAGAAGGGGGGTTTTGGCCTCTCTCAGCGTTCCTTGGCTACCTACCTTGGTGTCTCTCAGGCTACCGTGTCCCAATGGCTTAAAAGGCTTGTTTCGATGGGTTGGCTCAAGCCGGTATCGAACAGTTATATCGTCGGCCTCAAGGCAAAATACTATACCGCACATGGTGAGTTACAGAATATTATTCGCGAACATAAGAATGCAACAAACTATGTTAAAAGGTTACCACAAATGGAACCGACTGAGGGAAATTATTACAAATTCCTGCTCTCTCTGTCGCGTCGTTGTCGCACGTGGGCGGAATTTAAGCTTGCGCTATCGCATGTTAATGATATAGATAAGAAAGGAAGGCTAAGGATGGCCTACGCGATTCGTCGATGCGACGAGCGGAAATCAAGGAGGATAGCGACCGATGAGAACCAGCAAGTACAGTGAATCTCTGCAAAAGGAAATGGCAGACTTGTGCGAAGAGCACGGACCAAGACGGGCCGCAGTTCTTCTTGAGGCAAAACATGGTCAATCGTTCAACCCCGGACTCGTCCTTTGGTACTACAGAAAGTGGAAATCCGCTTCTGCTGAAGTTCGATGGAAGCGGAAGAAAGCCAAGGCAAACGCAAGTTGATGCCCTCGATTGGGTACATGAAAATTTTCAAACATCAAATGCTCCATTGGTTATTGAGGCTGGCGTAGGATGCGGGAAGACCGCTCTCCTTCGTGCAGCACAATTACATTATGGCGGTTCTATCACTACCTCGCAGAACACTCTCGTCGCGCAATATAAGTCAGATTATCCTAATCTTAACGTTATCATAGGTATGCAACACTACCGTTGTCACGAATACCTCACGCGCTGCGGGTATGCTAGTGTCCGATATAGGTGCAGGGGTGGCGTAGACAGCCGCTGTGAGATGCGCAACGTGCGGGACAGGTTCGCCCAAGGGGAACCCACACTCTTTAACACCATGAGCCTCTATGTGACTCGCAAGCGCAATGGTCTTGCAACTGACACAACCTATGTTGATGAAGCTCACCAGCTAATCTCGGTGGCCAGACAAGCATCAACGTTCTCGAACAGACTCTATGCTGCGGATAAGACGCTGTTGCGCAAACTAAATCTCAGTCCGGCGCTGCTCCGGAACAGTGAGATAAATGTATGTAAATTTCTAACAGCTAAGGTCGAATTGCTCAACACCAAACTCAAAAAGGTAAAAGACCCAGAAGAAATTAACAAGATATTGGATTCGTTACAGAACACCGAGTTCACACTTGAATGTTTTGAGACTGAACCGGAGAAGTACGTGGTGAATAGTTCAGAAAACTCCCTGCTAGTTACACCTATTGTAACTCCGAGAAACTTTCTCAAACGTATCATCGCAGAACGCGGTATCCTAACATCCGCAACACTTCTTCCGCACGACGTGAAGGAGATACTCGGACGAAACGACTATAAGTTTAAAGATTTGGGCACATCTATTCCAAAAGAAAACCGGAGGGTTATATGGACACCATCTAAGTTCTCTCACAATGCAAGCGAGATTGATATTCCTGCTTTGGCTGCGCGGATTGAAGATATTTACAAAGCCACTGGCAAAAAGAATACACTCGTTCACACAACATATTCAATGATGTTTAAGTTATTACCGTATTTCCGCACTCCGGTAATCTGGCATGACGAAAATAATAAACAGGAGGCAATCAACAGATTTATTGAAAACGGTGGTCTGATGATCGGTGCAGGAATGAGCGAAGGGTTGGATTTAAAGGGTGATTTGTGCCGTGTTCAGATCATTACGACGCTACAATTCCCTAACATAATGGACCCTTGGGTTGCAAAACGAAAAGCACTACCAGACGGTGATGAATGGATGATAGGAGAAGTCATGAAAGTATTAAGACAGCAAATTGGTCGTGGTACACGCGGTGAAAACGACTACTGCGAAAATTATGTGTTGGATAATCGCTTATCTTTTGTTATACAGAAAGCACGTCGAATGGGCATGTGTCCTGATCATTTTTTTGACTCGATTGAAGGGTGGAACTCATGAGTAGAATGATATTTGTGTTGGGAGACATGCATCTTCCGTATATGGACATGCGAGCAATCGAAGAAGTTGCAGAGGAAATCAATATAGCAAAAGAGCGCGGAGATGATGTGACGGTTGTGCAAGTCGGAGATATTCTCGACCAAAGAGCGTGGTCAAAATATCCAAAAGACGGCGAATCCGAGCACGCCCAGCTTGAGTGGGACAAAGCTGAAGCAAACATGGAATATCTGCACGAATTAATCCCGGAAATGCGTATCCTTTTTGGAAACCACGACGAGCGTGTTGCGAAACGTGCCGCAGATGCACAGCTTCCGCATCAATTAATTAAAACGCTTGACCAGCACTTTGATTTTCCGGGTTGGATTTGGCATACAAGCGAACATCCACTGGAAATCGACGGCATTTACTTCATTCACGGCGACACCTTCCCGATTCCGATGCCGCAGTCTGCTGCGCTGAGACTAGGACAATCAGTGTGTTATGGTCATACGCACCAAGCACACTTGAGTTATGTAACAACGCATAAGAAACGGATGTTTAGTATGAACGTTGGATGGCTCGGCGATGAACGGCAATCGGCTTTTAATTATGCGCGTAAATCTCCCCATAAGTGCTGGAAAGGATACGGAATTATTATTGATGGAATACCACACCTGATGCCTATTGACTGATCAGCCAAAACTTAGTACGTTTCGATTTACCACTCTCGCACCTTCCACAACAGGAGTTAAGATGAAGGGTAAGCAACTACTTTCCGAAATCGCATTTCTCAGAACGTACAGCGCAGTCAAATCAGATGGGACAAAAGAAACTTGGGACGAAGTTTGTGACCGATATGAAACAATGCTTCTCAATAAATACTCACACATGGAACAGCATATTGTAGGAGCAATGGCACATGTCAGAGCAAAACGAGTCCTACCCTCAATGCGAGCACTCCAATTCGCAGGAAGTCCGATTCTACGTGAAAACGCTCGGCTCTATAATTGCTCTTTTGTCAATGTTACTAGTTTTAAGGACTTCGCTGATGCTATGTATCTTAGTGCGTGTGGGACAGGAGTTGGGTATTCAGTTCAGCGACGACATATTGAAAATTTGCCAGTGATTCTTTCACATAAAGACCTACCCACCATAGAAGTTGTGGATGCACGTGAAGGTTGGGCAGACTCAATGCTGCAATTGCTTCAGAATCCCGAAGCTACATTCGACTACTCGCGGATTCGCCCTGCAGGTTCAAAACTTTCCACGGGCGGCACAGCAAGTGGACCTGAGCCATTGCGCAAGTGTCATGAATTGACCAGAAGTGTCCTTTTGGGTGCGGTCGGTCGAAAATTAACATCACTTGAAGTGCATAAGATTATGACCTACATCGCGGATGCTATCGTAGCAGGTGGTGTAAGACGGTCTGCGATGATCTGTTTGTTCGATCGTGACGATAAAGAAATGTTAACAGCCAAGTCCGGAGAGTGGTGGCTCGAAAACCCCTCATTTGCCCGCGCTAACAACTCTGCAGTGCTTCCGAGGGGTGAGACTACCTTCAACGAATTTAACGCGATCCTTGAGGCTTGCTATGATTCAAAATCTGGCGAACCTGGAATTTTTTGGACAAACGACCTCGATTGGGGGACAAACCCGTGTGCTGAGATTGCACTGCGCTCCCGTCAATTTTGTAACCTGACAGAAATCAACGTTGCCGCCGCAGAAGACAAGCAAGCACTCCGGTCTATGGTATGGGCCGCGACTGTACTCGGTACTCTGCAAGCCGGATTTACTGATTTTAGTTATATCCACCCAGATTGGAAAAAGAACGCAGAGGAAGATGCACTGCTCGGCGTGGGCATGACCGGACAGGCAGAAAGACCGGACCTGATGACACATGAAATTCTGTCATACATGGCCGAATTTTCAAAAACACTTAACGCCGGTATTGCTGATATGATCGGCATCAATCCCGCGAAACGTATCGGGACAGTGAAACCATCCGGCACTACTTCGACTGTACTTGGTACGACAAGCGGTGTTCATGCAGCCCATTCTCATTATTACCTGCGGAGAATCCGGATTGATAAAACTGACCCATTGGCTACCGCTCTGCAGAACATGCTACCTGCCGACTTCATCGAACATTCGCCTTGGGAACCGCAAAACGTTATCTTCAAGATGCCAGTGTCTATGCAAGGAGTAACTCGCCACGACGAAACTGCTGTGCAACTTGCAGAACGTGCTCTCACAGTACGAAATAGTTGGATTAACGGCTCACATCGGGACGGTCAGAATTATCACAACGTATCTCTGACTATCAATTATAAGGAATCCGAGCGTGAAATGCTCAAAATGTGGATGTGGTATAAACGTGAATATTATGGTGGAATTAGCCTTCTTCCGTTCAGTGATGCGACTTATGACTATGCACCTTTTGAGGATTGTAGTCAGGAAGAATTTGAGCGTCTTGAAAATCTTCTTCCCATTCTTAACATGTCTGATATAGTGTATGAAGAGAAGGACGACGGTCGTTCATCTTCAGCGGCCTGTGAAGGCGGATTGTGCGAAATTCAACTGAGGTAAGCGATGTATCAGACAAAACTCTCAGCGGGACTTGACCTTTGTGCAGTTGAGCCCGTAGACCTGCGCCCACTTGGGCGTGCCGTTGTCGACACCGGAGTCTATCTCAAAGATGTGATGCCTACTAATTTACACTATGGGGCAGCCAATGGAACCGATGTAGTTCCCTATGCAATGGTGTGCTCTCGCTCCGGTCTTGCGGCACGATATGGAGTGATTGTCCTAAATGCACCGGGGATTGTGGATACGGATTATGAGGATACCATCAAGGTCATCCTACTTAACACAGGTGATAGTCCAGTGCGTCTGCTTTCGGGGACCCGAATTGCCCAACTTGTCTTCTCGTACGCCTACCGCAGGAAAGAGCTGGTCAAGGACGAGGAACGGACGGGCGGACACGGTTCCACCGGCACGTAGTCTATATTTCAGGAGGGTGAAACATGAAACGCAGCGAGATGATTGAACTTTTGGCCGACGCTCTTGAGTATCACGATTGGAAGGGTGAACCGGACGAAATGGCCGACCTAATATTAAGACTTCTTGAAAGCAAAGGTATGCAGCCGCCGCCTTATTTTAAGACAGTCTTGACAGGCCCCCCTGCCAAGGAAGGCGTAAGCAATCTTGT